>Ga0126338_10000587_pt1 | contig 20364 bp, 15 predicted proteins | sample OrbCmetagenome_2_FD_92529 | JGI IMG/M metagenome (GOLD analysis project Ga0126338, IMG submission 92529) | Coral microbial communities from Petempiche,Puerto Morelos, Mexico - Orbicella C C metagenome | ecosystem: Host-associated > Invertebrates > Cnidaria > Coral | place: Petempiche,Puerto... | reverse complement strand
GCCGCTGTGAAGGGTATGGTTTTCAAGCAGTTTACTCTAGGATAGGGTATATAAATCAGAGCGTTTGGGTCTAGAATAGGGTATAATTTTTTACAAAACTGACTAGTTGGTTGAAGATTTTATCTAGACTGAGGAAACCAGGAATTGCCACTCAAAAATACGAAAAAATCAAATCGGCAAGTTTAAATTTATGCAAATCAGTCTCGACAGTGTCGATAGATGGGGGGATTTGGGGAGTTTACTCTAGTATAGGGTAGCAAAATTCAGCTGAACCAGCTCTGTTATAGGCTAAGGGTTTCAGGGTCCCAGCGGCACATCCCCACCCAAAAATTCCCAAAGTACCCCCCCCCCCGGGCGATGTACCTCGTGCACATGTCGTGTGTTCGCCATTATTTCGTATCACTCGTGCTCGAAAGAGTTCAAACGCGAGAGAAGTGAACCAGGATACTTACTCCTCCTTTAGCTTGGATGTTTTGGCGATCATTTGGACAAACTGGGTTTTCACTCCTATCGAAAGTTAAACAGAAAAAAAAAAACCTTTAGAGACTAAACAATTGATCGAAATATATTAGTCAGAATTTAACTGAGAATATATTCTTCGTGTAGAAAAGGTTTTACTCTATTTTTTCATCGCGTATATTGACTGACTGATTCACATATTGATAAGACTTTTTTTTCGAATCCGACACAAGCCTTTTATTGCATTTCGAGTTCCTGTTTCCGTGAGCCGTTAATAACGGATACTACAAATGCCGTACTTTTTTTTTTTTCTCACACTCATAAATAAAAATCATAAATAAAAGCAATTTTAAGGGAAAAACGTCCCGGTCGATAATCGAAAGTTCTGTTCCTAAATTCCCATTTTATTTTGCCAAGTTCCACTAAATTTACAAAGTATTTGGATAAAAAGATTCCACAGAGAAGAAATACGGGATTACAAAAATGGAAGTGGATTACAGTTCAGCAAATTTGATTTTGAAATTGGCATTCTAGTGAAACCTCTTCTGCAAGATAACCGAGCAAGTTTACAGCAAGCTCCCGGCGTTAAATATGTAGATATCACACGATATCAGCCAAGACTAGTCCCTAACTCACGTACCCCTTAGCGATTTGATCTAATTAAAATCTGAGAAAAAATATCTCTTCATTTTTAGATAATTCTCCCGCAAAAAAGTTTCATCCGAAAAGCAATATATGCAAACTGTTATCTCGTTAGGAAAACACGAATTCCCAATGACCAAACAATGGCGGAAGACAAATTTTTCCCACCGGAAGTATATACGCCGATTGTGTTTTCCTATTCGAGCATTGAAACATAGCGTATGCTAGCATACACGTAGGATGAATCTCATTAAAAAAAAAAAAAAAAAAAACTACATCGATTTCTTCCTCTGTTTTTTGAATTATTTTACTACGCTTCTAAAGCTATACTTTCGATCTAAATCAAGGGCTGACGGAAACTAATGGCCGGAAGCTTAATTTGGATTTAAAACTTAACATCGCGTCACGTACAGACTGCATAAACACGTTTACTGATTAGAATATGTAGTGTAATTATTCTGTAGGAAAACCATGGCCTTGTCGAAGACTTTGAACATGGGGCACAATGTGATACACTCACTTTGTAGCACAGACCATAGTTAGTAGAGTTAGTTCTCCTCCACTGACTATGCACAGACGAAAAAAAGAGATGAAAAATGGCTCTCAGTGTAAATTATAAAATCGCTTGATTGCTTCGAAAGGTGATACTGAAAAGTCGCAACACTTCCTTGAATCGAACGCTTCATAAAGATTCCACGATGAAGAAACGCTTGCCAATTTTATACGATATAAAGACAGAAGAAGACATACCTCAGAATCCCAAGCAAGCAATCTTTACAGAATCGATGGCCACACTCTGTCGTTTGTACAGCATCCCTCATCGGCAAAAGACACACCGGACATGTTTGACTGTCTAATACCTTGTCCACAAATTCGTAATCGTAGCCACCAAACAACGTTGGACGAGTTTCTTCTTCGTCGCTGCTACGAACATCGTAAACATCAACGAAATCGGGCTCGAATTCTTCGTCAGATTCCTCTTCGTCGCTTTCGGACCTATCGAGAAAATGATTGGCGAAGAGAAAGAACGCTCTGCGCCTCGCGTCCATCGCTTGCGAAGCGAATTGAATGTCGAAAGGGTGGCGGAAGTTAAAATTCTTTTTACTATTGCGTGACGTTACGCCTGAATTGTCTGGTTTGTTTACGTTTGGAGGCATGAATTATAGATATGCTGTCACGTCATACAAAAGTGCCTTTCAAAAAAAATACAAAACAAAGGGAGAAAATCACTAATGATAAAGCAGTAGACCAAAAAGGAACAAGATTGGATGATCTTGGAAGATTCCGTCGTGTTACGAATGACGAAATTATAAGGATTCCGTGTTTGGTTCCGCGTTGGTTCCGCTGAACTGCATTGACCATATTAGGGACAAGGAACTACCACGCAAATATCAAACACAAAATTCCTTCGATAGTTGATGTCTTGTCCAAGAACACATCACAATGTCCCCAGCCAGGGCTCAAGCCCACACCACTCGATTCGTAGACGACCGCGCCACTGAAGCCTAAAGAAAAAATACTTGTGATCCATAGGTAATCGCTAATCGGCTGTTAAACATTCGTAGGAATAAGAGTACTCAGTCGACCATGAAGTGTCCTGCATCACGTACAGAAAGTTCATCCGGTTCGGGATGCGAAGACCGTGATTTCTAGCGCGTTCCCTGCCTACCGAGGGTCCAAAATAGAGTGAATATGACCATTACCCTGGCCATGCCTGAGGGGGGAATCCTGGGGTTTCATATGACTAGTGTATTAGTGCCCCGAGGAATTTTGTTACAAATTATACGCCCTTGTCCCTACACAAGCACGCGCGAACACGCAAACGTGCGCACACAAAACAACACACATTAGAACTAGCAATCGTTACGGGATTATGTTGCAGTGTGAACATTGGAAAAGGAGTCTGCTACTAGAACGCATTAGTAGTATGCGCAGCAGACGCTCGAGTGATAATAGAATAATAGGAAGCGGGTTGAAGCAGCCCACAAGCAGCGTGCGTGGGCTAAGGCACGCGAGGGAAAGGAAGTAGATCCGCGCGTGTCGCAGTGATTCCCTTTCATATTGAGGAAAAATGTTCGGTTTGTTAAGACGGTAGTGTTGAGCGATTCAGCTATGTAAATAATGCTGATAATTTACATTTAATTAACACTGGCTTGCTATTGAGTGATTTTTAATGTTTCATATTTCCATATTTATAGTTCTTTTGAGCATATGACTCTACACTTTCCAGTGTGTGTCATCAGTTCCAACCAGTCCTATCAACGGCGATATAACCAGTCTGACTAGTTATTATCGACAGGTAAAATCTGATTACCAAGATCCAGCATCACGAAGCTATCTTACACAAAGCGTATAAGCCACATCAGTCTCGCTTTAAAACCATAATCCAAACTTGCGCAACACAACCAGTCCATTTAACAATGCTTATGACTCGTAGGGAAACTCCCAAATAAAAATGAGGAGGGAGGGAGAGAGCGAGTGAAATGGGACCCCAAATCGCACTTTGTGGGTGACTCGAATTTGTTTTCATCCAGTTTCTGACATTTTTTTCAACTTTACTAACCTAAAGAAGCATCGAAATAACTCAACTAAAGAAAACTCCAGTCATTTTTACATGGGAGTCTGTCGTCCCCTGGAGCTTGTAACTATTCCATTTCCGTCGCTCTTCTGATGCAATCTATCTTGACCTTCCCAGATCTGATATGGACTGTCTTCTTCTGACGTTCAATCATCGGAATGCTCTGAAAGCTATTTACTGATAACCAATACACTGAAGACAAGTGATCATTGTATCCTAGTGCTTTATCCAGTCCCTGTGCTGTAAGCTAAGGAATGAAGTCTGGGCCTTGAATTCCATCTCTGCCAGCTCCCTGACCGAGGGTGCCAGTTCTGCTGTGTGCGTCTCAAATATTCTCCCTAAAACGAAAACAAATAAATAAGAAATAAATGACTCTAAAATCAAGAGAAAAGCAGGAATTGTGAATTTAATGGTGCAGAAAATGTGCGATTCTGAGAACTCGCATGACAACAATATTGCTAGAGCGCTGCGGTAATGACTTTCGAAAGGATAGTCACTTATCAGAATGAAGTGCAGTCCTCCATACAGCACTTCAGATCAAAGAATATCTTTGTCAACCAATCAGAACAAGAAAACATTGATACAGCCAAGGCAACCTTCATCAGCCAATCAGAGCAAAGACAACCTTCAGCCAATCAGAGTAAGGAAAACCTTCATACAGCCAATCAGAGCAAAGAAAAGCTTCACACAGCCAATCAGCGCAAAGACAACCTTCATAAGCCAATCGTAGCGAAGAAAACCTTCATCAGCCAATCATAGCAAAGAAAACCTTCATAAAACCAATCAGAGCCAAAACAACCTTTATACAGCCAATCAGAGCAGAGCAAACATTCACAAAGCTAATCAGAGTGAAAAGAACCTTCATAAACCATTCAGAGCAAAGACACCTTTAAGCCAATCAGAGCAAAGCAAATGTTCATGCATTTAGTCAGAGAAAAGAAAACGTTCATCAGCCATTCCGGTGCAAAACTCTTATCCGTAATCCTGACTCACGAAATTCGCTTTCCTCGCTTCAAACGTGTCTCGCGTTCGCCTCAAGCCTACCTGGGGAAACCCTAAAAATCGTAACTCCCGCAAGCTAAATTATAGGACAGAGAAGTTGAAACACCTTGGTAGCCCCGTTGCTCCTGCCACTTAACGTGAAAATCATAACCATTCACCACAACGTTAATCAGAGACAAGAGTGCCTCTGGTACGTATGTCTGGAACTCACCTTTCCGTCAGCAAAGGTCATTTTGTAATAGGCCATATTCGTATTCTCGGTATTGGACTGGAACTAGCTTGCAAGTGAGGCTAATGGGGGGGAGTCTTTTCAAATGTAAATGACATTCATCTCTTTTTAATGATATTCCCCCGCGTGAGCCTCCATTGCAAGCTAGTTCCAGTCCGATACCGAGAATACGAATATGGCCAATTGTGAAGGTGACCACAAAATGAGTATCATACAACACTAACCTGCCCCTCTACGTTTCTCCCCATACGTCACTTTGCCGTCAAATTCGTTGTGTGGAATTTTCATGTTGGGTTGAATGGACGAGATTGTCTCTTTAAGATGTTCCTCCACGTCAGCTAAATACTACAGAAAAGAACGAAATGGAGAAAATATACATTAAATGAACCGCTTTGTGAAACGTGGCATCAAAACGTCTAACAACTTTGATAAGCTAAGTGAAAGCGTAGATATCATAATTTATTTACCTGTTTCTCGTCATACCAGATAGCACAGCCTCCCTGGTCCTTCAGCCGTGTGTTATAGCATCCTTTACCCCGACTGGAACACGTGTGGTACCATACCTACAGTTAAAGCACGCCAGCATTTAAATAACCGGGTTATCGCCTTCCTGACTATTACGGTATTGCTGAAAGGCAACACTTAATTGAAAAAATTGCACCAAAATGGAACCACACGTGGTACAACGAAACTGCAGTACAACCTCGCTTTCTAGAACTCTGTTGTCTTGCACTCCCCACTAACTCATATCACTTTCCCCTGGATGTACTTCTTCAATCACTTACTATCAACTATCTCGAACTCCTAAAAGAGGAAATTTACTACAGGCGCAAGTTAAAAAGAAACAAATTCGGCGTCAATGTAACATTGTTTAGCACAACTTTCGTATCCTCGCTTTTTTTTTTCCTTTTTAACTCTCCGTTCTTTAACCAAGCCTACGAAGTTACATAGTGAAACATTTTCTAGGTTGGGACCCAAAGAGCAAGGATTCGTTATACATAACACAGTTCGATGAACATGTAACGAACTGTACCTTTTCTTTAACGTCCGAAACGAGAGAAATTGCCAGGCCCATCCTAAAGGAAGAAGAACATACATTCTTTTTATCACAGTTCTGAGAATGTGGTAGCAGACAAGAACAATGTCTTCTAGTCCCCCAGTTGACGTTTAACGTTTCTCTCCCAACTTGATTGCTCGAAAATGTGTTGACATTGTAAGGAGAATTTAGAATTACATAACTATACCCGCCATTAACAAATATGGGGTTAAGGTAAGTGGTGTTTCCACCACAAATGCCTCGGTTACTACTTGTTCATGAAGGGCCAGAACTTTAGAGTCATAACCCGGCTGGGGGAAAACACTATTGATAGGATTGTGTCTATGACAATGAAAAATTAGCGCAAACACCCTCCCCTGCAATAATAGCTGCATTTTGCTTGTATCCTAAAAGTGGGTGATAGCAGGATGTGCGGTCTGACGCAGATTACAGGAATACACCTACGCTGCAGTTCAATATTACTATCATATTTACGCTAATGTGTATTATTTTATCTTTTCTGGTGTTCACAAGTGCTACTCGTTGAGATAAAAAGCTCAAACCTAGATTCACATTTACCTCTCTGCTCTTCCTACTCGTCCAATTCTGTGCACGTAGTTTTGTTTGTCGTCTGGAAATGTTACATTCACGACTGAAAAGGAAGCAAAAGCGTAAGTTTCTCGTTAGAAAGGAGGAGGGGAAGGGAGGGGAAGAAAAGCTAGGGAGGGAGGGAGGGGGGAGGGAGAAGTGGAAATGCTGAACTAAAAAGATAGACTGAGTGAAGACGTGTGTTCTCACCGTATGGTACACCCGTGATGTCGATGCCCCTGGCAGCGACGTCAGTACAGATAAGGAATCTCACTTCGCCTTCCTGAAAAAAGAAAAGAAAATGCGCCATGGTTTAATTAAATGTGGCCCATAGGGTCACTGATCATTTACAGTGTTGTGCGCGCTAGTGTCAAATGTCGAAAGCTGGTTTTCGCGCACGTTTCTCCACCCAGTTCAACCAAACCTATCAAATGATGATGATGACTGTTATATCCAGTGTTATACTACATGAAGTAGGACTGCGCTTTTTTGTGTGTTGTATTACATGAAGTAGGACAGCTGAAATAAATCATTCCATGTGTTCCATGTATTCGTGGTACTTCTACTGTTAATCGGTCTTAACAGTGATAAACAGTGTTTACAAATTTAACTAAAATGAGATATCTTAAATTCAAACATCTTTAAACTAAGGTCATGACCTTGCTTGGTTTTCTATCTTTTTATTAACTCATTTTACAACAGACAATTAGAGTTGTCCCTTATCATGTAGCGGGATTAATCGTAATGCAAATGCAGATGTAATCTATAAACCAACAAAACACGGAAGGGCTTTCATGAGCTTGTTATAAAATACGTTTCTTCCAAATTGAAATAAAATTAAACAAGTAATATACAGCTTCAGCACTTAAATTTGTCCTTGCTAATCCAGGCAATTGAATACACCTTCTGACTTTTTGCTTTTAATTAATCCAAAACGCGGGCAATAGGAAATAACCGAATTAAATAAAACTAATTTCCTTTCAAGGTTTTGAATCAAGACTCAGAGGCAAAAGGTACTCCGAATGCTTAACTGTCTCAAGTGCTAGGTCTTAAGGGGATGGCCCAACCCTTTTCTCGATCAATGTAAGGCCAGAAGTGCCAATAGGAGCCCATGATCTGCTGCCAACACTGTGATTTCGTCGATGCAATTTCTAAATAAAAACTCACACCTCCTCAAGAAAATGAGGTGTAATAAAAAACACATTTTACAACGCCCCCAATCTCTCGCTCCTTTTGGAGTACATCAAGCCATACGACAACGCCAAACTGTTGACCAACTAAGTGCCGCCTTCCTTCTGTTCGAATAGCACGTATGTAAGTGTAATTTTAGCGCTAGCCTCTGTAGTGTAACTAGCTATTGTTACCTTAAACGCTTGCAAGTTTGCTTTTCTTTCCTGTGGGGATCGGTCACTATGGAGACACACACAAGAGTACTCATTGACCATAGCCTTTGGACCTGGTGAAGAAAAAATACACAATACACCTCTCAGTAACCAATATACAAATAATCACTTCTGGCCAATAACAATAAGGGTAAATAACCTGGTAAACCAATCATAAAGCGAAGCAAGAACAAACAAATGGTGCTGAGCGTGGGAAAACATTCACCCTGTGCAAAGCGCGGGAAAACATAAAACCTCAATGCAAAAGCGCGCACGTCAAGCTGGTCATGGTTTCGCTCATTGGTTGAAAAAAGACAACGTTCATTCTGATTGGTTTAAGACCCTTGACAGAGAACTCGACAAAAACAGAAAAACAGCAAGCACCACTGTTACTCAATGCATTGTCACTACCTCCGCCTAAGGAGACCAGGTATTGTTCCACATTATCACAATCCAGTTTCGTACGACAGAAGATTATTGCTTGGTCCATTTTATGTTCCTTGATGGCTGTCACCAAGTACTCAACCTTCAAAATCTTCACGGCCTCGGACAGAGATTCTGCACAATGAGAAAGTGCACGTTAATTATCGAGCTTATATTAAGTCTCATTCAAGATGTGTCAAATAACTCGTACCTGGAATTTGACCGCCAGATTTCATGTTGTCTTTTGCATGGATTCCATCAGTCTAAAGAAAAAAAAAACAGTGGTCAAATGTAAAAGAAAATAGCTGAATATAGGTATGGGTCACATGTTTGTCACAACAACTGAAAGGTGGTTCTATATGTGACCATTCAAAACTATCAAACTGAGCTTTCGTGTGGCGCTGCTTGTTATACTATGCAAGGTCGGTTTAAAATATCGTGAAACCTTAAGGGACAACATTTCAATGAAAGCGGTCGAGGAGTACATTCATGTGGGACTGTTCACTACAGTAAATAGTTTGAATCAAGGATAATCGGTAGTTCGCGTGATCATCCCTATGTATTGCGCTGTGCAGGGTTTTCCTACCTGACTGATATCCTAATGCGTGACCATTCAAATAAATACTGTCCAGCATGCACTTTCATCGGCCTCGTTCCCAGTCTCTATCCCCTTTCCTCTGCCTCGATAACGCGCAGGATTGTTCAAGTCCGTGACACCTTCTGTTTTAGTTCCGTCATTGTTAGGAAGGTTAGCCAGAGCACCGTCACCAGATTCATTCTCTTACCTTAACATAGCTGACACGCGAGCAGATTGCGGCTCGCACGATGGAAGCACCGAAACACGTGAAAAAGTAAAAGCCTGAGCGCGCATGTTATGAAGGGTAACCGTACAGCAAAAACCATTTCATATTATTCTCTTAAAAAACACTGCAGAAACAAAGATTTGATTCTGTTGAAGCTATAAAGCACTTAGTTAAGCAACAAGCAAGATTTGAAAACGTTTGGTGCTTGGTGCTAGGTGTAAAAACGTTGCACACAGGTTCTACGTTAGTGATTGAAGATAGAGGATTATGGTAAGTCACACACCTTAACTTTATTCTTTAGTTTCTGCCATGAGTTGTCCGCTCTGGGATCCACATGGCAAACCTATAAAGCACAGATATAATTACGACAAAGTATACCATCCTAGATAAAATTCCTAGCTGCTTTGGCTCCCTGCCAGGTTTGCTTCACCCCCGACTCATTCTCGCGGCTTCGCCTCTCTTGCGTGAGTCTGGCCGTACTCTTAATCTATTTGGCGACCGTGTTTTCAAAATGAAACTGGTGCAGTAATGAAAAAAATGTTATAAATTATTTACCACGTGGTGGACGGTTTCGGGAACAGCATCCTGTCCTTTGAGATCAACCCAGGTTGGAAAGTGCATGATTTTATCCTAAGAAAGAAATAACATTCCTGAGCCCAAGGCAAAATAAAGATTATGCCATCTGTACACTGTATATCATGTGTGTTCTTCTACACTTGCCTAAACGGAGACTCTAGTTTTCGTGAGGGAGGCTGTTTATTAACATAACATTCTTTGCACGATAAGCTAAAATCCTGACAACGTTCTGTATTGCCGGATGTACTCGTATACCCTGATTCATACATGTGGTTAATAGGAATCTTTAAGTAATTTTACTGTTCACCAAAGAACAGCCTTTAGAGGTCCAATTGTTAGTAAAAAAAAAATTATGCGTTTCCACACCTTTCACGGAAATGTTGGTTTTCACAATTTTAAGTAAAATTACAATAACATACGTTCAGCTCTTCTGCTCTTATTACAATGTAGGTATATGTAAAAGGTTGATTTGCAGATAAGATTTACAGCGGTGAGCATACTATCAAGGTTTTACATACACATATAATCTCTTTTTTCATTATTATTATTATTATTATTATTATTATTATTATTATTATTATTAAAAAAACACCTTTTTGATCTTAAAAGAAGACATGACCGTTTTCACAGTCAAACTGAAACTGAAACTGCTGTGTCTAAAAATATTTACTAGCTTCTACAATCAAGATCGTTTGAAAACACACAAATATCTTACAGCCAGCTTCTTGACTTCAAAAGAGTGAAGAGTCGCTGAACAAACAATCATCTGTGAAAGAAAAGGTGAAAGCAACGTTATCAAAATCACGTGCACTCGGTAATTAAGAAGCATTGATCTTCATACATGTGGATTCTTTAAAGGTAGCAGGTAATGTCTGCATTCCAACCTAGTGTCCCATCTGACTGGCACTTATCTCTAGCTTTGGTAGCATGACACAACCAGGAGTATTACTACTCCCCCCTGGAACCCGGGGATGCTAGTTCATCGCATGGTTACTACTAGGATTACATTTGCCGGTACCCATTTATACACCTGGGTGGAGAGAGGCACTGTGAGAGTAAAGAACACAATACAGTCACCCCAGCCAGGGCTTGAACCTGGAGTCCAACACACTAGCCATTACTTCTATGCATCTCCCACAGATGCCAGCAAAGTAATTATTAAAAGCAGTTTATTCAGACAAACTGTTGGTTTCCATTATATTTTTACCTGTAGTCGTTTGCCATCTGGGCTCATTTTTGGAATCTTGCTAAAGATTCTTGTAATCAGGTCATGGTTCCCTTGAGCTAGTAAACCATCCTGATAAAAGACGGAAAAGACAAGCAGTTAATTCAACTCTCTGTCAGACTACACAAGTTTTTTTGTCATAATTTAGTACTCAGGTATCCAATATTTCCACCACCTTTTGGAACACAAAAGTGGCAGTTTGGATGGTGACCATATCACTGACAACCTCACTGGGAATGAGGTTGTATCATTTGTAGTAGAGATAATCTAAAAATGTTCTTATAATACATACAGAGTGAAGGAATACAATAGAGCATTTTCATGGTGGCCATATTGCTAATTCCAAACAATTTTTTTCGTCATAAACCAACATGGTCCCAATGATGTCATGCGGAAACACTCTATAGCAAACAAGTGAGAAAAGGAACCAAGCTGATGATTCCATATCCATATCTTTTCTACCTTGGCTATCGCAGCTTCTCCACTCGTGCTGCAGCATACAAGAGCCTGCTCGCAGGCTATTACTTTTCCCCTTGCAGAATCTGGTCGGCGTGCAATGTCAGAAATTAAATTTTCTACCAGCTCAACCATGGGACCTTAAGGTGTACATTTTATTTTTAACACATTTTATAATAATGATTATAAAACATGATCTACAGCTAGTGTTGCCATTGGCTAACAATGCAAACATACCGCTTCATCCAGAATGAAGAAGCGAACCTGAAAGGAAATTGTATATTACCAGAAATGGTTTAATAAAATTTAGCATATAAACAATTGATTGTTCACTTCTCATGTGTATAACAGATGAATGGGCAGATCCAAGAAATTCAGAAACAGGGTGCTGTGGCAGTTGGCATGGCAGCTGCAAGGGGGAGCAGGGGGGATGTTTCCCTCAGAAAATATTTACCGTCTTTAAAAAAACTAGATTTTCTGAAATTTGTTTTGGTGTACTCTAGAAGCACTTGCGACAAATTTTAAATTTCCCAAACAAATGACAGAGGTGCAAGGCCCTCAGTGCCCCTTGCCCCACTTAGTCTGCCTTGGATGTTTGCATGGGCTTTGGTACAAAGCATGGTATTTTTTTAATTCATGAATATTTCATTTTACACTGCCAACATTTTTACTAGAGTGCTGGTGAGGTTAGATGACTGTCAATCAGATGGTTAACAAACGATTCAGTTATGCGCATCTAGTCCCTTGTAACACCTCAACTTTACTCAAGTCATCTACCAAAATGGCCAGTTTCCTAAAATATTTCGCTCTTGTATAATGAGCTGGCCATACATACTTGAGAGAGGCTGATTTTATCAGTAGAGATAAAATCATCAAGTTTTCCAGGTGTGCCAGTCACAATATCCACCTACAGAAATAATGAAAAGCCACAGACAATGATTAGAAAACAAGCAAACCTGTTATCATCAGTTTATAATGTTCATGGGCACAGTACCAGTCAAAGGTAAGTCTTGACTACGTCTTGACTTGAAACTTGATACTCGATCCTCAATGTTTTCAAAAACAGAGAATCAAGATTCGGGGCTTGAGTTTCAAGTTTCAAGTTTTGAGTTTAAAGACACTCAAAGAGTTTTTTTGAGGAAACAATTTATGTCTTGAATACCTAAGGTACAAAGACACCAAAGAACTGATAATAAACTGAAAATTAACAATCTGAGGAGGATTAAGATAGATTATGAGTGATAAACTTGAAAAAAATGGCTGTATTCTTAAGACATGTGTAACAAATCTCCTTTAAATTGCCTGCAGCACTTAACTTCAATTATTTAACAGTTTAAAGAGTTTTTCAGCAACTGAACTCACTTTCACATTGAAACAATTTCAATGTTATTGTTAGTTTGTAAAATGTGACACTCACCCCATCATTAAGCATCTGAATTTGGGTCTTCACATGCTCTCCACCAATCAAAAGGACTTCTCTAAAATGCCAAGAAAATGTTTATTTTTAACTACCTATTAACTGAGAGTGAGATCTTTACAGTGAAAATCTGTATTGTCCAAGCAATAGCCAGGTCAATAGGGCAAGCCAAGGTTTGAGATTTTCCCGTAGAGACCGAATGTTCGAGGTTGACAAGTTGTTTGTTATATGGCTTTTTGCTTTAGTTTTGCAGGCCTGTAATCAGCCTGTAGGCATTATGGGAGAATAATGCCCCAGAATTAGCCAATACGAGTGTGCATTATATCAGTTGCAAGCCATATAATAAAGTTTAAATATAAACTTAGGCTCACAATGCACACAAAATTCAAAAGAGAGTGCGCATGAGGTGACCTGTAGTTTCACCTATAATTAGTAAAGCAATTTAAATTAAATGGGGTTTTCGTAGATGATAATTGTTTGCCCTTTCATCAAATTGGTCAGATGGGAACTTCAATCAGTACAATATAGCTCCCTTCCCACCAGACAGTGTTTTTGCAACAACACAACTACATAGCATCAAAATGAATGAGAACTAAAGTAGCTTACTTGACTTGTGGGTTTGGTAAATACTTCTTGAACTTTGAGATCTGATTGTGGGTCTAGGCATTCAACACAAAATTACTTGCATCAAGGCGGTGGTAACAACGTCAATGGACAATTGAAAAATAGTAAGCAAAAATAATTTAACAACAGTTTCATTCAATCCTACATACCTGTTGGGCTAATTCTCTAGAAGGCTAAGAAAAAGAAAAGAAAAAATAAAGAAACAAAGAAGTCGCAGTGACGAATAACAGTTCTCATGAGAAATGCGAACAATACAATCATGATGTATCAATGTTAATTGTTTTATCCTTTTTCCATTGTACCTTGTCAGAGCAGGATTCACAGGTTCAATGCTTCAATTTAAAGCTCCTTAATATTCTATTTTCATTAAAGCTCAGTTCAGAGGTTAACCATAGGAATTAGGTTATTTGCACCACAGGCATACAATTTTTGCAAAGGAGTAACACTATGAAGCCCAATGTGAACAGAGCAAAGTAACTGTGGAATCCAGTGCAGTATCTAATTGATGACAATCTTGAAATGAAAGGAATGGGACATAGAAGGGAAACTTGCACATGTTCTAGGTTACGGACTAAACTGTCAATGTTTGTATTGAGGGATTAATAGTGATGCATTATAATCTACCAAATGTATTGCTTAAATGTACGATGGTGATTGAACATCTTTGTTATACATTGCAGTGGTCACACGCACCTCCATAATAATTGCTGATGGACTACATCTGTTATTAAACTTGCCAGATTTGGGCTGGGCCACCGCTGATGCCCCTAGGCAATTTTCAACAGAGACAGAAATTAATTGAAAAAAGCATACCAGAGCCAAATTGCAAGGAAAGAAACAATGGATTGCTTCCTTCTGTTGACACATCTTTGCTCAATGACAAAACTAATTCTAACACTGTATGCGAGATAAGTGGGAAGTGCAAGTGATCTTCAGCACCTCAGTAGATGGGTGTCTCACCCGTGTGTGGAAGGTAATAGGCTTTAACCCTGGTTGGGAGAACTTGAAATTTCTTTCTAAGAAGCTTGAAACCTTCCTGACTTTGTCACTAACTGATTAAAGTAGCGTAACGACTTACCTCCTTTGATATTTGAGACAGCCACTGCATTAGGTGGGGCTTTGGACAGTCCTTTATATCCACCAGGCTTCAAATTTATGTCAGAATAAGGCATAATATAGGAGATAATAAATTTCTTATTTGCAAGTTGGGATATGGAATTTAACTTTGATATACATGTATTGCTGAGATTAAATTCTGACCTAATAGTTATTTGCATAAATAAATAAGATAAAATAATAAATAAAATTATATATAAAAAATAAATCTGTCCATTACCTGTCAATTGTTAACAGAAATAATATTTTTCACATGAACTCAACAGGATACTCATTACAAAACAAAGTGAATGTCAAAGACTTCGGGATTCCTCTTCGGGAGTATGATAGGAAGCTGTCTGTCTTGAAATGTGTGTATAATTTATAGTCAGCTGCTATAATAATTTCTCCTGGCAGTGCCTGGTGGCAGCAGGCTCTAAAACTGGTTTGGGAGGAGGTTGGCATTGGTTATAGCAATCAACTGGGATTTTTGCTAGCAGATGACATTTTTGTTAATACTCAACATAAAGTGAACACACTCAATAACTAAGTAACCAAACCACCTGGGGCCTTTTGTGCAATAACACAACTGAACTGTTTCATCAAGCTTCTTGAACATTATTTAAATATAAACAAGAACTCGCTTTGGGGCATGTACATGTGCTAGCTGACAAGAGTATTGCACTGATGAGGTTATATATGGCATACAGTTATATACATGGGCTTGGCTTGGCACTTCTGTTATATGTACATGTACTTAATCTCAATTCACAGGTTTATCACTTGCAGCACTACATCCACTCTTACCTTAGGTGGGTACTTGAATGGAGAATCACCAAAATTAAACAACAGCTCAGCATTCTACACAAAAGAAAAGGTTCATAATATATACTGTACTGACGGTGTATTTTTTTAGGAAGGATAAATGACTGCAGCTGATAAACAAGATGGCAAGATGAAATCAAAATATTTCTATGCAAAAAATTATTACCAGCAGATATTTTTACCTTTAACACAACTGCAGCAAAAAATGTGCTTCCCTGAAGGTTTGTATGAATGTCAAATGCCTTGCCAAAATCTACTCCTGCAGTAGTGATTAATTGTAAAACAAAAATAGTGGGACAAAATTAAATCTGGAAATTGGACTTCATTTTGGAGACAAAACAAGAAGAGAATATGTTTTGTATAATTCACCAGTTAACAATAATTACTTCAGATATCACTCAGTAGTCACTATCTCATTGGTGTAAAGATCTCAGGTACAGTACATGTAGTGTCTGACTGAAACACTAATAGTGTGATTGCAAAACTAGGACTTGATCTTACAAAAAATAGGAGAATAGCTATGATATGGAGTTGCAATTAAATGGGTTAGACACATAGTTACAAACTGTTCCATTCCCAACATCATTCTGCATAAAAAATAACAGGGTAAAATATAGATTTGGGGAAAAAAAGAGGTTCATTATGATCACTAACCATTTTTGCTAAATTTGATTGAGCCATTATCCAGGTCGATGAAGCATCCAATAATGTCATTGATTCCAAATGGCTGTAGAAGCAAGATAATCAAATGTCCAAGGCATCAGTATCACAATTTATAACAACTTGATGGTAACTATTAACATAAAGAAATAACAATGATTTGGACAGTTTTATTTTAAAGAAAAATTGTATAGTTCTCAATCTTATGCAAAGCAATGGCCACACGAAATAAGTTCACTTAAAGCACTGCATGCCAGCATTTTTCATGGCCACCAATTAAGCAATCAATGAGTAAAAAACTAATCAATCGATAGATCAGTCTGTCTGTCCGTCCATCTGTCAGTCTGAGTCAATCAGTCAATCAGATAAGTACCTCTCCATAGGAGTCAAACTGTCTTCCAAATGACTTCTTCCCAGTTCCACCAAATCCATAACCCTGTTTATCAGTTCCTGGAAGTAAAGAAAGTGAGTGTACAATCTTACATTCTTCACTTTTGAGGGGATCAAGGCACTGATAATCAACTTTCAGGAAACACACAGAAACACAACTACATGTAAGGGTATAAATATCCTGGAACCTGTGTCTTTCAGGCAGAAAAATGTCATGAAAAATGGCTTTTGCATCCCATGGCACAATTGTGACTGATGATCGGTATAATGATGACGACGATGATGGAGATGACAATGACAATGATGATGATGATATTGTTGCTGCTGCTACTGCTGATGATGATGATGGTGATGAGGATGATAATGACGACGACGACAACGACGACGATGATGATGATGATGTTGCTGATGATGGTGACTTCTAACCTTCCAAACCATCTACCAGGCCTATGGCCTACAAACACCTTTTGCTAAACACAAGAATTCATCCTTCAGTTGGGTTTTAGGATGTTATAATGTACATTCTTAAAGACTTTTAATTGTAGAAATTAGATTGAGCAGTTCACATAGGCTCTTGTGTGTATGGAAAGTAATTATTCCATGATATCCAAATTCTTATCAAATAGCATCTAGCCTAGGAGATTCAACAGACCTTATTTTCAAGTTGAAGAACTAAAGAATGTTAATTTTTTATACTTTGACCCCTTCCCTGTCTCTACTGGAAGTTTGGGTTGAGCGTCATACTTTCCTTCAATCATTCAAGGTACTCAAGACCCCTTCCCTCAACCCTCTACAGTGGGGGTTGGATATTTTCTGGAACTGTACATTGTTATTAATTACCAACTGACCAAGATCTAGTGCTGCCAGCTCTGTGGACCATCCAACACGACAAAGACCTTCATCTGTTACTGAAGCTTCATAATAGTACTTTCCTAACAAAGATGACACAATATTAATTTTCTAGCAGACTTTTTCTTATTTACAATGCTCCAACTACACAAAATAAATTAATTCCTTTTATTCGCCTTACTAATAATTTGAACTAGAGGTACAGAAAGCTTATTGTAACAAGTACTGATAAAATTGTATTCACTCTCTGTTTCTTTTGAAAACTGAAACTTCTTAACGGATTAAAAGTTTACAGAGGTTTCCTTAAGGGCCGGGTAGCGGGCAAATTGACCGGCTGTGAGGACAATTTTGCCGGGCTGGTTTGACCATCTAGTGGAATTTTTTTCTTACAAAGAAGTTCAGTTTTAATAGTTTTGCCAACTTGTGAAAACCAGTTACCCTCCTGGTGAAAACATTTATGAAACCCCTAAGTTTATTTATGGAGTCCTGTTTTCTTTCATAACCAGAAGTGATGAACAATGTTTACATACCCTGTTTTACACCCAGAGTAGAGCGGCATCCTTGCCACTTATAATGATCGCGACTCTGGCACAGATAACCTTTTTCATCAATGGCTACGAATCATAAAAAATGAATTGGAATGAAAAACTACTTCCTACTACTGCAAGTCAAGAAAAACTATTTTTGCCACATACAGAATACATAACATAAACCAAGTATTTTGTTAGTATAAGAATTTTATATGTTAGGATCATTAGTTGTATTTCCACAGTGTCTTTACAATGCGAGTAGAGGCACGGTGGCCTCACAGTTAGTGCTCTCTCCTCCAGATTGAGCAGTCAAGGTTCAAGCCCTGGTGCTGTGCTGTGTTCTTGGGCAGGACACTTAGCTCTCACAGAGCCCCTCTCCACCCAGGCGTATAAATGGGTACTAGCAAATCTAATGCTGGGGGTAACCATGCAATGGATGAGGATCCCATTCAGAAGGGAGTAGGAATAACTGTACTCATAGTCGCTTCATGCTACGGAGATCAGTATTGGCCTGATGGGACACTTGGCTCGTAAGTGAACTTTTTTTCTACAATGTCCACAATGAGTAAGATGACAAGTTTAGTTCAAGCCTGGGAGAAATTCACAAGTTTTGTCCACTACTCACCAAAATCCAGATCTCTATCAAATATGTTCAATATAAATGTGTTAGGCGCTATCAAAGGAAAGAAAAAAGAAATACATCACTTATTTTTAATTAATATTGAATTCTTTAGGTGAAATAAAAACTGCTACTAATTGAGTAAATGAAGTGCACGTTTTAAGTATGGTTCCATAGTCATTTGACAGGAAATGACTGACAAAGAAATACTCATGAGAAATTGAGTGGAACAAGGGAAACCTTTATTACATTTATATAATTAGTAGACTTGATACTGAAATGACTGTCATGCACTTTTGAATGGTTTCTTTCTCCCAATGTCAGATATCTCACCCACTAGGAGAAAACATGTAAATTAAAATATTTATGGCTGAAAATTTATCTGACAGTTCATACTTAAAGACAAGTGATTTAAGGGTAATGTCCCTACCACAAGTACCTAGATATCAAATCCAGTATTGAGTTTTTAATGGCATTGTATGTTTTGCTACATAATATTATTGTATCACTTCTTTTATAAAAAAATTGATTTAGGTAACTAGTTGAGAAATTTGTTCACTATCAATTGCTAATTGGGCAGTGATGGAAAAAGCAAATTACACAATTTATTAAGTAACGTAAAGGGTCATTATTATTGTTATCATTATTGTTGTTATTGTTGTTGGTATTATCAATTACCAACTGACGCAGCAACTGCAGGACGAGAACTCTTACGGCCACTTATGGCTTCCCTTACTGTCTCATGTACAATCTGAATCACTGGCAAAGAAAATGCCTGAAACAGAATCACAAACACGAGATCACTACTTCAAAACTTCAATATACTCATCTTTATTATTTACCAATAGTACATACATCAGTTCTTGTTTTAGTAATACTTATACCCATGGGATAGCAGCGGTAATGGTAAACAAACTTTAAAATATCTGAGAATTTTGAGGATTATTCTCAGTTAACAAACTGTGTGAGTCCTTTAATTTTATGAGTTCATTGCATGTAACACCAAAATTTATGGTAAAACAATCAAACTCCATACCCCAGTCTTTCCACTTCCAGTCTCAGCTGCCTTGGACGAAAGTAGACCACATAAAAATTAGAACACCAGCTAAACATATCAAGCAAAATAAACTGAATATGTAAATTTCAAATGGTTAGATAGGAGTAATTTAAGAACAAAATTTTCTTGCTTGTGATGGAAATGGTCCTACACATGCTCTCTTTTAGACAAGTAAACTGCCATGGGTTGCCTCTTGATATGTTTTCAGGTTACTCCAATAATTTTTGGAGACCTGTTTGTAATCTGCTGACATCAGTCAAGGCCAGTGTGCTGCACCTGATACTGGAGTCTCAATGGAAGTGTCATTGAATGTTTGAGCACAGTCAGAGTTACTGTGTTTTGTTGTTGGGTGAGGCAGTTCTCGTGAGGCCTTGCTCCTATTAGAAAAAGACACTGCAAGAGAAGACTGTGTTTCAAGTTTCAACTTCCTCCTAACCTCAAGGACATTGCAGTAAGCCAAAATATAGCTACATGTGTACACAGCACTGTACTTGCACAAAAATCCAAGGGAACTAAGAATACCTAATTTAAATTGAAGTCAAATCAGTGAACAAAAATGAAAGATATTAATTTCACATAATTTTTTTCTAGAATTCTTACCATAAGCACATCTCCACCCCCCAAGATCAGTGGAATGGCTTCTGCTTGTACATCTGTTGGAAGACTAAAAAGAGGAAAACACTTTCAATTTATCATAACATAAACATTTTAGCCATCAAAAGCAAGCACAAGCCTATATCTGAACTTATTAACCACTAGTAGTGTTTAATTCTGAGGACTTAGGGATCGTTCATTTTTTATAAGGTAGGGGGGGCTGGTGGGATTTGGGGGGGGGGCATGCGAAAAAAAATGGCTTTCGAGGGGGGGCCATCCCAAAAAAATAAGGGAAAAAGGGGGGG
>Ga0126338_10000586_pt1 | contig 20373 bp, 13 predicted proteins | sample OrbCmetagenome_2_FD_92529 | JGI IMG/M metagenome (GOLD analysis project Ga0126338, IMG submission 92529) | Coral microbial communities from Petempiche,Puerto Morelos, Mexico - Orbicella C C metagenome | ecosystem: Host-associated > Invertebrates > Cnidaria > Coral | place: Petempiche,Puerto... | reverse complement strand
TTCAGCATTCATAACGACGTTTAATCGTTCAGCGCTCAATCGATGGTTTGTTCGTTTCTCGAATTTTGTCATAGTTTTGATTAATTGGTAACAGGACATCGTGTCGTCCAATTCAGTCTGTAACCATACTCGTGTTTAACAAATCGGACTCCCGCTTCGCGGTCGTCTGATTTTGTTTATCACTCGCATGATTACAGACCGAATTGGACTCCACTCAGTCCTATTACCATTACTAATCGACCAGTTCCTCGACATTATTTCACTCATGGATTGCTCTCCCCGAGAATTTATGGCCAGTGGCGGATCCAGACCTTGAGCTAAGGGGTGGGGGGAGGCGGTTTTGTTTTGCTTGTCCTGCCGGCTTTTCTTCCTTCTGTAATTTCTTCTTTTTTTAACCAAAATAAAGAGGGGGGACCGGGGCACCCGGCCCCTCCCCAAGATCCGCCACTGATGGCGATCACTATATTTGATTAGTAGAATTCTACTAGTATACTAATGCAAATGTTGCAATCTGATTGGCTGAGCTACTCGTACACTATCAGCGATTATAGTTCACCACTAAATTTTCTCCGATTCTTATTGGTTTAAACTGATCACGTGACGCGATAGTGTTCATCCGTGGAGACACACTATCAGCCCATAGTGCCCATCCGATGAAAATACCCGGATGGATAGTACTCGTCCGTGTAAATGTTTCTGTAAAGAAGCGGGCTTACAGAAAGTAAACAATTGAAATGTATTAAGTGGGTTTTTGTCTGTTCTCCTTTTCAAATTTTACATTTGGCTTTAACGATCTTTCACGGCTTTCATCTAAAAAAGTTGAAAATAATTCACAATGAATTTTGAACTGGCGCGCGTAAGAAAATTTAGTGGTGAATGATAAAGAGAATAGAGTGTTTATGTCTCGGAACTATCGGTCTGATAGTTGTCCCTTGGAAATTTGATGTTCTTAAAACTAGCGTATTTGCCCTCGAAGCTTCGCTTCTTTGGCAAATATTTGTTTTAAGAACATCAAATTTCCGCGGGGCAACTATCAACCGATAGTTCCTCGACAGAAACACTCTATTGTTTAATTAGAGTGCAATGGCTGTCGCTCGTCTTCGAAATGGCGACTGTTTTTCGAGAGTCATTAACGCTGTTTTGACTTTAAAAACTTGAAATTATTGAAAAAACGAGTGCGCGCGCGTAAACAACTGCAAATTTCCAGTCACAATTCAGTCCGCGTGACTTTGTTAAAGCGTGAAGTTTAATAACACGTAGAAAAAGGATTGGAAACTGTAATTTGCATTTATTTCAGTAAGAATTCTACTTAAACAATTAGATTATTTGCTCTCGATTTCTATGAGGTGATAGTTGATTCGGCGCCAACTATCACCTCATAGAAATCTCGAGCTCATAATCTAATTGTTAACTAGTGTGGAAAAAACCTTAGTACGTGACCTTGCAAATGAAGCTATTGAACAGTACTTTCATCTGGTACTGTTTATTATGCTGTACAAGATTGTTGTAACTTTTTAATTCTGTGGATGAAACCCTAGTGTGTGACCATTCAAATAAAAGCTATTGAGCATTGCTTTCATGTGGCACTTTTTATTATGCTGTATCAAGTAATTTGGGATATGAAATTCAATTCCTTTTTGTCGATTTTAACTTCAGCACTGATGGAAGTGAGGGCTTATCATATAAGTACTGCGACAACTTCCGCTCTAAATGAAGGGCCGGGCTGACAACAATTAATTATCAAAACTGTCTGCTCCGCCAGCAAATAATTTCGCTTTAAATTGGCCTGTTTCTATAAATTTTGAGATATCTTATTGTCTCAGCGTTTCCTAAAAATGTCACTGTACCAGCAGAGCCGTCCAAAATACTGAGAGGATCAATTTTACATGTTTCCGCGTGGCTAAAGGGCCTGAAAAAAACTACCGATCACACATCCGTTTCATAATGACATGTTCAAGCCAGCACGTACATTGAAGTAAAGAAGCTTGAGGCATCGTTATCGTTTGGTGAAAGATACGACTAAAAATTTAAGTATGGTAGATGAAGAATCATCAAGCCCGTCGACAAAGTGCACCAGAAGAATTTGTTTAACACTCGCGTTTTCCAGCTTAACAGTGAGTGTGATCATCTTCCTGATAGTTGTATTTTTGTTTGAATATTGCCCGCACTGCCAGGAGCGTTTTCGCGACAAAAACGAGTCGTATATAGTTACAATTTTGGGGACTGTTGCCACGTTACTGTTCTTCCTTGGAGGTAGCATATTGACAGCGTGTTGGAGAAGAGGACAAAACAGCACATCTGAAGCTGTACCTCAAGTTGCCATCTCTTTGATTCCTGACGAAGATTTGGAAAAGTCACCCGCTCCTATACTGCCTTATAATCACATTCCTCGCCATCAGCCAATTGTTATGAAAACCTGTTCGCAGGATGTGCCTGGTTATTCTACAGTTGTCAAAAATATTGATGAAGTTTATTCGTCTGTGAACGCGAAAGATGTCCCTGAAACTCCGCCACCGTGTTACGAGGAAGCTCTTAAAATGAAAACATTAGCTGTTACTGTAAACGTAACCGACACACATATTTCACAACGAGGAAATACCGAAGGTACAAGAGTATAATTTACAAAGTCATTTTTTTAACCCATCTATAGTTCATACAGTCTGATATGAAAAAGCGACTGAAATCTTAAGAAATATCACGGGCAAAGATCGATCGACAGGGTTTGCCCAGTCTCCTGCGATTTTAAAAGGAGCCAGAAAGCGGAAGTTGGACTCTGCGTGACGTCACATGAGGGTCATAGGCAACATCCTGTCTGAACAAAACCGGAGACCGAGGTTATATTTATAACCTGAAAACTGTCTTTCCTTTTAAACAAATAGAGATTGATTTAACTTGAATCGTTTTAAGCAACTTTTGCTTAAGTGACGTCATTCCGGTAACTACATACTTGTTATTTGACCATTGTGACGCACATGTGACAGCTCAGACACGTATCACGCACCTCTGCAAAACAACAACGTGAAATGACCAAATTCTGCGTTGTCTGGAGAACGTGAACCACAACGGCTAATTTTTCGTGTTTCTATTTGGAACTGAACGCCTTCGCAGCATATTCAGCAGCGGCAAGTTTTAATACCGACAGACACACTGGAAAGTTCCAAATAAATGCGAAAATCCAAAGTAAAATAGAAACACATATTTTACTAAGAGTCGTCCTCGCCGTCGCCGTCGTAGATGCGTAAGGTCCCTATTAAGGTCGACATGACTGTGTTATCAGACAGGGAATTACGCACGTGAAGAACTCAAAATTTGGTTTAGTTTAGTAACCAAGTCCAAGGTTTCTGACCCCATCTTGTTTGGGGGCAAACACAGCAAAAATTGCAGTAAATGTATGAGAAATGTTAAATGTTTGATGTCCAATAATTTGAAAGTGACTGACTCTCTGAGTATTTTAAGAGTTACAAAGGAACAATACCCAGCAGAAGGCTTTTTTTGTCAAATTTCAAGAACAAAGATTTGTTGTGAGGCGAAGAATTGCACTTTTAATTTTTGATACAAATGTCTCTAAATTTTCCCCCGCGAATTGCGACTCGGTCTTACAGACAAATGTATGGAAAAATGAAAACCTTAGTTGTGGCTTTTCTAGCGAGGCCATTTATCTCAAATGCGATCAGTAAATTCAGTTATCTAGTATCTCTGGTTTTATTCATAAATACTTCAGAACTCTAATTTTCCGTGAGTTGTGAATGAGGTATTAGGTTCTTCATTTTCCTCATACATTAGCTGTAATTTTTGCCGTGTTTGACCCCTCACCTTCCCCCCAAAAAAGTTGGTGTCAGAAACTGTGAAAGGCTCTATTGCTATAAAGTTGGATGATGACTTGAAATATAGTTAATAAAGAGAAACAGTTGTCACGCCTAGTGGACTTCAAAGGAACAAACAAAAATGGCAATGTTTAACATAATTTCTCGTAGTTCAGTGGGTAGGGTTCTCGCCTGGTGTTCGGAAGGTCACGGGTTCGATTCCTGTCCGTGACTCTGATTTTTTCTTTGTTCCTCGCTCGTGTCATGTTGATCAATTCACCTTTGACAATATTAATGATGGAAAGTCCACGACCGTACGCAATCATTTAGTTTAGCGCTAATACACAATGTATGAATCACGTAACTAAAAACTCACTTTTTTAAATTTCTATCTTTTAGGTTCCGCTCAGACAAATGAAAACAAATATTGTGTTTTGTACACGGTCAAGGACAAAAAATAGCCTTACAAAAACATATAACATATAGGCTTTGTTTGGATTGATAACCGTTCCCTTATTTTAACTGTGGTTAAAAGTCCCATGTTGATATAGCCGTTGGTCAATGATGAGTTATAAAGGTCTAAAAAGTCCATTGATGATAATTCAAACTCATGATTAATTGACACAAGTAGCCAAGTTCGAAAAATGGAGTGTCCGCGAGTAGCATAGTATAGACGGTTACGCAATAGTCGTTATATAAGGATTTGTATGGGAAAAACAGTTTTATTCGTAAAACCTAAAATATATGAACGAATATTTAATAAAAAAAAATCCACCTCGCTTCAGGTGTATGTTCCTTTATTTATAGTGAGCTTTCGAGGCTAATTTATGGTTATTTCGGTAGCTTTTAGTACCACTGCCTTTTCAGTTCCTCCACGGAATAATGAACCACACACCTGAGGCTTTGTGTTTGAAGGAGCTAGTTACTTTTTGCGCCTCTTGAAAAGTTTAGCCTAATTTTTTCAAGTTTGTCGTTTGTAATCCGTTTTAATCTTTTCCATCCTTAACCATCTTTGTTCCTTTATGGTTTGTTATTATCGCTTTGGTGTTTTTCTATCTTAGTAAACTTTTATATTTTCTGGTTTCCTTCAATTTAAAGGTAGTTTTGTACGTGGCCAATTTTGTACGCTCATTTTTCGAGCTCGGGAGACATGTAGTGTAAAGTTGAATGTCGAGACACAAAGTTCGACGATCAGTTTCAACTGTACTGTTGTAACGTTACATAACTTTCTGGGGGGCTACCCCCTTATATGGGCCACATGGGTATGTGCGGTATGTGCGGCCCCAAAGGGTATGGTTTTTGAGCAGTTATGGTCTGAAAAAGAGCATAGATTTTGACCATTTTTGTCTGAAATAGGGTATGTTTTCCACTCTGGCTTGGCAAAGGCTATTTTTCTTTTTCCGCATCAACATTGGCAAATTTGTAGTATTTGTCAAATTTTCTCGCAAATCGACGCCATGTCTAGTTAGCTTCGGTCGTATACTGGAACCGTGCACTAATTCGTAGAGGTCTGATATGAGGTATTGATTCTTAGCTCAGGTCTGAAAGAGAGTGTAGAATCATAGATTTTGGTCCGGTTTCAAGGTTTGGGCCGCACACCCCTACCCAAAACTTTGTAAGTACTTTGGACTTTGGAAGTACCTCCCCCGGACGTAACCTGGATGTGGGAGTGTTGATAGTTCAGGCTGGATGCTGAATAGTGCAAAGTCCAATTGAGGACAACTCTAAACTCGAGTTATATAAGTTGGATGTTGGCAACTGTCAAAATGTCTGTTGAGTTACACAGCTTGGTGACCAGCTTGTCTTGGCTGACTGAGTGAGTAATTCCAAAGTCGGCCAACCTTTAGCGCAGTAGAAGGCCCATTTGAAACAAATGGCAAGATCTGCTTACTCTGTTAATTGTAACAAGATTCATAATAAGCCCATAAAAAGCCGTGTCTGCGATCCTGGGATATCAAGTCACTGACCTGATATGGTCATATGTATGGCATAATTTGAGCACGTTAATTACTAAATCGTACCTTTCTTGGTACGCTTAGGCAGCACATTAAACGCATTTGGTCTCGCTACGGGTATTTCAGGCTCCTAAATGCGAACATGGCGAACTAATGCAAAACCACACTCGCGTGATGAGAAGCCCGCGAAGCGTGCCAAAGGGTTTGAAAACGTGTTACGCACGACATGTTTGAGACACGCCTTGGGTCCAATTTCCAATTAAGCATATCGTAACAAAATGCGAGAAACCTGACCTTTATATAGTGAAAAATTGTGACCCATCAAAGCTGTCGTGGGAAGCAATACAAGAAAAAAAAAAAAATACTACACCTCAATTGGTAACGAAGATCACTCGCCTCAACGCAGTGTACATTTTTTGTGGAGTGCGCACCGACGGGAAAGGCCAGAACTCTCCCCTTAATTCAGACGTGCAGATTCTCAAACCACAATCCTTATGCTTCTTCATATGAAGAATTGCCTTGGAAGACAAACGTTCCTCACTCATAGGGCTGCTCTCAACACCAGCCAATTTAATCATTAAAGACGCTTTTCGCCAATAAATATATCAACATATTTTTTTTAGATTTCCGGAGGTGAACCCATGAGCATACGAGCTTGTATCGTCGCTACGCCACTGTCCGTCCTCGCTGTTAATTTTTTTTTAATGATATGATCCGTACCAGCTCGCTGTTTTATGATAACTGCTTGACTGAAACTGACCCCGCAAACGGCTCTGACAGTGAAATGGCTGTTTGAACGTCAACTGCATCAATAGAACTACCGTGTTTTGATCTGCTCAGTTTGCGTATAGACATATTTTCTTCTTTTGTTTCCTCCTCTACATGCTTGCCAAGATCTCTCAGGTTGTGAAGACAAGAATTGCATCTTGGGAATAAAAAAGTTCGAGTAAATAACACTTAAATTACATTGCAGTGTTAAAATGAGAAGTGAGATAACCTTGGCAGGCTGCCTCGAACTTGACTTGAAATTGCCCCGAGTTCACGAAACAGCTTCGCTGGTCTCAGCACGAGCTCGAAGTTGGCCCATGCTTGAGGACAAAATAGAAAGCACAAAATTAGGGTTGTCCCAAACGTGACCCGCAAATTACCTCGTGACTACGGCGCGAGTTTCACTCGTGTCAACCATTGATAACTAGTGAATTCATCCGGTTATGAGTAGAAATAAGCCTAAAGCATTGCAGTCTTTCACAGTGACCCGGTGTCAGATAAGCCGATTTAATCATGATAGGAGAACGCGAAGAATCAGACTGTTCGCCAAAGTGCATGCAAAGATTTTATTTGTCCCTCGCATTTCTGTCCATCGCCGGGAGTCTGTCGATCTTCGTGATAATTGTTATGATCGTTGTAATCTGGTTTAAAGGCTGTCCCAGCTGCGAGAAGAGTCTACTTGCCATGAATGAATCCTACTTTGTGACGATCTTGGGATGTGTTGGCACGTTACTTTTTGTTCTCGGAGGCAGCATATTGATGGCGTTTTCGTGGAAAAAAGGTCAAAACAACGCTTATGATGACATTCCTGAAGCGGTCATCTCTTTCATTCCTGCCGAAGATTTGGAAAAATCGCCCGCTCCTGTACTGCCTTACAATTACATCCCCCGTGTTGCAGCCTTTGAGAAAAAAGTACCCTCCTTAGATTTGCCCGATTACTACACCGTTGTTCAAAATTTTGATCAACTTTATTCAGTTGTGGATGCGGATGAGGACATTTGGACCGTTGATGTTCCTGAAATACCTGAAACTCCTCCGCCGTGTTACGCAAAAGCGCTTGAAATGACATTAACTGCTGTTGCAGTTGAAGTTGAAGAGGAGGTACAAAGCGAAGATTCTGTATAACGAACTTGAGAAATCGCCACAACGGACGTCGAGCGATGGCTTTGCCCTGATATTCTGCGATTTAATTAAAGCCAGTGTAAGAGGCAACCTATGACACAGGTCGCCCAAGTTCGTCATATGAGAGGCTGTACCGTGCAGTACAGTTACATCACAGTGTAAGGATATGAAAATACACTCTTTTTAATAAGAATACTGTTTTGCCGGCCCAGTCTGAACACTCTTATTTTTCTGCCGATTTTCTGATGAAAATATTCTTGTAAATATTCTAGGATTATAGTGTATGAAAGTTCTATTTTGAAATGTATTGGGGTATCAGTTTCAAGTGTTTCGTGTCCAAATGATGTTGAAGTTATTTTGGAGTCAGACTGCAGGCAATACAGCCTCAAATGACACACATAACTTCTTTAGAAATTGTATTAGCATCGAACATGCGGCTGCTGCTGTGCGGCTAGTCCTTTAGAGAAAGGAAGAATTTCATACGGTTTAGTTAAAACACGTGATTGTGTTGTATTTACAAATTTTCAGCACACAAAATGATATATTCTTTTCAAAAACTCAGTGTTGGGTTTATTCTTAAATTTGGCAAACTTTCAACCTCGATATTCTTATAAAATGATTTATTCTTATATAATAAAAAGAGTGTATAAGGAATTGTCCGTTCTTAGGCGTCTGGAACGTTACAAAACAGTAAAAAAAAAAAAAAAATTTGTGTAGAAGAAAACAATTGTACATGTGTTTGCCTGTAAATATGAACGAGTATTGAATGACATAAAATTTACTTCACATTAGGTGTGTCGATCGGCGAAGTTCCTAACCGTCTGTATATAATACATGTTGACGTTACGTAACAGTCAAAATGTAAGGATTTGTGTGGGAAAAATTATTGTACAATTCATAAATATATTGTGTAAATATGGGCGAGTATTCAATAAAAGTACATTTATCTCATTTAAGAATGTCGCTTTGAGTTTCTTGTGAAAGTCCTGGGATTCTGTATACAGTGAGTTACGTAACAGTCGAAATGTTATGATTTGTGTGAGGAAAAACTGTTGTATAATTTTTTAAAACCTAAAAATATAAACGATTAGTTAGGTGAACTGGGAAAAAGAAATTTAACTCTCAGTAATTTTTGTTTCCCGTGAAGTTATATAATACATGCAGCCACCAGTGACAGTTGAAACAGGAAGATTCGTGTGAGAGAAAACGGTGGTATAATTCATAAACCTAAATATACAAATCGTTTTCACTCACGTGGCCAACTCACATGGAAATTTATTGAAACAAAAGAAAGTGTTTACATAAGACTTCGGCTCCCACAGGATTGGTTTGGTTCACCAACATGGCCGACTTTTCATTGCTTTGGAACACCAATATGGTTGCTGTAATGTTGTGTGAAAACGCTCTATATATATATGCCTTTCCCAAAAAATTCCATTGTACTTTTCAAACTACAGGTTAAGGCTTTTTCCTTTTTTTGCACGAGCTACACGTGCCATGCAGCAACTTCACTAATAAAACTAAACTTTGCACACAGTGGCACACTTTGATGTCTCTGTAAAGCGAAGATCGGCGAGGGGAGAACACAAACCAGGAGCACATGCAAGCGGCGAAACCGCGAGCCGCCAGTAGCGTGCACCTTCGCTGCTCGCCTCTGTTCATTTAAATTCTTCCTCGCAGATTTTCGAGCAAAAGAGATACAGCTCGCAGTGATGAAAACAGAGTGTTTCCACGTGACGTCACGGCAGCCATTTTGGTGTCCCACACCAATGAAACGGCGGCCATGTTGGTGTCTCAAAATGTCCTCACAGCGCATCAGAAGAGTCCACAGTCTGTTTCATTTTTCGTGATTGTCATGTCGCAAACCCCATGTCTAGTCCTAGTCTCTTCTAGTCCCAAAGGTCTCCCCTATCCCAGGGCTTTACCTTTGCCTGATTTCGAGAGAAAAGCAGATTACAGTGGAACCTCGATATAACGAAGGGCCAAATGAAGGGAGTTGCAAAATGTGTTCTCTATAACGAGGTTTCTTTGTATCGAAGCTCTTTTCCATATATTTGACAATTAATGGAGTTAAGAAAATTGTTCGTTATATCGAGGACTCCGTCAATCTCGTTCCCAGAGTCTTCGTTCCCCTTGACCAGCGGTCGGAAAGCGAGAGCTCTCGGAGCAAACATTTTGAAATAACCGAATTCTGCCCATCTGGTTTCAGTGCACAGTCTGCATCTATGGCGCACCCCTAAAATGGTTGCTCCCAGAGCTCTCGTTTTCTGACCGCTGCTCAAGGGGAACGAAGACTCTGGGAACGAGATTGGGGCTCCGTTAAAAAGAGGTTCGTTAAATCGGATACTACTGAACCAGCAGTGATAGATGTCCAACAGTAGCAATTAAATGTAGACATGATAATAGATGCGAATGCAGTCATAACACTTCTGGTAAAAAGAACTGAAAAAATTTCAGGTAGCTCAGTTGGGAGAGAATTCCACCGGTATCGCGAAGGTCGTGGGTTCGAATCCCGTTCAAAGCCTGAAAATTTTTTCAGGTCTTTTTTCCAGTAGTGTTATGATTGCATTCGCATCCATCATCATGTCTAAACCAGCGGTGTAGGGGGGAACCGAGGGGCGTTTTCCTTTGGTATGGTAAAATCGGTTTTTTTTGGTGGGAACGTAAATGTAACGCGTCTTTCCACTGGAAATTTTTCACATCGATATCACACATCTTGAAAAGTTTAGCCTAAATTTTTCAAGTTCGTCGTTTGAAATCCGTGTTAATCTTCTCCATCCTTAACCATCCTCGTTCCTTTATGGTTTATCAATAATTCTTTGGTGTTTTTCTATCTTGTTAAATTTTTATTTTCCGGTTTCCTTCAATTTAATAATTTTGTACGTGGCCATTATAACATCAAAATACTGCAACCGAGCTCTTTTAATGAAATACGAGAAATCCGCACTTGTTTCGGTGGGAAATAAAATGCAACAGTCCTTTTCACTGGAAGGTTTTCAAATGTCGTGTGTCAAATCCGATCCCGTCTCATTCCAGTTGGACGGAAATTGTCACCGGTTTTTCCACGCAAATGCAAAACCGAGGCTCACATCCGTAAATTTTGCTAGAAAGGCAAGTGGATCAGGTAGCTAGTTATCTAGAAATCCGATGGAAAATTTACATGTATTATTTCAACCGGTTTCCTTCGGACAAATGGAAAGCACTTTGCACGTGCGTGACATCACGCACCAGATTCACAGACAGAATTTTCTATCTGAAGAAAACCGGACACCGGAACAGTATTTTGACACTGTCTATTTTAAAAAGCTATATTGACATCCATTAATTGAAGAAAGCAGTCCAGTTTTATTCATTGTCCAAAGGATGTACTAATATTTTGGCAATGGTATTTAATTTTCTGTTAATCATAATCTTATGTAATTTTTATGCGTGATTAAGCATTATACAGAACTGCACGTATAGCTAAAGGGTGCGTGTTGCAACAGGAATAATTTAATGACTTACTATTTCCATTTATAAAACAGACGTGGCATTACCTAACCTTGACCGAGGTATAAAGTCTGAGATACTCTCATGTGATTTTTCGTGAAGAATATGGAAAAAAGGGGAGTGATGTTCATTTCCTATCTCATTTAAATAACAGAATGAAAAGATTCTATAGGTCTTCTGGAGTTTTCTGGGTAAAATATGCTTCGGTTTTGTGTTCGTCAAGAATGGTTTCCTAGTCGAAATTGTTTATAGTAATACAACTTTTTATTTCGAGGGTTCTTCGTTAAGTTCATTTTTAACTCTTAAATTAAAAGAGAGATAAATTTGGAGTAGGTATTAAGCATTATCGTACGCTTTTCAAGCCATCGTCGCAGCACATGTTTTGACCGTTTCCTCTAAGAATCGGAAATTTTTGTAGAATTTTGCGTCACGTTTTTCTCTGAAAAATGAGAACTAACCACAAGAATTTCAAGATCCGTTTCTCACGTTCTCAGAAATAGGGGGTTCATTCTTTGGCATTTGAAAATTGCAATGACTTCGTCATTCAGCAGGCACGCTGGCATAAGTTTCCTCAAAGCTGCGGCCAGCATTATGTAAGTTTGAACCAGTCTGACATCCACTTATCACTTATATTTTATTTCTGATTGTTTTTCCAAAACAAGCGTATTTTTTTAGTGCGGTTGAATGATTCATAGACCTGCTCTTCCAAAGAATCCCTCAAACAGTCCTCCCTGAAATCTTTTAATCGGGGCGAAGGTTTATTTTTCTTGGACCCTTCATCCTATTTCAGATTTATAATTTATTATTCAATAAACTATTTCCGATTCTGTTCCAAAATTGATCCCTCTCGCACTCTGGACTCTCAGATTAATATACTTTTCCATAAATACACGACCTCGGCTAACCAAGACAGATTAAAACAACTTATCGTGTACCTATATATCAATACCTAATTGGTTTAAATTCTCCAATCTAATTGCATTTGCAAACTAAGAACCATTGGAGGCAAGACTGAAGAGGGGGTGCTCCCTTATTTGGGCTATACGGGGACGTGCCGCTGGACAGGGCATGGTTTTCTCGGCTTCGTTGTCCTGAACAGGGTATACAATTAAATTCGCCTCTGTCCCAAGCAGCGTCAGAGCCTGTCCTTAACAGGGTATGGTATTACGAGCCGAGAGACGTTCACCGGCCATTACAAGGTCATCAATCAACGTCAGATCATTTTCTGGACAAGAATGCCATTGTTATCGGTAAAACAAATATTTTCTCTTATCAGATTATAACAACTGCGCATTAACAGAATAGGTCGTACTGGTAGGTCTTGTTTCTTTGTGTTTCTTTGTCCTACACAGAGTAGGGCTTTTAAAGCATTTTTATCCTAAACAGGGTCAGGATTTCAAACCGTCGGCAGTACCCCTATAGCCAAACATGGGTCAAGTACCCCTCCCCGGGGCGGTAAGAGTGAACAGAATCTCTATTTCTGACGAAAGTGGTATGCAAAGTATTGCATAGTGACGAACAGACCTGTATTTCTCATGAAAGGGAACTATCTTCCGGGAATAAGTCTCCAGTGACATCAGTGAATGTTAGTCTTCATTTGGAGATATCGCGTGACTGTAGAAATAAGGAAATACATTTCACCGGAAGAAAACAACAATCGGGTCAGATTATGGTTTTTAAGGATTTTCGCTGACGTCACACGGCAGCCGGTCCTCGCCACGTTTATTTTAACGGTCTTATATAATAGAGCAAGAAAGCCGGTTGTAATGCACACGTGTTTTTAGGAGAGCAGCGTGCACCGGTCCTCGAGCTACAAAGAAGGGTGGCCTGAAAAGAGATCATTTTGAATCTGTAGTACCTACGTGTTTTACCATGACTGAAAATACTACACTTGCGGAACAGGACAACTCCAGATCGTTTAAGTGTCAGAGAAAGCTTTATTTATGCGCTTCATTTCTCTGTATTGCAACGAGTGCCGTTCTATTGGTGTTCGTTTTTATTTTGTTTGCGGAGAATTGCCTTGGCTGTCGTACCTTCGTGGTGGGAATTTTGAGCGCAGTCGCCATTTTGCTGTTCATTGCTGGACTGCTGGTCCTAGCAACAACAGTTTGCGGCAAAAGAAGACATAACGACGTGACTCGTCAAGTTGTCATCTCTTTCATTCCCGCTGAGGATCTGGAAAAATCTCCTGTGTCTTTCCTGTCTTATAATCAATTTCCTCACGGCAAGCCGTTTGATGATACTTCCTCGATCGATTTGCCAGATTATTTTACTGTGCTTCAAAATGTTCATGAATTTTATACCACTGCGGACGACGACGTTTGGGCAGAGGATGTTCTCGAAACTCCACCACCGTGTTACGAAAAAGCCATTGAAATGAAATCATTTGATAAAGCAAGTAACTAGAGGTGGATACAGATGCTACCAGACAGGGATATACCGAAGATACTGCCACAGAGGGAAATACCAAAGATGCTAGACTGTAAAACTCATATTTTATTGGGTCACGTTTTGTTTAATTGAAGCCGGGAGACACGCCTGTCTGGTCAGCTCGTTAGTTTCCGGTCTCGAGAACTTAGCGCGCGCCATTGTCGTTCCTCGCGAGATTCTCGTTCCTTGCCACTCGTCAATCCACGACAGAAAAGAGACAGGTAGTTTACAAGATTCGGTTTTGTGGAAAATAACAGAACGGAGATCAGATTTTGAAACTAAATTCATCAATCAGAAAACAAAGTAACATCTTTTTTTCCTCGTTTCGCGTGCGCGCGTGAGTCAGCGGGTCTGCACTCAGCTCAACCGAGGTGGACAAAGCAATGCATTTCCCAGCATTGCAGCAAGTTCGATAATCCTAGAGTTGGATTTTATTTCATTTAATTAAGGTTTCGTTTGTTTGCCGTTTATATTTAGCGTAGGCAAGACGTTTTTCCGTCATCGTACTCGTCACGCTAAAAGGATGAGTCTCTTGAACGGAAAAGCGAAGATGAAGAAACTTTCTAGACTGTGCTTTAGTTAAGCAGAAAATGCTTTTACAAAATGCAGTCAAGGATAAACATCAGTAATATACCGTTTCAAAGTTGTGTCTCCATAAGTTGCTATAAATGCTTTTAACGTTTCAACAGGATCAGTGTCAACACGACTTGGAATGTGTATATTACTGACGTCATGTTGGCTTAGACTTGGGTCATTGGTTATCAAATATTTATTGTCCCATCACAGGTAGTCCAAGGTCAGTATGTGAGCGTGCGTGATTATAATCACTTCAAGAAACTGCGACACAAGCCTGGTTCTCTCTATGACATAAGTTTTTGATCTTCTTGTGCTTGTGCTTATGTTTATGTTTATGTCAAGTGAGAACGCACTGCTATAAGCGTAAGCATAAGGATAAGCGTAAGTCAGCCATCTTGTTTTACTGTATCGAGGAGGTATGCCTTTTTTGTGGGCGTCCTCGCAACAGTTATGCTTATGCTTGTGCGCACGTCGCAGTAAAAACCCGACCATACAGTTTAAGAGTTCAATACGGAGCGTAGTTAAATGACCTTCGTCGTAAGAAATCATATGGAAAACGCTGCTGTCGCTTAAAAGTGTGCGAAATTGGTAATAAAATTTTCCTTTAAACTAACCTGTACTAGTTATATTCTTGTCGTTTCTTACAATTAATTTTACAGCGTTGAAGGCATCTTAGCGGCAGATTAAGGCTTTTTGTGAGCGGGGTGGTTTTCCATACGATCTCTTATGACTATAGTTATCGATTACGCTCAGTAGAATATCAGAAAAACGTCGTGTAAAGACATTTTAAAATACGTTCATCAGAATGTAAATTGAACAGGAACTTTAGGCATCAACCGTTTTCTCATTAAAACGGGAAGTTGAAGCCCAGTTCAAATTTTGTCAAACTGGCCAAATGTTTGCGCACTTCCGGCTTCCCCCTTTCTATAAATGAAAACAAAAGAAACAAGATATTTCTTGTTTCCTCAGGATTGCAGTTCCATATATGATTTTAACGCATCTCAAAGATGACCTATAGGCAAGCATCAGTTACCAACTTACTTCCTGTCAAAAAAAACTGTGGCCGAAGGTATTATTATGATTATTACAATTATCAGCCCTGTCAGAGACCATCATTTTTTACACCACTCTTCTCCACAAAACGACTCTGACATTTCACCGTTACTGGATTGGTACTGAGATATCGGCTTCAATGAGGGAGAAATGAAACCAGACAAACACAATTTACGTGATACATTTCTTTAGGACGATCTGGACTAGGCTGCATGATCCATGATGGCGCGTAAGAGGAACCGATCAGTCCTTGCCCAGAGTGGATTCATCGGTTCCTTTGTTGCACCATGATCCAAGTGATCGATCAACCTCCTTCCCAGGGTCCTCTGAGGGGGAGAGAGGAACCTGGGAACGAGGATGAGATGCACACTCTTAGCGTGCCTGACCATGGTTACGTCACCCATTCTGTAAACAAGCCTTAGCCACAAAGGAACACGAAATATATCTCTGAACTGTGGCCTAAAACATCGTCAGCTTGAATCGGTACTCACGGAGCTAAAACTATCACGACTTTGTTAGAAAATACCTAGGCATAACAAGGCGATATTCTTCAGGTACAAAATTAGGCATTTCTTTGCATTGCAGTGAGTACAGCTATTCTTGTGCTCGTTTTATTTTATCATTATTATTATTATTTTGCTTTTATTGAAAGCTTCGTCAGCTGCCGTTACGTTTATGGGATTCTTTCCATAGAACTTTTTGTTGCTGAACTTCGGTTATTATCAACAATAGCCTTGCTGCAAACGAACTGAGAAAAAACAACGTAACTTCTCAGGTCGTCGTCTCTTTGATTCCCACGAAAGTTTCGGAAAATCAACCATTCTTCTACTTCCTTATAACCATGTTCCTCCTTGTCTGCCGTCTATTGGAACTTCTTCGATTAATCTGCCTGATTATTGTGCTGTTAATCAAAATATCCGTGAAGAGAACTTACCGGTGGACGCGCGAGTTTGGACAAGAGATCTTCCTAAAACTCTGTTACCGTGTTACGAGCAAAAGTTTGAACTGAATGACAGCGGTGACTGGTACTACGTACAAGAGAACTGGATTTGTATAGTTCCAAACAAGGAAACACAAATAGCACGAGACTGTGATTAAGTATTAAACTATATATCAGACATCCAGGACATCCTCATCAATTGTGTGTGAAAACGTGTAAATATTGCAGTGATCGTTCGACGTCTCTTCACTTCTTGGGAAAATATTAGAAGAACTTACCTTACTCAGTCTGTTTGGTGCTCCGAAACAAGCGAATTTTAATGTATTCAGAACTGTACTGCTGGAGTATGACGTCATAGAAATATGTGTTATGTTTTTAAACTATATGCTTCGTTAGCTTGAGCTATGAATAATACTTTGAAATGAAAAGAAATTTAGGTGTTTAGTTGTCAATTATGCTGTAGCGAAAGCATAACTAAGGAATATTATTACTTGTGTTATAGTGCTGTTTAGAAATGTTTTCTTCTAATCCTTTCCAAACTTAACTGTTATACAGGCGATATTCCTAATGCCACTTTCGCTGAAAAACGTCCGTCACTTGTTCCAGAAATAACTTGGCTAACAGAAGTGTATTACTACTCGCGCACTTGAATAAGACGCAGTATTTGAATTAGTTAGAGAATCAAGAAGAATATGCAAAACCTTGAATTTTTAAATGAAAAACCCGTAGATGCCCTTCCAAACAGATACCCAGAAGAACTTTTCAGTGCTCCGAATTTGAATTAATTAACATACCGAAGTTACAAACAACTGAAATTAAACGGCAAAATAACGTTCTCGGCTCTATTTCTTCATTTGAACTTTGCCAATGATAATTCGTTACCATGCAGCTAGATATCAAACAGGCCACGCCATCTGTACTACGCCGTTAAATAGACATTCTAATGAGGCAAGACTAGAATGTATATTAAAAAGAAATATGGCTTGATGAATGCGTGTTCACTGAGGCACAGACCGTTTCTTAGAAAAATGGGAAAGAGAAACAAGTTTGAATTTTGTTGAATTCATTTAATTCTGCCCACGTAGATGCAAAAGACGACAGGAAGCTCTTTGTGTGACGCGCCACATGGCGTTTCCGAATGTTCAACTTCCGCGTCTTTCACTCAGTCCTAACAAAAATACTATTAATGCTATAAAGCCGGCAAACATGGTTATTTGCACTGCGTTAAAATTCTTCAGGGGCCACTACATACGTTAACACAGTCACTACTTTCCTCTACAAAACGATTTTGTTTGGTGGGATTTGTGTCCATTAAGGAGTGGAGAGATGTGACGTGGGTCACGCATGAGTGGTATCACGTCATCGGTCACTCAACAGTCAAGCACTTGCATCAATATCCGCTCTTTAAAGGAGGCCTTGGCCTCGACCACCCAGAAAACTAAAGGAACACTGATCAAGTCACTGGACTGTGGTAGAAAACATCATCATTTGAATCTGTACAAACGGAGCTTAAATCTACATGATTATGTCAGAGAATATGTGGACATCCTCAAAGTGCACGAAAAGACTATATCCATCTGCTATTGCATGTGGATTTCTCAGCATTGCAGCGAGTGCAGCTATTCTTGTGCCGGTTTTGGTTATGTTTATTGAACAGTGCGCAGGCTGCCGTTCGTATTTTACACTTCTGGGGACTGTTTCTTTAGCACTGTGTATTTTTGGACTTCTGATGTTATTAACAATAGTTTGCTGCAAGAGATGGAAAAACAGCTCAACTCCTCAAGTCGTCGTCTCTTTGATTCCATTAGAAGATTTGGAAAAATCTGCCGTCCCTATTCTGCATTATAATCAAGTTCCTCATCATCAGCAGTTTATTGAAACTTCTTCGATCGATTTGCCGGATTATTTCACTGTTGTTCAAAGTCCTGATGAAGTGTATTTATCTGTGGACGCGGACGTTTGGACAGAAAATGGTCCGGAAACCCCGCCACCGAGTTACGAGGAAGCGTTTGAAATAGCAGCAGATGCGGCATAATTCCAAATCACAGGAAAATACCCAATACACTAGTATGCAAGAAGTATATATCATATATAAAACTGTTAGTGACGAAAAACCTTAGAACTCGCGGAATTTTAGTTTACATGCAAAAAGAAGACAAATTACAATCCGGCTATCCCTGTTTCTACGTCTCTCCAAGCAATCTGAATACAAACATTACTCAAGAGATTTTAAAGCACCACGGAGTGCGTGACTAGTGAAGTGTGACTAATTATATAATATGTAGAATTCTTCTCGCATTTTGATTGGCTCATACTTGCGATCAATTGAAGGACAGATGCATGGATGACGTCACTGAATAGGTGTGTCTATTATATCTATTTAAGAAGTAGAAAACATGTACCATGTTTCTATCGAGTTTTAGTAGAATTCTATTAGTACTGACTAAAGCAAATGCTGTAATCTGATTGGCTGAGCCATCGAACACTATCAGTCTCATAGAAATCTCGAGAGCACAATAGCATCCATTGTTCTCCAAACAATAGCCCATGGCCTTTCTCGGCTCCTGATTGGTTACCGCTCATTTAAGCGTCCATTACTACTAAGGGCTTTAAAGAAATAGAAGGAGAAGGATCTTATGATACAGCATTCAAAGAGGTTGCGGCCGAAATTAGTGAGGGTATTTACCAAGGAATACCATATGTCATCGCTTTTGTCGAAATATCGCGAACTCCTGGAGGACAAGGGAATCAAGGCCGAAAGTTACAGCAAACAGCCGCCTGAAACTTCGACTCCAAAAGCACTTCGGAAAAGAGATCGTGTTCCACCAGCATCCCGACAGGAGTAAGCATGAGGTTATTTATTCGAGAAACATATCTCTGCAAGACGTGCTAAATGCTTCAGCTGCCCAGAATGCCAGATCCGTAAGCAATGTTTCGTTTAATGCCGCTCAGCAGATTGTAAACACAGCTCGGCGGGTTAAGGAGGAATTACGCAAGTGCAGTGGAATCAAACGTGAACGATGTGTCCCTCGAGTCGTCAAGAAGGATAATTCCTCCTAGTCTGTACTGGCTAGTTCGTTTGATGATTACATCTGAAGAGTCTGGAGTTGACGACTTTGACCAACCGTGTCCCTGTGTCAAAATAGAGGACGATAGGCGTATTATTAGTATTTCCCAAGATATCATTCACTGCGCATCAAAAGCCCGCATGAAGCTCCCGAAGCAAATAGGACTTGCAGTGGTGGTTCGTCACCTGACTGGATCTAAGCAGTTAGTTGGCCTTTTGAATCGAATGGGCCACAGTTCCTCATACGATGAGTTGCAAGCAGTTGATACAAGTCTTGCAACGGAAGTATTGGCAAAGGTAGAAACACATGGAACAGTCATCCCATCAAACATCTCTCCGGGGTCTTTTGCGCAATTTGCTGCCGATAACAACGATTTCTGGAAATGATAGATGGCAAAAATACTACCCATATCACTACCATGGTTGTTTACCAGAAAAAGATTTTTGGTCCAGAACTACCGCGTACCATAGTTGGAAATCATTCAGAGAGACGTCGTAGCCTGAAGAGAGGTGGAAGTGTCTATGAGTTTCTTTCACTGAAGCAATCATGATCCTCATTTGAACTTGCATACCCCACTTGCCATAAAACTGTCGCCATTTACGTCATTGCGTTGCGTTCCTGGAAACGAACCGGCTCGTGCTTATCCGCTGGTCGCAAATATTTCTTTATCATATTTTCCAAAGGATTATGGGACGGAACCATCAAAATGGCGGTCAAAGAGATCGCTTAAAGAGGGATTCGATAACAGAGCGCTTTGCTCATTTTTAAGCCTTATTCTACGTTGGAAAGTCGTCAGAAATCGTTTTAAAATGTCTTTTGTGATTCCAGCTGGGTCAAATGTCTGTAAAAGTGGGAAAGAACGGCTATTATGGTCATTTTCATGGGCAAAACAGTATTAATCAAGCCACTTGAGAGCCTGTGTTGTGCCTAAATCCTACCGCTCAGAAGGACAACCGAGGAGTACTAGGAGCGAGTTTCCGAGTCGAGCAGTTTTCGGTAATTGTCGGCTATTCCAATATGGCGGACTATACCAATCACATAAATAGGCGAATTGCCAGTGGTAAAACTATGTTGATCAACAAGACAAGTACGTTTTTATTCACCTGACAAGTTAAGAATAATGTGTAGAGAGTAAAGCAGTGAGTTGTTCGGCCAATGCGGTATATTTC
>Ga0126338_10000585_pt1 | contig 20376 bp, 11 predicted proteins | sample OrbCmetagenome_2_FD_92529 | JGI IMG/M metagenome (GOLD analysis project Ga0126338, IMG submission 92529) | Coral microbial communities from Petempiche,Puerto Morelos, Mexico - Orbicella C C metagenome | ecosystem: Host-associated > Invertebrates > Cnidaria > Coral | place: Petempiche,Puerto... | reverse complement strand
TACTTAAGATGTACTAGGGTAGATAAGATGAGTCGTCGAAAAAGGGCGTGGTTTTTAACCGTTTTGATCTGAAATAGAGTTTACATTTCAACTATTTTGATCCCAAATAACGTAGTCTGGGATAGGGTATAAAAATCAGACAGTTTTAATCTGGAATAGGGTATAATTTGCAGGGAAATCAGTAGTCTAGCAGTCCTCTTTATCCGGGGTACGTACTACAATAGTAATTAAAACTCGGAAGGATACTGGTTTAGTTAGTGAGCTTAAGTGTATGTTGGACTACGATGGTGATAACGTTTCTGCCTGGAAAATAGCTAGTCTGGGATAGGGTAAGGGAAGTCTAGAATGGGGTTGCAAAATCAAGCTGATCATGATCTAGTGTGGGGTATACGGGTTACAGTGTCCCAGCGGCACAGCAACACCCAAAGATTGACACAGTACCCCCCGGGCTATGTATGTTGTTTCGTTTAAATTAATATCTTCCCTATGAAAATCGGGGAATTGAAATTCTACTCTCTCTGCTTCTGCTCTCGGGGGTGGGGAGAGGAAGGGAGGTGCAGTGTCCAATGCACAGAAAGTTGTCATTTGACCCTCAGGCCGCAGTGGATTGCTATAGCGTGGTTTTCGGTTTCGCCGATCCGGCCTTTGAAGAGGCCCTGAAGTCATCTTTGACGTCATGAGCCTGTCGCGTGTCATTGGCTGAGTGCTCAGCCCCTCTTACAAACAGACAAGAGAGCTGAAAGGTGGTCAAGATGAATAATTGATTTAAAAACTGTTGAGTTAGACGCGCTCGAGACAATAGCGGAAATAAACACTAACAGGTCAGAAAAGGGAAATGGTTAAATTAACCGAGAACAAGCGTAGCTTTGTTTTCATGCAAATTCCTTGACATTAAAGGTTATTTGTGAACTGTAAATACCAAAGTGGCCACGGAGTAATAACTTATGCTCAGTTGTACAACTGATCTGGATTTTAAGCTTTAAGCTATGCTTGCCTTCCCCGCTTATGCAAGTCCCTTTTAAGACCCCGTCCAATTAAATTGTTTAGACCTTTAGGTCGCTCAGGTTTTTTCGGGGTGCAAAGTCAAACAATTCAATCCGCATCGACTACAGCCACACAAGAGTGGAACTGTAATTAATATTGTCATAAAGGAGATTTTTCTGTCATTAACAAGCGTAGATTTTATTTTGCTTGATGCAAATTTCTTGACAGTAAAAGTTATAACGTAAATACCTAAGTGGTCAAGGTGTAATAACTTATGTTCCGGCAAAGTTTCGGAACTTCTGATCTGGATTTGAGCTAAAGTTATATGCTTACTTCCACCGCTCTTAAAGACTCCGTCTATTTCTCTAAACCTTTAAGTCACTGGTTTTTCGACGTGGAAAGTCAAAAAATCCCGCTTCGGTTCTGACATCGTCCATAACCGGACAAGAGTGAAAACTGGTGAGTAATACTATCATAAATTTTTTGTTGTCTTCAACACGCTGACGTGATTTGATTCGAAAGCTGTCAAATTTTCCTTCTCAAAACTTTGATAATGTTTATGTAAGACTTAATTAAAATATTTGTATGGGTCAAAAAAATGTTATGTACTCACTGACAAAATTTGAACATTGTTGCCGGGTATGTTGACAGCAGTTTTACAAATTGAGCTATTTTGGCGCTGTAGCAAGATATTTGATCTCGAATGTAATATTTTGTCTCTACTTGTCGATAATTATCTGCGGGTGTTTTTTCCATAGACGCTAACTACATGGTTCATCATGAATGATCAGCAGTTTTAATTAACTTCACGTCAGGCTGACTATAGATAAGACCACTTCAAACTACAAGGTAAGTTCAAAACGTAAACATTTTTACCCCAGTTTTGAGAAATCCTTTAGGCCTTAGTAGAAAAAGGCTATCCAATGTCAGTAACTGAAATTAAAAGTTCCTTTTTAAATGAATACAAGAAATCAGGAACAGCGTGTTCGTAAGATAATGCACAGAGCCATGATAATATTGCATTCGTTCTGCAACGGCCGGCGTCACAACCTTAAACCTTGCAGTTTTAGGTCACTATGCCGGACCCAGAATGATTTCAGCACAAAACAGATGAAATTTTCTTGACTGTTTTGTTTCGTTTTAAACTGTTTGTTCGAACTCTACAACTTCTTAGAATCAAAAGTCTCTTAGTGATCCTGTTGAACAAGAAACGTTCCTCGGCTACAGAGGCTCGCATTTACCAATTATTTTTCATTGCTGCACCTCACCATAAATTGTCCCAGACGTGTCAGAATTCGCTGTTTTAATGACGTGCTTGTCAGCATCATTTGTTGTCAAGGATGCGACCATCCTTGAAGCAAAGATTGGTCTTACTGGTTGCTTAGGGATGAAAATTTTTCCTTTCGATCATCAATGTCACACATGTATAACAAACTTTGCTTTACTACAAGAGCCAGTAAAAGGGACTTTGAAGAGTCTACAGAAATACTGAGCTCATAGCCTCGGGGGCCTAAGTGTTAAAACTAATGTTAAACTAGACTCATGTGGGCTCATTATAGTTTCTCCGCCTTTCAGCTTGCAGAAGAGAGTTTTCATATCACTCATCATCTTTCAATGTCAATATACAGGAACACCGTCTATTTTTCAAACAAAGGATAAATTTCTCGCAAAAGAATATACATAGTTTAATAGGTAATCAGTGTAAAAACCAAATTTTCGCCTGTGAGTCAAACTTTTTTGCGTTCATTTTCTCAAATCTAGCCGTCTGTTTCAGTCAAATGTTGTCAATCCCGGGTAGTTTATTTCGAGTTTCAAAAACAAAACAAACACAAAGAAAAAACATAAACAAACAAAACTACGATATATATTTTTCTCTATCTATATCTCAATTTTGGGTACAGAGGCCGCTATTCTAAACTTAAGATTTAATTTAAAACAAAACTTGTTAATGGAAAGGGAGAGAAAGCAAAATTGAGCTCCTTTGTGAGGCGAACTTCTGTTGGAAAACCGCAAGGGCATAAACTTACAGCTTTTCCGTCCGAGATTGTATAAGCTATTACCTTACTATGTCTAAGAAGCGAATTGTTCTCAGTAGAAATCTAAACAGTGTGACCTGCGCTGTAGTGTCCCACAATTTTTTGTATCCTGAAAATAACGACCTCTTTGAAGACAGAGAGCTGCAGATCAGATACAGATCTCACGGGAAAGCAGTAACCTTCGATAAACTGTAACCAAGCTAAGGTGATTTCAATGGAGAGCGAGTAAGTGATATTTGAAATAAGAATTTACAACGCTTACAGCTAAGATTCGGTGGACCAACATTTAACGAATGGTAGAGAATAATTCTCTCCTGAGACCACTAAGTTCTCCTTCGTTTCTCAAAATTCTATACGTTACTTATAAAATAACTTGACACACGGAAAGCCGATAAGCAATTGCACATATCAATAAGAAAACCAAATATTTACAGCCAATGATAGGATCAATGTTGTTTAGAACAATCTTAGTAGTTTTTCGATCATGGATATCTTCATTTGTAAAGAGAAATTCAATTAATAAGCAGTTAACGGGAGAACGCATGTTTGCATTTTCGATGCATGAGGAGACAGAAAGGTCGCGCGGAGAAGCCGTGTAGACCAATGCTCGTAGAAAACAACAATGAGTTGCTTCTTAACTGACCAACAATTTTCTCAATTTTTACGCACAAAAAAATATCTCGTACCTTTTAAAACACTAAATGATGACGGATATCTGATTTTTTTTTTTTGTATAAAACACATACACGCAAGTCTTAATCGGAAAGCTTTTCGGCGAATGATCAACTTACCGAAGTACTGGGTAGATCAGAACCAATCGTATTAACGGATTTGCAATACACCCCAATATAACATGGTACATACACATTTGTACTATTTCAAGATATTTTATAGGAAAGTAAAATTCATTTAATATCTTTCCAAAAATCTTATGCATTTTAAGATAAATTTTAGACATACGTTCGCTGTTTTATAATTAATGACGTGCTTGTCAACATCATTTGTTGTCAAGGATGCGACCTACGTTTTCGTTAGAGATGAAAATTTCTCCTCTCTTCAATATCGCATAAGTATAACAAACTTCGCTTGACTATAAGAGCCAGAAAAAGGGACTATGAAGAGTCTACAAACATACTGAGCCCGTGGCCTCAGGTGGTTAAGTGCGAAAACTAATGTTAAACTAATGTTAAACATGAGTGATGAGCACACTAGTTTCAGAAGAGAGTTTTCTAATATCACCCTTCGTCTTTCAACATCAATATACAGGAACACCGTATTTTTCAAACAAAAGACACATCAGCTTGCAAAATAATATACCGGTTTATTTAGTAGGCTAGGTACTCGTGTACACCAAAAATATTTCGCCTGTGGGTCAAATGTTTTGCGTTAATTTTCCCAATCACTTAGTTGGCTGCTTCAAATGTTGTTTATCGCGTGAAATTTATTTCGAGTTATACTGAAAACAAAAATACTAAATACGATATATTTTTCGCTATCTATACCTTAATTTTGAGTACAGAGGCTGCTATTCGAAACTAAATGTTTCAAACAAAACTTGTTAATAGACACGAAGAGAACGAAAAATGAAGCTCCGTTGTAGGTGAACTTCGGCATGAAACCGCAAGGGTCTATTTAACAAATTGACGCCAGTTTTTCATGCGTCTGTCCTGTTATTGATCATTAATTTCATCATAGCATTGTCAAAGTAGCTGTGAATCAACGAGGCGATAGCCGAGTGGATCCTCAGACTACTTTGACAATGTTATGACGAAATTCATTGTCAATAACAGGACAGACGCTTGAAAATCTGACGTCAATTTGTTTTTTACGATAACAAATTGTCAAATTGTCCGCTCTCGCTCGTTGACGCATCGCATAAATTATAAATCCATGTGTCTGTCCGCATATTGACAATGAAAATTAGCCAATGAGCGCGCGAGAATTTCTGCAGTTATCGTAAAAATAGCTTTTTCGTCCAAGATTGTGTAAGCTATCATGCTACAATTTCTAAGAAGCAAATTATCCTCTTTGGCTTTTTGTTAACTCAGTGGCCCCATGGTGGTTAAAATTAATAACTGTTTATTCAAAACATGCTTTTAGAAAATTAATAGCCTGGATTAAGAGTGCGCGAGGAGAAGATTCCTGTCTGTTAGACCCGCAGCTTAGTCTACAACCCAAATTTCGCGCGCGAGGTTCGCGCCTCGCGCGGCAAAGATCTGATCCTCAGTTGCATGCTGTGGTTACGTATATAAATATCATGTTACTAAATTATCTCGTGAATAAACACGTCTCGACTAGCTGTTCAGTCGTTTGGTTTGCTAATTATTAACATTGAGGGCCAAGTTCACCTGAAAAATGTTCATAGTTGATGATAAGGATACAATAGCACCGTGACTTTAGAGAATCGTGTTTACAATTTTAGAGTCAAGATGGGATGTGGTGGAAGTAAGGCTATCAAGACCAGGACCGCACCGGCGCCTGTTGCTGAACAGACGCAGTCGCCAGGTCTGAAGGAGACAAGTGCTGCTAAACAGCACAGGCAACAACCAGAGGGCAAGATAACTGAAGAAACAGTTGAAGAAACAGCACCAGCAGATGGATATGGTCGCCAAGGAACAGAAGATGATAAGCAAGCGACGGAGGAACAAGGCGAAGATGTCGAGGGACCCATAACTCAAGAACAGATTTCTTTGGTGCAGAATACTTGGAAACTTGTGAATGGAGATCTGGAACAAGTTGGAGTCGAGTTCTATACAAGGTAAGCCCCGAAAGTTCTGCAAAATTGACTCATCTCTTGTTTTGACATGGCCGCGAGTTGTTCGTAACGAAACTTCTCGTATCCGTTTAGATAATGAGAGCAGGGCTAACTATTTGAAATCATAAACTTTGATATACAGAAATGAAAAATGCACATAAACAAGTAAAAAACACTTGAAGTGAGAAAGAAGACATGTCAGTCATCATATCATATGTTACTTGACCTCAAAAACAAGAGCAACGTTCAGAAATTATACGTTGCTTTACTGAACTGAGCAGGCATCGCATTAGTTGCTTTTTCTTTTCGCAGGCTCTGAGACCGTTGTTCTATCTTCAAGATTCGCCGCACGCATTGCATTGAGATTTGCTTTTGACTAAATTTACCTACGACCACGTCCTGTTTAGTAATAACGAACTTAGGTCAAACTGCATAACGTTTGCCGGCAATGATTTTTACTATGTCAGATGCGTCAGTAATCTCTCTAAGCCCGCCACGCATGTTTCAGATGATTTAGCCGTAGTTACGACTGAAACTCATTAATGGCGAGGTGAAACAGGCGCGTGCTAATAAACTGAGGGTTGTAAAAATATCTAGAATAGAGCGAATGTTGGCTTCAAGTGTATGTCGAGACGATCAAAATACAAATAGACAAAATAATGAAAAAGATATACATATATTATATATTATATTATATACATATTATATACATATCATTAATCCTTTTTCTTCCCGTGGAATTCTTTTCTCCTCCCCCTTATCGCATACCGGGCGGGACCAACAAAAGTCTGTTGCTAAGGACTAAATTATTTCAAAACAAACTGTTTTTTCCAATGAACGTGCGCGCACAAAACTCTATAATAACCAGGGCCGTAGCCAGTGTGTGTTTGTTTTAGGGGGAGAGTAAAACCCTGCGAAATACCTAGGAAGAGAATTTAACCATGGACATTGCCTGAATCATAACTTTGTTCTGGCTAAGACACTGATAACGCTCTGATTTTGGTTTTTCCATTTTCTGTTTTTCATTTTTTCCCGTAGTTCCATCTTGCCTGCAAGATTGTAAAACACAAAACTCGACAAAGCTAATCGTAAATATTATGAAAGCCTTTTATTTTCAAGTTTTGCCAAACAGTTGCTTCCAGGCCGGAGGCGAAAATTAGTCGTAGAACATTGTTCTTCGAACTAAAATTGTAATTTGAAGTAAAGCTAAGGGAATTTTACATTACACGTTTTCCATCTAAGTGGTGAAGTTTTGGGACTTTTCTGGAACGTTTCTCAAATTTTCCTTCAAATCATTTAAGCTAACACGCACTTTGACTACGTTTCTGTTGTCTGTCCAACAGTCCAGTCCCCAGCACTGATGGATCAAGTGAATATATGACAGATCACATATTTGAACTGTGGAGAAAGATATAAAGACATGATTGGTCATCGAAGATTTTTTTCCACAATTCTGGATTATAAGCACGCCTGTTTCACCTCGCTACTACTGAGTTTGAGTCGTAACTGCGGGTAAATCATCTGAAACAGGCGTGATGGCCTGGTAATATTGTTTGGAGAGATACTGCGATGATCAATCATGTCTTCATACTGCTACATCAGTTGGTAATTTACGAAACACCTTAACGCGTCAACGCCAGGTTTGACTGTAATTTCAACGCCTTTGCTTTCAGGCTATTTAAAGAGAATCCGGAACTTTTACAGATGTTTTCATTTAGAGATTTGGCTAATTCGACCGAGGACGCCATGCGAACCGACGATCGATTTAAGAGGCAGGGACTGGTAACCATGCAACATGTCGACTTGGCCGTGGCGTCTCTCAGTGATCTGGGCTCTATTGTTCCCGCCCTCAAGGACTTAGGAGCCAGGCATTCCATGTACAAAGTTGAGGAACATCACTTTGGGGTACGAAATTAATGTAAATTATTTCAGCACCAGGTGCAATGTAGTTCGCTCTTTCCGGGAGTGAGTTGCAAACTGTTTATTAAAAGTGAGGAAGAGTTAGGCATTAGAGAGAACAATGCTTAGTAAGAAGAATTTATATTTTACCTTCGAATTTCGCTATTGTCTAGATCTGTTCAGTGCGCCTTTTGGTCTTAGAACTTGCTCAAGATATGTAATGCCAGCGGTATATTCCAGATGAAAATACGAAAATTAGCCGTCGTCGTTCGCGTTCTCTAAAACACGCAGAACTTAGGCATTTCAAGTTGTTGTTGTGAAGAGGACGGCAAAGAAATGTACAAAGATTTATAACGCACGTGCACACTAATTGTTCTGCTCATTAAACCTTTTCTTTGATGACGTCAGTCGTTGCCGTTGCTGTCCTGGCCCCAGTTGTTCGAAGGCTGGATAACACTATCCAGCGGATTAATTACTATCCAGTGGATACATGTTGACAAAACAAACGATGCTATCTGCTGGATAGTGATTTATCTGGTGGATTGCGTTATCAACCTTTCGAACAACCCGGGCCTGGTTTGCTCAAGTCTCTATTGTCTGTGACTCGTAGCACCTAGTAAGGGGTATATAAAGCATGCTTGATACGGCTAAGGGTGTTCCATTTCGCTTTTTCGTAGTTGCTACCTGATGTCCATAATCTTATGGCACTTATGATATAAATTATGGTAGCGGCGCTAAGGGCGGTTTTACCTGAACAACGTTAACGCTGACCAAAGTTATCTCATCGTTTATCGTAGCAAGCGAGAACAGCATACCATTGACCACTCAACAGTGAACACGCTGTTCCTCGCGTGTAAATCATGACACACTCGTTGATTTTGCATCCCATTGATTTTTCAATTTTTCTTTTACTGATTATTTTTTCAGCCTGTTGGAGCCGCGTTACTGGGCACGCTTGACATGGGCCTTGGAGAGAAGTTTACACCAGAAGTTAAGGAAGCGTGGACTGTCGTTTACGGGATTGTCGCAGACACGATGAAAGCTGGTCTTAAAGAAGTTCTCGAGGGATAATATGAACAAAGATACTCACAAACATCGAACTATCATAGAGGCCCTCTTCTAGAGTATCCGGCAGCTACAATCGTATATTATCTTAGTCAGAAGAATTAGCATAGACTGGTCTGGAATCTAAAAAGGGAGGATTCTAAAAAGAATATTGTACTTATAGCAGCAAATTAAAGGAAGTGATAATACCAATCGATACGAATGAAATTATAGGTACGCAATGCGTTCATGCATTTACGGCAGGCTGCTTGCAAGAGGAGCTTTGAACGACCATATCAAATCTCGTTTGCTCCTTTTTCTGTAGCTCACGTAAATCAAATCAAGCATGTTTGTTGACTTAGCGGGAATTTAAATACTCACACTCATGAACTTATCGTTAATAACGAGTTAACAAGCATTTTGATCAACTGTGTATTTTATCTGATTTATATGTTATCGCTTTTCCTATTATGGCTAAAACGCTCTTTTCGTAGAATTCAAAAAAATGTATATGTTCATACATAAATTAAAAAATAAGGGTTCACAGAGCGCTTAGTCGTTTTGTTTTTATTTGATATCAGTGGAGCATTTGCTTTCGTTGCCTCAGATGAATTAGTCCACTCCCACCCCTCCACCTCCACTGATTTTTGACAGCCTCAGTGTGCTTTTGACCTCAACGAATCCTGGTAGTGAAGAAATTTCATAGAAAAGATAGAAAATTGCATCCAAATAAATTTATTGAAGTCATAACGAGAAGAAAGTTTCACAGATAGGACGGTTACTAGAACAATGCTGAGCCGCTTACAGTCTCTTTTTTCCTTTTTTTTTTTCACTTTACTTACCTCGTTCCCAGGGTCTCTCATCTTCCCACCCTGGAAACGAGGCAGTTCAAACAACTCAAACATCATCACACTCTTTTTGGATTTCTTCGCCATGTTTTGCTGTACGTTTGTTATACTTTCTCTGAGAAAATATCGTGAATTTTGGGCAGTATGTTCCTTGACATCATCAGTAGCCTGCGTAGCTGGCGGTATTGTAGGCGCGCGGAATAAAGTTTTGGCGTGGGCCGAAACAAAGTTTTAACGGCGAAGCCGCGAGGAGAATGGGGAGGAGGACTTTGTATTTTGTTAGTATTTCAGGCGGCTTCGCCGCTCGCGATTAGCGGCTTCGCTGCCAAAACTTTATTTCGGCCGACGCCAAAACTTTATTCCGCCTACAATACCGCCAGCTACGCAGGCTACATCATCAGCTGGGAGAGCAAAGGATGGCAAAGTCTCGCTGTGAGGGAGATGGGGAGCCCGTTGGTTAACAAGGAGAGACCAGATCTTTCAGTAATTTGATATTAACAATGATAAAATAAAATCATGCGTGCTCGAAATTTATCATCGTCCGGCCGGAACCCGGTAGCAACTGTAATGCCACGCCCCTTCCAGGTGATCAGTTGAGCAATAAGGGACTGGGAACTAGAGGGAAATTAAACAACTCAAGATGGTCGCGGGAGCGTATACTACGAGTCCACGGAGGCGAAAACCATACAAAAATGGCTATTCTGCCAAAGCAAATGGCTTTTCATCTCACGAGCAAGAGAAGCTTAAAGAGTTTAAAGAATCTTTTGTCGAGGAGTTTGAAGATACACCGTTCCAAGTGGCTGTTTTAACCTACTTATCATACTTCTTCTTGATTCTGTTCGGTTACTTGCGTGACTTCATGCGAAAATATGGCTTGGAACGGTCGAAAGCTCCCAAAGAGTATGGAAACAAGGTTAGTTTTGTTAGAAAATAGTTTGTTTAGTTTTATTACCGGTTTGAGGTCTTGGAAGTCGTCGATAATGTCAAGATCAGGCAGATTTCTCGAAGTCAGCTGTCTCGAGCTCGAGTAAAACATGAGTTTGTAGGCGTTGACCAAGCCGATTTCAAATCAATAGCGTGGTGTAACTGCGTAGAAGTTCACCGATTTCACTTTCCACGAAGTTTATTTACAGCATTAAGAAAATTTCTTTACTAAAGATTAAGGATTTAGCGTTCTTTTTGTCAAAAATAGCTCTGAAGCGTGCTTCGATACGGCATGTTCATAGCTTCGCAATGTTTTGATGCGTGTACGCATGGGCGAACACGTTGATGTTGTCATCGACTAAAAATGTGGTTTATCGTCTAAGATTCGTATTTCTCACTGAATAGTTGAAACGCTTTATCTTTGGACAAAGTATGTGAGCAATTGTAGAAAACCGAGCGACTACCAAAGAGCTAACCAGGTCTCTTTTAGAACGATGCAATTTGAAACAAAAACTATTTGTTATGTAATAAGATAAAAGAAGGTTGCTCGGGTATTTGAAAATTTAGCCAAAGGATGTGATACATGAATGTTTATGAACAATTCAAATTCAAATTCAAATGGAATGAAATGAAAGGAAATGAAAGGTGGAAAAGGAGACAAACGAGGTTAACCCTTTCATGTTTGTCTCCTAAAATAACGTAAAAAATTGTTGTATGCATTTTGATCTAAACTTCACTTACTGCAGCTTTTTCATTTCTAGGGCCCAGTTCAGACATTGTGCTTCTGTTGTGCCAAACTTAATTCAGGAATTAAGTTCGACAAAAGCACGCCAGAAGCACGGCACCCGAATCACACTTTTGAATTAAGTTCGCCAAGCAATCAAGTTTGGCAAGCTCTGCTGTGCTACACAACTTTGGCACGGCAGCAATTCAAACGTCATGCTTCTGTTGGCCAAACAAAATTCATAAATTTGTTATATTATTGTATTTTGGCGAGATTGCGTTTCCCTGGGGAGTTAGGAGGAGAGTTGTTACGAGGCTTCAGTATATCCTGAATTTGGTGCGACTCTGGCACGACGTCCGAGTCAAAGTTGTTTTTCTGCTGTACTGCAGTCGAACCAAATTGCAATTTAGTTTGGCACGGTGGAAAAGCGACGTCTGAACTGGGCCTAAGGCATTTGAAGAATTACTTACCAAGATTAAAAGACTTCCTGGACAGAACTTTTTTAAAGGGTAAAGCTCCTCATGTGAAGCGTTGAGACGGGCATTTTAAGGAAAACATCAATTCATTTGTTTTGCCATAGCCAGAAAGTTTTTAATTCACATGTGACTGGCATTTGGTGGTTCAGGAGCCAACAGTTTGTTGATTTTTAACCGTGTACACTTTAACTGAAATGAAAATTGGTTGGAGAGAAGATTTGTCATGATTTTTGGTAGAACCAAACACATTTTGTCAGCCTACATGTACCCTATTACAGATGGGTCCTACTAGTATGGTAGTTTCTGCTTGAAATTGCCTTACATCCCTTCTGAATTTTAGTATAATAAAATTATAAATGAGAAAACCTAAAAGTGAAAAGAGGAAATGGCGACTCAGGTACATGTACAATGCAGTTCAATCTGTGATGTTTTCATATTTTGCCATTTTTAGAGCCTACTTTTTTTTTATTTTGTGGTTGAAAATTTACAATGTACTTTTAAATCAAAATAAGTCCCTGAGCACATGTAACACTAATTTGCCTCAAATGGTATTTTTTGTTTTTGTTTTAGGGGTTTGTCCCTCTCTATGCTGATTTTGAAAGTTTCTACACTAGAAACCTTTACACTCGTATAAGGGACTGTTGGAACAGACCAATCTGCAGTGTTCCTGGTGCCGATATTGAGGTTCTCAGTAGAGTATCTGATGACTATGGGTGGTCCTTCAGGTATGACATAGCTATTTCACATCCACTCACATGGTGGCTTGTCTAGTTGAGGCACCCTTTACAAATAAGCTAGTTTACTCAATTGGTTCAATAGACCTTATCACAGTTTTCGATGCCCTCTTGACGGGAAGGCAAAGCATTCAGAAGTTAGTGTTTGTATGGGAATCTGATGGCAAATAACTTTTTCCAAAATTGAAATTTACACAATTTGTGAATCGCAACCGTTATGTTAAAATACTAGGTAGGAGATTGTATTCACCAAGTTTGAAGGATGTAGCTTGGCTAGAAGACGCTCGGTTAATTTTTCTAATTTTCCACACGTTTGTCTATGATTTTTTTTTCATGCCAACTGTGTCTAACCTGGCAAATTTACAGACATTTATGGAAAATTAGAAAAATTAACTGAGTGTCTTATAATTTTTCCCTCAATTTTAGGCAAACTGGAGACACCACAAAGGCACTCAATCTGGGTTCTTATAATTACCTTGGGTTTGCGGAAAATGTTGGACCATGTGCACAGGCTGCAGAACAGGCAGTCCATAAATTTGGTCTGGGAGGATGCAGCTCACGGCATGAGTATGGTGAGATCAGTAAATGTGCAGTTAAAAGTTAATCAAACATGTATACATGTGTGTTGAACTGTAATGGCCAAGCTGTAAATAGTGGTCCAACGTTTGCAATATGATTGTGTGATTCCAAACATAATTGCCTTTGAAACATTGATTCGAAGTAACTGAGAGATTGTCTTCATCAGGTACTCTTCACCTTCATGATGAACTGGAGACTCTCGTGGCACGTTTTCTTGGCAAGCCCGCCGCAATGGCGTTTGGGATGGGTTTTGCTACCAACTCCACCAACATACCCACCCTGGTGGGTAAGGGAGATTTGATAGTCAGTGATGAGCTGAACCATTCCTCACTTGTGCTTGGGGCAAGATTGTCTGGAGCCAAAATTAAAGTCTTCAAACACAATGGTAAAAATTACAATAGCTGTATTCATATGTATGGAGATAAACACCAAGATGTTACATTGCTTTAGGTTAAAACATCAAACTAGTGTACATTTTTTGTACATTCCACTCCTGTCCCACGCCTATCACAAAGTGAACTCATCAATGGTTCATTGCTACATGTACATGTAACTGGTTTCATATAGTTCATGGAAACATGGAAAAATTATATCAAGAATCCTGTGATATGACTGCCTTAAGTTTTTTCATTGAGTTTATACATGTAGTTAATAATTTTTTTTATGCGTAATATTTAGTTGATAAATTAGATTCTGATCTCTGTTGTGGGGGTGGGGGGAGGGGGGAAGACATGATGTGCTAACAGTTTGCACAGGTTTTGATAAGTGTTGATGGGCAACAAACTTTCACAGTGCCTCTCTTCACTGCCACCTGGAAACAGAAATGTGTATCAAGTGAACTGACAAAATGCTGGGTGGGGGACACCACAACAAGGGCTTGAAGAGTTACATAAGGTTGTTATCTTTGATACTTACAACATGTACTCAGAGGTTTTAATAAGGGCCAGGCACCAGTCAAATTGACTGGCTCTGAGGTCAATTTTCCCACCTGGTTTAAACATCTAGAGGAAAGTTTTTCAAAAAAGATGTTCAGTTCAAAAAGTTGTGCACACCTGTGAAAACCAGTTGCTTTCCTGTTGAAAACTTTAACGAAACCCCTGCTTACTAGTGAATATATTTTTAATAATTTACTGATTTAAATACTGTTAACATTCACTGTCTGCCTCAGATATGAAGAGTCTGGAAAGTATTCTCCGTGAGTCAGTTGTCCAGGGACAACCACGCACCCACAGACCATGGAGAAAAATACTCATCATTGTTGAGGGTATCTACAGGTAAGCGGAAAAAGCCATGTACTGTAGATTTGCTCTGCAGTTAACTTAGAAGTGCTACTACATGTATAGTATGAGACACAGTGATTTACAGTAAGATTGATAGGTCACTAGGGCAATAGTTGTTAATGCATGCATGTATATATTTACATCAAATTTTCTGCCTTGATTTTTGAAGAAAAAATTATTTATAGGCAAAAAAATCTACAATGTACTTTCTTTAATGCACGCTCACTAATAATAAGTATTCTCTATTACAAACGTGCAAAGCCTGCCCTTCTACGATTAAATTTAAAGTCTGAAGCAATAAACCTGAGATTTGTTTTAGCCTATGGCTTCCTCGGAGGGTTACAATGTAGTAGCATGCAAGTTTTTTTTTCAGTTTTAATTTTAATTAACTGTTATAAATGTAGTATAAACAGAATTTCAATAAATTATACAACACTGGACATATCCTGTAAATAGTTTTTCAACCCAATCATGGAGATAAAAAATACTTTAAACTGTCATGTTTAATTTCTAGTATGGAAGGCTCGATAGTGAGGCTGCCAGAGGTTGTTGCCCTTAAAAAGAAGTACAAAGCGTACATTTTTCTTGACGAGGCCCACAGTATTGGTGCCATGGGTCCCAATGGAAGGGGCGTTACAGACTACTTTGGTGTGGACCCTGCTGATATCGACATCATGATGGGGACATTTACCAAGAGCTTTGGAGCAGCAGGGGGATACATTGCTGCAACTAAGGTCAGCTTGATAATAATGACATTTTCTGTACAAACATGCACATGTACATGTATGATCCACTGTGGTCTGGAGAATGATGAATATTAGTACAAAACAATGGCAGAGGTAAAGATTGTAAGGTGGCCCTACAGACCAAAATGGTTATTAGTTGATTTGTTATGACTCTGAAAGGTAGAGATTGAACTCAGTGCTTAGTACTTGTCATGGGTAGGGAAATGAAGTCTGTGTGCATAACATTAAACTTATAATTAATTTGATTCTTACATGTACATTACAAATATCATGGAACACAATTTTTGTACTCATTTAATACATGAACATGTACATGTACATTTCAACATCACATAGCTGGGCTGTAATATTTAACACATTATTTTGCGGCATTTATATCTTAGAGTTATTCAATCACCCCCTCCACCAAAACAAAAACAAACAAACAAACAATTGTAAACAGAAGTGAGCTCAATGTACATCGGTTACTTGATTGGAATTTGTTTCTTGGTCAATTTGTTGATTATTAGATTGAGTTCAATGTGAATGCGGGTTTTCTGATGAACTTGTTTTATTCCACAGGAAATAATTAGTCACATCCGAGGAAGTTCTCACAGTGCAGCCTACGCTTCTTCCATGTCGCCTCCAGTGGTGATGCAAATCATCTCATCCATGAAGATGATCATGGGTGAAGACGGCACAGACAAAGGTTGGTTAGTTAACAGTTAATGATGTTGTTCAAGATTGATTGTGCCAAAAGCATTGATTGTATTGGGTTCATACATATACATCTTCTGTCCAGTGAGAGTCCATCTGCCATCCCCCCTCCTCCCCCTGATACTACCAGCAAAAACAAAGGTTAAGAGCAATTTCCCTCCAGTTTTTGCATTACAAGGAAGTGATTGACAATTTTAATTTGAACTCTTACAGGAAAGAAAAGACTGATTGCCCTTGCTGAAAACTGCAAGTAAGGAAAAATCTGATCCCTGTGTGTAATGTGTATACATTATTAGGTAATTTACCTTGATCTACCTAGCTGGTACATGTAAAAGGTTACATCTGTACACGTTTTCTCTTTTTTTGTTGTTCTTTAGGTATTTCCGGCAGAGGCTCAAAGAAATGGGATTTATTGTTTATGGTCATGATGCCTCGCCTGTTGTACCTCTTCTTCTCTTTATGCCAGCAAAAATTGCGTGAGTACACCTTTATTTGAATCAGCATGGGGAGCAGGGATAGTGAAGTGGTGAGAGCGCTGGCTTCCAACCAGTGTGGCGTGGGTCTGATTCCAGCCCGGTGCCATATGTGGGTTGAGTTTGTTGTTGGGTCTGGCTTTGCTCCAAGGGTTTTTCTCTGGGTTCTCCGGTTTTCCTCCCTCCACAAAAACTAACATCTCCAAATTCCAATTCGACCTGGACAGGACGGGCATGAAAACCAGCTAAGGCTGATGTGGCCTCCTCTCTAAATAAATATTGTTTTTTTGGCTTCAAGAACAAGTTTCGCATGCCCTCTCTATAACCTCATAAGTTTTGAACTGACCTTTTCTTGAGAAACCGCAAGTAGTCTGTTTAGAATTGAGAGCGTGAAAACTTAAGTGTCATTGCAAAGTTTCAGCACGGATGGCTGATGTTGGTAATGCAGAAACATTTGTTTTAAAGATGATGTGGATGGGTGGATGGCAAAATTAATTTTGTCTTGAAATTATTTTCTGCGAGCAAAACCTACATTTGAAAATCCTATGAGGTTTCAGGTAACCGGTGCTACAGCCCGCATTAAGCTTATTGTCAGACAGACTGCAAGGGTTACTTGTGCCCTAAACTTTACTCCCTGTTAGGCTTTGGTTCTACTCTCTTCATTTTGAGATGGCAGATTCTTTGTACGTTTTTTTAATTATAAATTCAAAAGCCGTTGTTCTCTTTCTTTAGAGCGTTTGGCCGTGAAATGTTAAAGAGGAACGTCGCTGTTGTTGTGGTTGGGTTCCCTGCCACTCCTCTGATCGAATCTCGCACCAGGTTCTGCTTGTCAGCTGCTCACACGCGGGAAATGTTGGACAAGGTCAGTGGAAAATAACTTAGCAGTGAAGCAGTGCTGAAAGAATTTCAGAACTCTGTAAAGTCACTAGCAGAGCAGTTTTAGGTGGCCCAAACCTGTTTGATGTTCGAATTTTGAGAAAACTATACGATTTTTCTTGTCGTGGTTGCGAAAACGTTAGAGATAACATGCTGAGTGGCGCAAAACATGAACGAAGCATCTCGAACCAGGCGAGCTTGACGTTCTCTTGTTGCCCTAGTTCAATAGGGGCGAATTTTGTAATGTGTCTAATTTTTACCATTAAATGGTCATAAATCGTTCAAAGATGAAACAGTGAGATGTCGTCACGAAAAGTAACTTTTATTTTATTACTTTTCAGGCTTTGGAGGCTATCGATGAAGTGGGTGACATTCTGCAACTCAAGTACTCAAAACAGAAACACAAAAAATAACTGAATTTTCTCCATCAGGAAGAAGTTTGTCCTGTACCATAGACATCAAATGTAATTGAATTAGTGTGCAAATACTTTGATCCATTGATATTAACAGTGTGACTAGAAGCTCTGCTTCTTTCCTGGAATGCGCCTAGAATTAATATGCAAGGAGGCCAAAAAAACTCGCTATGGATTTTAAAATATATTAAATTTAATTGTTGGTTCTCTGTAGATACGTATCCGACCCAGTCCTCAGGTATGTACAGAGTATTAGCTTTCGGCACTATGAAGCCTAGACGGTCAATGTGAGCTATCATTGGTCAATGGTTTCCAATGGCAACAAGGTATTGTTAAAAAGATAATCTCGGAAATTCTGGTGCCGAAAGCTATCTAGTGCTCATTGGCTCGAATTTTTTTGGACTGGTGACTTAGTCAAGATTACATAACTTGGTCCGGGTACTCGCTCTTCTCTCAGTGTAATCAGAGTGGTGGGCAACTCTTCAGAGACATAATTTTCCGAGTATACCGAAAAAGAAATAGGTCTTGTTTTAAGTTTTCACTAAATCAATAGCAAGCAATTTGAAGAAAAATATTATATGGTAAGAATTGTCTAACAAATATTGTGTAAATTCATCATTGTGAAAAAGATGCACATTTTCTTTATAGGGGCGCTACTTTTGGGTACCTTTTCTGTTTTTTAAAACGAACATAACTTGTCATATACAACATTTTATATGTTTATCCTACTTTAAGCAGTGCAATTTTTGGAGTTACTTATTTAACGCTACAGCATGTAGGATCATATATCATATACTTTAAATATTTAACACTGCCGCAGGATTGTATGTTTAGCGATTCTGTGAGAAAGAATGGTAAGAACTTAGGTGAAAATAATAGCCTTAACTCAAAGTGCGCATTTCATACTAACCATTTGCGCGCTAAAGTTTTCTAGGATATTCTTGAGTTGAGTGGTCTTGACAGAGGATCTGTAATAATACTTGTTCAACGTGGCTCGGTGGGGTTAAAACACGCGCGCGAGTGGCAAAGTTTCGTCATTTGCGTGGGTGTCTCTCGCGGATTGCGAGTTTTGCTTTCGTTCTGAGTCTAGGATGTAATTTAAATATGCATACTGGTGAGGAACTAATGCCAGCTTTAGCACTGAAGTCCTCGTGAAAGCAGCAGAAATAAAGTTTACGATTCCTCTACCGTTCGGAAAGAACTCGGAAAGAAATGTCATCAGACGTCAGGTTGCTAGGCAACAACACAACGCCGCTGAAACGCGCGGGCTCAGTAAAAAGAGGCACTTGTTCTGTGCCAATAAACCAATAAAATAACTTGAAGAAGGTACAATGTTTTTTATGTTAGGTAATAACAAGCATAGAGTAGTGCCTGATCACAGACTGATATGAAACAACCTAAAACCAGTGTAATTAAATACTTGTGGAAATCGTTGACTTGTTCTACACGTATGGCTGCGTTGTAAGTCGAACTTCACGTGAGCTGAGCCTAAAACAAATGACCGGGAAATGAACAAAAATAATTAACAATTATTGGACCAGGTTGAGCAAAATATCGGGATTTGTCAGTGTCTCGGAGATCAATTTTTTGCCGAAGGCCAGTTACTTCTAACTGCCTCCGTGACGTACAATGTACGTGGCAAACGGTCAGAGGGAAGAAAAAAAATGCATCGAATTATAATAGCTTTTGCTCACCTGGATTAGTTTCGGCTCAAGTAGCTTCAAGTATGTCCTCGTGCGCTATTTTTGTAATCTGCAAGGTCTGTGTCAATTTTGTTCCCAGAGGTTGCTTTAAATAGCACCAAAAATTGAGACCTCTGGGGGAAGTCGGAATGGGAGCGAAATATGACAGTGTAGGTAGGACAAATTACACTTGAAGGCTGAAAGTTTGTTTTCGGACAGTGTCTCAACAACTGCTTTTGTGCCTGTTTGTAGCAATGACATCGGTCTGTAACTATAACAGGGTTGACTTCGTCCATGCTTACTTCGCGTGACCCGCAGACCGGTCGCGTGCTTGACAAGGTACGCATTGAATAGAGTCACGCAACTCCTCCAGCTCGTACTGTTGCGCAATATAGTAGGAGACCTCCTAAGAAAAACATAATCGTTGTTTAGTTTCAAGAAATAAATCCGATTTGGTTGACGCATTACACAAGCTTTGAGGGCTAAAATTTGCGCCTAAAATCGAACGAAACATTTGCCTGAACAATACTGAACAGCAGACAACACCAGACAGAGTTTAAGTGTATTTACTAGTAAATTTGCTGTTCTTTTAAACATTCACCACGCTATATCTAAAATATTCTGACGTTGCTCCACGAAACTGACTCGATTACGACACAGCTTAAACATGACAAGTCTACAGCAGGTGCTGACTTACAAAACAAAACATGCTGACAATGAACTCTGATGCTGAATGGAGAGTAGTGAATGAAGTTCTTGACACTTGTCGTGTTTAGATTGTTGACTGAGGGCCGGGCATGCTTTCCCTCCCCACCCGGGGGGGGGGGTGGGTGGAACTACTTACAGAAATGAAACTGAGTAAAATATGAAATGGCCGCCGCAGCACTTTTAGGAGGGATATTGAGCAATAAGAGATTGTCAGTCACAGTTAATTTGCTGTTTGAAATTGGCATCTCTCAGGGGTGAAAATGAATTTAGTCACAGTCACAAATCGCGATTCTAGACCATTTAGGGTTTCTTTTCCAAATGTCGGACAATCAGCCCCTCATTTGTATTGCAGAGTTCCCCCTCCCCCCCCCCCCCCCCCCCCCCCCCCCCCTTTTTTTTTTTCTCCCCCCCCCGCCCCTTTTTTTTTTCCCCTCCCCAACCATGGGTGGGCTGGGTCTCGCGGCCGCGCGACACCCACCCCCCCGCGAAACAATCACCC
>Ga0126338_10000584_pt1 | contig 20389 bp, 12 predicted proteins | sample OrbCmetagenome_2_FD_92529 | JGI IMG/M metagenome (GOLD analysis project Ga0126338, IMG submission 92529) | Coral microbial communities from Petempiche,Puerto Morelos, Mexico - Orbicella C C metagenome | ecosystem: Host-associated > Invertebrates > Cnidaria > Coral | place: Petempiche,Puerto... | reverse complement strand
TCCTTCTATCTATAAGGGTTGGTATGAATCGCAGAAACCCGTAGTCAACGTTGTTCCATCTCGGCTCTGAAAACAATGAAATATTTTCCTCTCAATTTTGAATTTACGAAATAGAACTATACGAGGGTTTTAGCGTTTTTAAGCAAACGTCCAATGTCTACTTTGCAATTGCTTGCAATTGTTCTCACAAATTTTTCAAGTCATTTTGGGTGGCCGTGCATTTGGCCATGTATGATAATGATGTATAACTCAAAAGGCCCGCAAGACACTCTTGGTAGATAATGTTGGCTTCAGACTAACTTACACATCACTCTTGGTAGTGTATATGCCGTTGTGTAATGCCTCAGGAGCTGTCCATTTGATTGGCAGTTTTTTTGTGTTTCATTTCATATACATTGCCCTGAGTGTCGCGTAGCAGACCAAAGTCGGCAATCTTCACCACTCTGTCCTCACCGAGAAGAATGTTTCGTGCTGCCAGATCACGGTGAACAAATCCTTTGCTAGCCAAGTAATCCTGTTATGATATATATATAATATCTGTATTCTTCGATACACTGGTGCAAGTGCCGGCACGAATAGCCGACATAATCTGTATCACACAGATCACCTTTAAACTAATAAACAGCGCTGTTGAAACTGATAAAATGCGCTGTTTATCAGTTTAAGTGTGATCTGTGTGATACGGATTATGTCAGGTATTCGTGCCAACGCTAGCGTATCGAAGAACATAAAGGGTCAGCAATTGGACATCGTGATAATTACAGAGAAAGAAAAACAGGAGAAAAACGTTTTACTTCAGACTGGCAGTTTCATCTGGAACATAAACTGTAGGAGTGTCTTTGTTTCAACAATTTGCCAAACGCCCTTAATACATACAATGAATATGTGATACAAGAGTGGCAAATGATTTTTTCAGATAGGTTGCTAAGAACAACAGATCAAAGCTTATTTCTTCAGAAACGTAGTTTGTGACATCTCAACTGATTCTTTCAATCAGCGAATCAGAATTCCAAAAGGTGTTCGACGGCTACAAAATGTTTACTCAATCAAGTCTCATCGCTCACTGTACTTACCATCCCGTTTGCAATTTGCCAGGCAAAACAAAGAAGATCGTTGGAATAAAAGTTGTCAGCTTGCTCGACGTCTCCAGGGTGGTCATCGTCCTGAGATGTGGTCATGCTGATCTCCCCCTGTTCCTTTCTAATTGGCGTCATCCCGCTTTCAAACCCAGACACATCACAAGTGTGATCTGGGTCTTTGTCAATCCCGGATGGCCCAGCTACTGGCAGGGGGGAGCACGGAAACTCACTGTGATCAGGATATTTGCATTCATTCTCCTCTTTCACCTTTTTCCCTTCCTTTCTTTCATCTTCACACTTTTCTTCTCCTGTTTTTGTTTCAGCTTCATGGCTGTGCCCCAAATTGTCGTCAGCTCTCTCATCATGAGAACCGACCAGTGCAGGTTCTTGTCTTACTGTCCCAGGTTCTCCTCTTGTAGACAGGATTACCTCCACAACTTCATGGCAGCTCTGCTCAAATTCCTCTTCTTTCTTTTCATCATCTTCGTCTTTACCTGAAGCTTTGAAAACTAACGTCTTTCTCGTCAACGCTACCTCTTTCACCGTGACAAAGCTACTTGGCATGTTATTTTCAGTGGACACTCCTGAGGTTTTGGCGCTGCCCATCTCGCCCTTACTTGTAGCTTGCGTGAAATATTCAAAAATGTCCCCATCGATACTGTTCTTAAACTTCACCTACAATTGAGAGATGGCACGCATGATGAGATCATTTTAAGTTTCTACTGCTCACTCGTACCTTTTTTGCCGCAACTGCATTGATAACTATGACAGCTTGGAGTGTTACTATTCTTTAAAACCAAACAGGTTTTATTTCTAATGGCAGTGAACAACAAAACAAATAAATTAGATTCCGACACTGTTCGTAAATAAGTTGTGTTTGTAAGTCAATCTTACCAATCAAAAAGAAAATCAGCCTGTTATGATCCGCATTTTGTATTCTCCTATTGAAATTCCCTTATGAATGTCTTGACTTCGACCACTACTGGGAGAATGACAACCATCCTTGCAATATTTTAGATTAAATTTTATTGTACATTAAAATTTAATTCATAGCATTTGTTTGTAGTAATCATGCACGCCACTCGTTTTCTTTAATTTGTTGAAAAAGCAACGTTTTTAATCTCTCTCTCTAAAACAACCAATTTTTTCAAACCTGTTGCCTTTTGCCTCTTAGCCACTGAAGAAGATCGCCATGTGGAACATATTCCAGGATCAACATGATGGGTTCTGACTTTACCCAGTAGCCGAGCATGCTAAGGACATTCCGGTGAGAGCCAATTTGCTTCATGAACTCAATTTCTTGCAGGAAAAGCTCCTTACCTCCTTCGGTGGCTGTTGCTAGAATAACATGGAAACAAAAAAAAAATGAATGAACTAATTGCTTGAGATAACCGAGAAATAAGTGTAGCCCAGTAGATAATCTTTATGGTTACACCAAATTTAACTAAACTGTTGACTAAAAATCTGCTCATAACAAAACAAAAAACGTATCGGTCTGACCAGAGTTTGTCCAGGAAAATAAAACATACAACACATGGTTCCCTCTTGTTTGACCACTGAGGAGTGTTTAACGTACAGGTTTATTCTTTATTATGTAGCAATACGGGCCGCTAGTTCAGTATCATATATATCTTTTTGCTCACCAAGTAGAGTTTTGATAGCAACTACTTTTGCTTCTTTGATTTCCACTCTTTGATCCCTGGGCTTGTCAAATATTTCTACTGTTGGTAATTCCTTCAGGGCTCCTCTGTGGACCTTACCAAAAGCCCCTCGACCCAGTTCCTCCATGAACGTTATCCGCTCGGGTGGAATTTCCCGTTGCAGTAAGGGAATCATGTCGGACTTTAACCTGAGTAACAAAATTTAACATAGATAAGCCCGCTGCTCCAGACATAACGCAGAACGCCGAGCAGGCGTACTCTGCGACGGAAAAAATTTTACTCTGTCATCTGAGCTGATGTTCCAATAAATTATTGGCTGTTAGTAAAGAAAATTTACAATATGCACTCAGTTCTTTTCTGGTGCTCAGTTCTGTTTCTCTAGGGATAAATTAGTGTTTGATTTTTGTCTAAAACGAACGTCTCACTAGCCGGCCACACAAGACGATCTTCAAAACATCAAAAATCAGGTGTCAAATTTCAGTGTTTGACTAGAAGTACCTTCCATATCCATGAGTCAACGACAGGTCCACTTTGATTTACTACCATATGAATTAAATGGGTTGAAATATCTAGTAAAAGCTTAGTCCACGTAAACCAGCTGCTTTCGTAAAAAAGCTGCTTTCTTGAAGAATTTTCTTATTAAACAAGAAAATCCTTTCCCACTTCTCGACAATACTTTAAAGTCAAATGAAAGAAATGAAATGTACTCCCATACCGTTTTGCAAGGAGGACATTTAGTTTTCTCTTTCGTGTCTTCTTCCTGTGACAACCAATCCCCACAAGTATCATGGCAACAAGAGCAAGACCTCCAACAATCACAGCAATAGTTTGTCCGCCTGAGTGAAGAAATTCTTCATATAGTCAAACATGCTTAGTGTCCTGGCTTAAGACAGATTTCTTAATTCATTGCACAACATGCCTACAAAGCTGCTTGAAAAACACTTTGACATGATGTGTGGTAAGAATCAATCAATAGTATGGTAACAATTTGAAAAATAGAAAAAAGAAAACATAAGCCTTGTCTGGAGTAACCTTAACAAATAGATCGTGTGCATCTTATGTGGGAGGGGTGAAACACGGGGGTCAGAACCTCTCATTTCCCGTCCCCTACTCTTCCGCTTCCCGTACCTTTATCTACCGACTCGCGCCCTCGTCCGTCTTGCTCCCGTTCCCTTTAAATAAGGAGACTCAAAACACATCCCAGTCATTTAGCTGCGCAATCCTCAGGCGTTTTCCTTTGTTTTCAGCCCTCCTCCTCTTACTGACGTCTTTTGACAGCTTAAGTGACAGCAATTCATGACCTATGACGTAACCAACTTAAAAGGCTTTCCAATTTTACCGGAAGTAGGCCTCAATTTTTCATCTGAAGAGCGAATTTTCGTTTTTCGGTCGGTCTAGAAGTCTCAAAATAAGCTAAATGTTAGTCAAAGAACATTTTGGGTTCTTGTTTTCAGTTGAAAGTATTTCAGCGCTTAATAATTGATTCCCGCTTTCTTAGAACTCCCTCTTCCCGCCCTTTCCACTCCCGCTTTCCGCCTTTTCCCGCCCTTTCCTCTCCCGCCTCCTGCCCCCTATTCTCCCGAACTCCCGCCCCCCTGTTCCCCTCCCACTCTTATAATTATTTCGTGGGTGAAAGATTTGTTTTCTGTCAGACATGTTTCAAATAACCAATAACTTTTGAAAACAGGATATTGTGCCTTTTTGTTTGAGGATTGATAGTTATGGTTAGTTAAGTAGTAAATCAAAGGGCATTTAAGACTTCTATTTGAGCAATGGAGAAGGAACATACAAAAGCTCTCCCGAGAAAAAATTGCTGGAAGGTATACCTGTCGCAGGGGACTTGGTTTTTACGCGCCAGAAGTTTGACATGACACTCTCTCTTTGTCCATCTTTGACAGACATTGCGATCTCATACTCCACATCGCATTTCAGTGGTATGACATAGGACGTTTTTTTAAGCTGAGCGATAGAAATTTGCAGCCAATCAGTTTCGTTGCCGTCTGAATGAATTTCTCTGTAGTGTATTATATACATCGTAAGGGGACATCCAGTGTGCATTGGAGGACTCCACATGTAATTCAGATCGCAACTGTTTATTTCCATTGTCTTGTTGTCACCCACGGGAGGAGACAGGTTACCTAAAATAATCAATACAAATAGATTATCAGTGGTTATCGGTCATCGATAATTCAGAAAAAATGAATTTTCGTATTGGCTAAGATGGAATGCAAGGCTTCAATATTATTGACTTACGAATACAGGATGCCCAGGTGACAGGAGTATACAAAACTAGTTCTTGTGAGAACTTCATTACGCTGTCACCTAGTTGTCCTTCACAAAATAGACTAATAACATTAGTTGTACTCCCTGCTACTGCTTCTGGTTGTATTTACCTCCCTCAGTTTTGACTTTCCTCGGTTTGCTTTGGTTAAGAGGTGTTTCTCCGTTTGCACTTTGTGCAGTAACTGTTATTTCATATTCCATGTAGCATTGGAGTTGAAGATTGTAGTTGGTTGCGTTATATTGAGACACGTTAACTACATTCCATTGGCCTTTATTTACTTCAGGAATCACTTTTCTGTGGTAGATAAGGTACCAATGGTCATAACACTCTCCCTTGGATACAGGCAGCCACGTGATATTTACATTGCGTCCCGCTACTTTCAAGTTTACGATCTGTGGAAAATCTAAATGAAAAGTGAAATAAAAAATTTTTTTCTCAACATAAAACGAGAAGAACATACTACGTGCATAAGGAATTGTGATAGGCATGTTGAGATACAACCTTTTGAAAAGTTTAAAAACATTCTGTAGGTAGGGTTCAGAGCCACCTTAAAGTTTGAGCTGCCTCTTGTATTTGTATCTTAACATGCGTATCACAAATCGATTATTATAAATGGATTCACGGAGCCGTTTTTGAATTACAAGCACTAAAAGTTAAAATTAAGGATGTTTTTAACCGGTTGTATCGTTGTCATGGCAACCTATTATGACATGAAGATGACCACAACTGTCGACCAATGATTGGGCATTTGTCTGATACTGATATTGTAACATCAGTTGATACAGAGTTTTAGTACTGACCCGGCGTCAAAGTACTTATGACTGCTGGAAAGTGCTGGTGTAGCAAGCAGGACGAGAGTAACTGGGACTAACTAAAAAGACGAGAGTAACTGGGACTAGCCCAGGTGATTATTTTGGGATTAAGTAAAAGGATCCCACGGGGAAAAACAAGATAGTAAGAAACGACAGTCGAGGAGAAACGTTTTGTTAACGTAGTTTAGTAGTTGTTTTCGCGTAATTAAAGTAGTGTGCAACATTTGGTGACCCCGACGTGACAGAAAAGGCCGTCGAAATGTCGAACGACGTCGAAGAGTTGCAGATAGATGTGAGAACTGCTATTTGCCGACTTGGCGAAGCAAGCCTCCGCGAATTATGTGCAGGGCTGCACGTCGAAGTGAAGAGACGGATAAGGGGCGCTTGACTTTGATACAACTCGTAACGAAATATTTAGATGCCGAGGAAATTGGAATTGAGGCATTAAAGAATCTCAGAGCGGCAATTAAAGAGAAGGAGGAGAAGAAACCAGTCGTCGCGAAGACCGAGGAAGAGAGTGGTGTAGTAAACCTCGAACACGAGGAGAAGAAACCTGCCGTTGAACTAAAGTGCAAAAATATCGACACCTAAGGAAAGCCCAGCGATCGCACCGTTCAGAAACGAGTTCAAAATATCAGGGCAGATTGGAGATTCGCGTCAAAAGGATCGCTTGAGCTTCACCAGCCTAGCCCACAAAATTGACGCCGGCTTAAAGTGAGGCTAAAAGGAAGAGGAAATTATCGAGGCCGTTATCCGAGCAATCAACTCAGGCCTGAGATTGAGGAGCTGCTTGGAAGAAAAGCTCGATTTAGAACTTACCAGATTACGCAAAATACTCGGGTCACATTATCAGGAGAAAGGGGCTACGGAAGTGTATCAGCTGCTCAATTCGGCAGTACATATACAGGAAGCTGGGGAAACACCTCAGGACTTCCTGGTTCGCCTCCTTGATTTAAACAGAAAGTACTTTTTGCATCGCAAGAGGAAGGATCTGATTTAAAGTATGACCCAAAGCTGGTACAGCTGGTAGCTCAAGTGACTACCCCTAATGAAAATCGTACACCCGTTGAGGACAAAACACCAGAGAAGCCGGTGACTTTGACTTATAGTCAAATGGGAGAGCCTGATTATTAACGTCTACAACCAGTAGTAACTTCAATTCAAGGTCCTCCAGTTATATCTCCCTACCAAGTCATTGGCAATTTCCTTACACCTTACTACACCTCACACATCCCGTGTATTCCGCAGTTGCAGTATATCCCACAGCCCGCATGGATACACCAGCACTGAACACTGTAATAGTCACATCTGACCGCTCCGCGTATTAACCATAGGCGAGCAGAACTGTGCTGAATTATTACTAGTTTATCTATTATCTACAAAACAGAAACTCAACAAACACTACGGATGATGGAGATGTATGCAGTTAGAAATCAGAACACTAACACTCCCTCGAGTTATGGCCAGAATGACTTGTATTTTATTTTTGTATACCTTCTGTAATGTCAGGACAACATTTTTTTTCGTGGAGGGGAGTGTGTAGCAAGCAGGGCGAGAGTAACTGGGACTAACTAAAAAGACGAGAGTAACTGGGACTGGCCGAAGTGATTATTATGGGATTAAGAAAAAGGCTCCAAAGAGGAAAAACAAGATAGTAAGAAACGACAGGCGAGGAGAAACGTTTTGTTAACGCAGTTTAGTAGTCGTTTTCGCGTAATTAAAGTAGTGTGCAACACGAACATGTATTTTAAGCGCATATTGTTCTAACAAAATTATCGAAACCCTTTAACAAGGATTTGTTTGAGCTAGGAACTGGAGGGGTTGGTATAAATTCAACGCCTCTCGAAAGAAGTGTAACCTCGTCGTTTGAAAGAGCTTAGTTTGAAAGGTTCTTACTGTATCTTTCGTTTTACGCTCTAGTGTCATGGGTTACAAATTTATTTGACTGTTTCGTCTGAGCCAGCGTTTTTTATAATTATGACTCGTTGGAACGCATCGTTTGGGGTGGGTAGGTTTAGAGTCAAAGAAAGACACACCAGTGTAAGGTTCAACTCTGTCTTTATTTACTTTCATTGATTTGCTTAGTTGACAAAACGTTTTCTGTAGCTAGGATAACTGAGTCTGCATGGAAGCGAAATTACAAGTTTTGTTGACCAATGTGTGTTTTCTGAGTTCTAGGCCTAAGCCTTGGTCTGGCTTTGTTGGCAGGTTGGTTTCTGGAAGCCTGGGAAATGTGCTGTTTCGGGCACAGGTTCGCTAGTAGCTGCTGCTCAGCTTTGATGGCCTGGTTGTCTACAGCTAAATTATTTTCCTGCTGTTTGGTCATAGGGGAAAGCAGCTCCACATGGGCTCGGTGACTAATCTGGTCCAGGGCGATCTGGAATTCTCGGTCGAACATGATGTGTGGTTTTGGTCTGTACTGCAAGCCGTAGGGACACGTGGAGTTCTTTGCGTGTTCTCTCAGGACTTGGAGCGACCGTTTACATTTGGCTCGTCTGGTCTTCAGTGTAGTTAGGCGATTCCGGATGGATTTGCTTCCCTCGTCCGCTTTGCGCTTTTTGGGGCTGGTTCTGCGTCTGGAATCTCGTTAACTGGACTGCCGTGGTCACGTGGTCTTTATGGTGACTTGATTGGTGATAGTGCGGGCACTTGGCTGTCCGCCATATCTATTAAAATGGCTGCCATCTCTGTATCGGATATTATCTGCGCCGTGGTAGAGTTCTGAAGAGAACTGTTTGTCAAGCTTTAAGTGCAGAAACACGACCGGCATTTGAGAGCACGAGGGAAATGTTGAAAACACGAGCCTCAGGCGAGTGTTTTCTACATTTCGCGAGTGTTCTCAAATGCCCGGAATGTTTTATCACAGTGTAATACACAGCCTAGGCTTCTTCATTTGCTTTATGATATAGAGGTAATGTGGCGAAAAACAATAAAACACGCTTTTTCTATGTTTTATACTCTAAAAAAACTGGGTTTTTGACCAATCAGAGCGCGCGCAGGGTCCTATCCATATTACAAACACAGACACTTTCTATGGTAATTCACAAATTAAGGAGCAAAAACGTTTGCCGAGTGCACTTTGACAGCAAGTTGTATAAAGAATCCCCTTAGTGTAAGATCTGAGCCATAGCGGCAGCACTGGAAATCAGTCTATGGTGTTGATAAACAATGTTAATCAGAGAGTTTGGACACAGTTTGCTACACAGTCTTCTCTGTGAGTAAGGAGCAAAAATAGTTAACTGACATCAAAGTCAGTCGCAGTTGGGGCTGGGTTTGTCTCAACGCAGTCAACACCGCTGCCAAGTAGAAGTCCTAATTCAGGGATATAAGCTTTATAGAAACGATACAAAAATATCTGTGTAAGACGATTCATTTTCGTTATTTCGAAATAACAAATCACACATTTCAGTATACTGCTAAATAAATCGATATGAAGTAAGACAAAAGCAGCATAGCACACCATAATTTTACCTTGAAGCATCCTCGATACTCCCTGAGAGCTAAATAAGTGCTATGCATGCCAACAACAAGTCTGTACGTTTTGTGTTATGAAGTTTGGTGCCCGAATACAGTTCAAAATGATTAAGGTACTCGGAACTAATTCGAAGTTTCTCCAGGAAATAATCAAGGTAATTCTCGATTTAAGTATTATTCAGCATGTGTTACAGCCGGATGTGTCACAAAATCCCTGGTATGGCCTAAACTGGCGGTTTAGAGTATCTGCGACGCAGGCTACAATAGGTATTATTTTGCTCAGGTTTTTTCAAAGGTGCTCCAAGGTTATCTCAAAGTCACACAATCGTGTGCGATCACGATCGCGATCGAAGTCGACGATATTGACTTGAGTAAGGTGCTATTTGAATATCGATTCCCCCTCTGATGCAAAGTGTTTGCATGTTGTAGTCAAATTAAAATGAAGAAAAAATACTCACGCTTTGTTCTGGTAAACAGCTACGCCACAGACAAAGGACTTGCTGGTAAACAGCCACGCATCACGCAAAGAACTTGCTGGTAAACAGCCACGCCACACACAAAGAACTTGCTGGTAAACAGCTACGCCACACGAAACGAAGTTGCTGGTAAACAGCTACGCAACACGAAAAGAACTTGCTCGTAATCAGGTACGCGAAAACTACGCGAAAAGAAATTGCCCGTAAACAGCTACGTCATATTCTTAGGGGCGACCTTTGAACTTTCAGGGGTTGACGAGGGACCAGTGGGTGATTCAAACTGAGCTTGAATTTTAATTATTTTTGGAACCTATAAGCTCAAGATATATCTTGCTCAGCCCTTTATGAGTTTCTTTTATTTATATATATATGTATGTAATTTTTTTGGTCTAAAAGTAGCTTGGATGATTTTTTTCATCACAATTACCCCACCCAATTCCCTTCAGTAGAACATTTTGCACAGCTTGAACAGCCATCCAACCTCCGTCCAACCTCCGTCCAACCTCCGTCCAGCCTCCCTGAGGACCACCTCGCTTCTCAGTTACATAGGTCGGACATTAACATGTCCTCCCAAAAGGTCATTTTCAAGTGCGAGAAAAAAATCTTCCATGAAGAATGTGAACGCTTTACAGAGACCTTTGCCAGACTGTGCTACCCTGAAAATCTGTTGCAGTCTACCATCCGCCAATTCATTGATTCGGAAGTGTCTGAAAATTCACGTACCCAAGTAAATGAGAAGACAGGAGCTCCAATTAGAATCGTGCAGCCTTTTAAAGACCAATAATCTGCAAACGCAGTACGCAGACGGCTTGGCGACCTGAGTCGAAATATTAACGCAAATAATAGCCCTGTTTACACAAGTTGAAAGATCCAGTACGAAATCAAAGTGAGGGAGTTAAACAGCTGCTAGTAAATCAGCAATGCGTGGTGCATTGTTTTAAGTGTGACCTGTGCGATGCAGGTTATGTCAGCTTTACTTACCGACACTTACACCAAGAATTTGAAGAACACAAAGGATCGGCAGTTGGACGCCACCTCAGGGAGCAATAGGATAAGAAGAGGGATGACATTAAAAATATATATATTTATTATATGGCTAGCTCCGTGAGCGGGCAAGATGAATCAAATCCTGCGCTGTGATTGGCTACCCGAGCGGGCAAGATGGAGCTATCTTGCCCGCTCGGGACTACCCGCCGTGACCCGCAAAAAAAATTTCCACGAAAGCTATATAATAAATCCTTTATTGACCAAGCTTGTTCGGTCAAGATGGCTGGATATATTTTAAGTATCTTTACTGCTTTAAACATATATCTATGCTAATCTTATATATCTATTTTTTCACACACTTGAAAATGACCTCGGAGAGGTCGAAACGTGATTTTTTATCGTTAGCTTTTATTACAAAATCGATCCCAAAGAAATTAGTCAATTGCAGATGGATGGTAAAAACGCGAGTATAGTACATTTTCAATAAGCAATTTGTCACGCCTTGTTAACATTTGTGGGACAATGGGATCACAAACTGTATTTGAAAATAAGATTAAGCCTTTTAAGCGACAAGATTTCAAGGTAAAGTGGAATGAATTGCTATTGTAAAAGTCCATTTTCTGTCAGTTTCGATTATATTTGGAACTTTAAATTTGCTTGCAATGGATTCGTATTTGTTTCTCAAACTCATTAATAATTCATAAAGTTAAAACAAAGAAAATCACAACCGTAAACGAGATTTGGATACTCAGTCTTAATTAGCATAGATTTTGACGATTTTACTCTTCTCCGTTTACTCCTTAGTTTTAGTTTGAATTTCAGTTACATCGAGACTCGGCCATTGTCGCGCGCATTTACAATTTTGTTCTTTCATCAGCTCCGAATTGAACATTTTGGCTGTTTACTAGTTATACGTTTAACCTGCAACCAAACCGTACTCTTGAGTTGAATTCATTAAATTAGATCGGTGGTGATAGATGTTTCGGGGTTAACATAGAGCTTTTAAAAACCTAAAAAGGGAGCCAAGAAAATTAAAAGTCTTGAAAAGTAAGACGAAGTGATATTTCTTATGTTTTCAATCATGTTAGGAAAAACATATAGAGCGTATCTCAAGCACATCGTAACTAACATCAAATGGAAACAGGCTAGATTCTGATCGACTAAATTAACAGTTGAGAAAAATAGGTAAGGATATTCTATGAAAGAAAATGAGCAAACAATTTTTTCTCTGGTCTTTTTTCGGCTAAGCTATTTTACAAATAAAAATAGATACTAACGGACAAAAGTTACAGTTAGCAGAGCTGGTTTGCTAATTCTTTTGATTTATAGTGAAGAAAACATTTTTCTGATTCTCACCAATGTTACCTAGATTATCTTAAATTGTCCTGTTAAGCTATTAGATTTAAGCCAAGACGGAATATCCAAGAAACCTTTGCTAAGACTTATTCTGTTTCAATGTTCGCTTTTCAATAACATTGATCTTGCATTTGCTTAAGGAAAATACTTTCAGATCAGGGATCTATCCCTTGATGAGACATCGTGGTGATCGAGCAATTCAGTTCTTTGACATACCAAATACTAAACGATAGAGCTTTTTAGTTGGATTAAGCGTACGTAGTTAATAGAGACTGAGAAAATGGTCATGTGTATCCAAATGAGCAACTTCATCTACGCAAATTAAGCTTACCAGACGGGTAACAACCAAACATGTGCTGTGACAATATCCTACGATAAAGGAACCTCTCTACCACTTGTACACTTCACATCTCGGACTTAATTGCCACATTATCAGTTTCTTCGAGAAGCCACTTCAACTGCACATGTTTTGTTGAAATGACCTGCTTTCGGCTGTCAGTTTTAAAAGGTCATAAATTCTTCCTTGAATAGCAAGAATAATTGTCTTAATTGGGAATGTTCTCCGAAATATTTCTTGAAATTTTCTAAACCTATTGCAGTGCTGACTGATGCAGATGTTTAAGCTGCACCTCACGTCACTTCATCAGTTATGACCGCTTGTTCTTTGTCGCCAAATCGAACGCCTAGAGATTTGTATTCAGTGGCTCAATTAAGAAGTCTGTCCTCAAATACCTGATTAAACGCTAGACGCTGTCAAGGAGGATTGCAAAATCATCAGGATTGATCTGAGTTTCTACCTATTTTATCATTGCTAAATAAGCCTTATAGAAAAGAGCAACATAGTGGACATTCGCATTACGATACAGGAATAGCCAATTAGGAAATTGACTACGATTTCCAAACAAAAATAAAGCAAAGCAAAGCTAAATGGTTGATTTAAAAGGTTAATAGGCAATATTCGTGTTCCCGGCGGTATTGGACTGGAACTAGCTTGCAACTGAGGCTAAAGCGAGAAGTCTTTTCAAATGCAAATGACTTTAATCTCTTTTGAATGATATTCCCCCGCACGAGCCTCCATTACAAGCTAGTTCCAGTCCAATACCGAGAAAACTAATATTGTCAATTAAACGAAACGAAAAAATCTTGCATAAGACTTAATGTATATTGAAGTATACATTCAGTGTGCTGCTTGCGAGAACGTACTAAACCACTGGATGTTAATGAAAAAGTCCTAGATACTCCACACTAGTCAGGACAGGCGGTCTCCAGCGGTCTACTGCGCTAGGTTACGAAAAAAAAAAATCTTAAGGATAATACACAAAATAACCTCCATTTGGTACGGAAATATTCTCGGATATTTTTCCGCAGACATTATCTGGTCTGAGACGCGAACAGTTTTCCAAGAATGTAGCTCGACGAAAACTGTGAGCTTCGAGGGACAGATAATGTCCTAGGACAAATATCTGAGCATATTTTTAAAGTTGGGGATACGCAGACGGCCCAAGAGCATTTCACAGCAATAGTTTATGCAAAATTTGGGGGACAAACAGAGTTAATTATGGCGAATTGAAAACTATAGAATGGAGGCTACTGTGCTCATTATCTGTCAAATATTGTTCGCAGTACGCGCATTTTTGAAAATTGGGGAATCGGCAAGGGCATCCGTTGGTCTTGATAGATTATAGATACGCCCTCTGGGTGTTAGTTCTGGCTCTAGTGCGGCTTCCGGTGTGACTGACTGAGGATATTTACTGGGATATTTAACTGCGCTTGTTTCGAGAAAGATTTGAAGGATAATATACTCAACAGCCTCCATTTGGCGCAAAAATGTGCTCGGATATTCCCCAGTTTAAGTCTGGGGCATTTTAAATCACGTGACGCGTATAGACCAATCGCGTGCTAGCAATAATATTTGATTTATTATAAATCTTGATTATGACAAACTATCCAAAAAAATACACTCCTTTTTCTGATATTCACCGGAAAAAAACTGGAATAACCTATCTCAGGGAAACGCGTCGAGTCGACAGACTAGAAGCTGGTTGTTGTCTCGTTCTTGTAAACAACATCACGTAAAAGGATTGAAATGTTCCTCAGCAGGCCTCAACTCGGTTGCAACAACTCACCTGTGGAATGTTGGTACAAAATGCACTATCCCCTTCATACAAGAGAAAGGTAAATAATCTGGAAGTTTATTAATAGATACTGTTAAATGTTTATCATTAACAAAAATATTGGGCATTCTTAACACACAGTCGTAAGGTGGAAACCAGGAAAATTCCTAAAGCCTATAGTCTTTCTACAGACCGTCTATTTTTCGGTGACTTGAACGATCGAGAAAAGAAAAATATCGAGGTTTTGTGGACTGAATTCTCCGTTCTTGCAGATACGTAAAATTCCTGTCGGCTAAGAGATGAGCAGGGGACATGTAATAACCATGCCAAAGGGGTTTCAGAATCGTACGCGTGTCATGCCGTTTGCCTCGGTTAACATCGCTTAAAAGTGCTTTTCGTGTCATCTCACAACAGGTCTTCTTGGATCGAATTCTTGAGTTTTCGTGTAGAAAATAGTATTTTGCTCATGGAGCGTTTGTTTGACGAATGTGCTGGCAGCAATCTTGAGCGTTTTTTTTTTTTTGCAAAAAAGTTACGTTCAAATGAATTTGCATGAGTTAAACTGAAACTTATGTTCTGCATAGAATTGAGAGAAAATACGCTTTCTCCTTGGCACGCTCCTTACACATTTCACATTGCCTTAGAATGCAACAAAAAGGCTACTCTGCATTTTTCTCTAAACTAGATACAAGGTTTCACACTCGACACTGAGAACTGCACTGACAAACACTAAAAAAGAAATACCCCAGGAAACCTTAGGTGTGTAATGTATATTTTAAATGATCCTGAACAGCGTTGCTACAGAAGCTTCCGGGCGACACCCATCGATCACAAATTTTCTGTTTTGGATCCTTTTAGATTTTTTAAAGTGTAGTTAACGAAATTATGCGTGCAATTAACCGCCTGAACGTCGTATAAATGAATATTTCTCAGGCCTGGGGTGACAAAGATTAGGTGATGACATGGGGGAAGTGACTTGAAAGCGTCTTGTTTTCCAAAGAAGCCCACAGACGCTTTATAACTGGCGGGTAACCACCTATTTGTCTATGCCGATCTGCTGGCTGAGGTACTTAACTGACAGGTGTTTTTGATAGACTGGTCTAAAATGATCCCAAGATTCATCTCTTGTCGTGGGATGAGCAAACGAGATACCCAGAAAATCAGAAATCCCTTTATTAACAATTTCACTACTCGTCCTTTGCGTCCTTTGTTTTCTACGAGTTATCACCCAATTTTGCACAGCTGACAATGTTTTTCTAAGTGTTGCCAATTTCATTGCCAATTTCAGAAGGTAGATTTCTTATTCTAGAAGTGAGAGATTATTCCACAGTTTGGTCCCTAGGTAACGAAGTGAATCTTTTTCATATGTCACCGAGGAGTTCAAGTTCAAGTTTATTATTGTACACTGTTTACAGAAAACAACTTAACATGAGACGGTATACAATGATAAAAAAATAAATTAATAAAAAAAAAAATGCAAATAGAAATTAACTAGAAGAAACAATATTTAGTTGTGTACAGTGACCAAAGTAGCCAATGGGCTTTCGAGTTGGTCGCTGTCATGTAGATATAGGAGAATCGAGGTTGAACAAATTCTCGTTTCCTTAAGTAGTATGAGCCACTGTCTAATTGGAAAAGATTCCAAAGTCTCTGAGGCAGTAATTTATGCGTAATCTTATACATGAGGATGGCAATGTCCTGTAATCGTCTGTTGAACAACGATGGCATGTCTGCTTTTGCCAGTAGTTTTCTCGTAGCTAGAACGTTTATCCTTAAATACTGCCCTGAGTCCTCTTTCTTGTATGCGCTCAAGCTTTCTCCTGTCGCTAGCCTTGCAGAAGTGCCATGCGAGGTGACAATAAGTAAGGTGTGGTGAGATGGCAGCTTTATATAGTTGCAGCTTTGCTTCTGTTGGTATCACGCTTTTCAGTCTCATAAGGACTCCAATCCTTTGGCTTGCTTTTTAAACACGTTGTTGATATGATGGTTAAAGTTTAGCTAACTAGCTATCGTCACTTTTAAAAGGTCTAGCTTCTCTGTCAACTCGATTTCGCTGCCTTGAATACTCATGGTCGGATTTGTTATCTCTCTTTTGTTCTGCATCGCCATGGTTTTGTATTATTTATTATAGTTACCCTTGAGCATGTTGTCTTCATACCATTTAGAGGCTTTTTCCGCATTCCCGCTAAGTGATGACTTTACTTTTGCGAGATCCTTTCCTGCTTCGTAAATCCGATGGCCATCTGCGTACATAGAAATGTTCAAATTAGTTTCGTAGGCCAGGTCATTCTGGAAGATTTTCGAAGAAGTGGTCGTTTACGCAGATAGACATTTAACAGCTTCCACCAATAAACTTTAAGATTATTCACCACTCCCTTGTATAAAGGGGAAAGTGCATTTTATTTTGTAACAACGTTCCACATTTCACGTCTAAGAGCAGCCTGCTCTGCCTGGTGTGCAGTCTGTGGTCCTTAATCTATCCCCGGTCTTCATTGTACTCCTAGACTACAGTCTACACTCTGCATTTTATTCCCGAGCTGCAGTCTGTAGTGTCTGTAGTAATCCGCAGTCTGCCTTCAACACCGAAGGGGCAAGTGAGCTGTTGCAGCCGAGTTGAGGAACATTTCAATCCTTGTACGCAATGTTGTTTACAAGAACGAAACAACAACCAGCTTTTAGTACGTCGACTCGATGCGTTTCCCTGAGATTTGTTATTCCAGTTGTTTTCGGTGAATATCAGAAAAAGAAGTGTATTTTTTGGATAGTTTGTCCTTATCAAGATTTATAATGCATCGGATATTTTCGCTTGTACGCGATTGGTCTAAACGCGTTGCGTGATTTAAATTGCCCCAGACTTAAACTGAGGGATTTCCGAGCATATTTTTGCCCCAAATGGAGGCTGTTGAGTATATTATCTTTCAAATATTTCTCGCAACAAGGGCAGTTAAATATCCGAGTGAATATCCTCAGCCAGTCACACCAGATGCCGTACTAGAGCCATAACTAACACTTAGAGGGCGTATCCATAGTCTATCGAGACTGACGGATGCCCTTACCGATTCCCCAATTTACAAAACTGCTTGTATTGCGAGCAACAATTGACAGATAATGAACACAATAACCTCTATTTTTCCAATTGGCCATAATTAACTCTGTTTGCCCCCAAAATTTTGCATAAACTATCGTTGTGAAATGCTTTTGGGCAATCTGCATATTCCCAAGAGCATTTCACAACAATAGTTCATGCAAAATTTGTGGGGTAAACAGAGTGAGTTGTGGCGAATTGGAAAATTTAGAATTTGACTTAGGTATTTAAATATTTGTCCTAGGACATTATCTGTTCCTCGAAGCCCACAGTTGTCTTCGAGCTACGTTCTTGAAAAACTGTTCGCGTCTCACAGCAGATAATGTCCGCAGACAAATATCTAAGCATATTTTCGCACCAAACGGAGGCTATTGTGTATATTATCCTCTAAATATTTTTTTCGCAACTAGCGCACAATAAAATGTATGTATGTATGTAGCGCAGTATGTAGCGCAGTTGACCGCCGGAGGCCGCCTGTCTTTACTAGTGTGGAGTATCAAGGACTTTTTTTTTTTTTATTAACATCTAGCGGTCTAGTGCGTTCTCGCAAGCAGCAAACACTAAGTATGCTTTGTTTAACATTTACGTCTTATGCAAGATTCTTTCCCTTGATTTAATACACAATATTCGTATTCTCAGTATTTAACTGGAACTATCTTGTAATGGACGCTAATGCGGGGGAATATCATTAAAAGAGATTAATGTCATTTGCATTTGAAAAGACTCCCCGCATTAGCCTCATTTGCAAGCTAGTTCCAGTCCAATACGGCCGTGAAACACGAATATCACCTATTAACTTTATAAATCAATCATTTAGCTTTAGGGTTGGTTTGTTTTTATTTGGAAATCGCAGGCAATTTCCTGATTGGCTATCCCGGCATCTTAATGCGAATGTCCACACGTTGCTCTTTTCTACAAGGTTTATTTCGCAATAATATAATAAGTAGGATCTCAGACTTGATGATTTTGCAGTCGTCCGCGATTAGCTTTTATCAGGTATTTGAGGAGAGAAGTTTTCATTCAGCCACTGAATACAAATTTCCAGACTTACGAGTTGGCGACAAAGGACAAGCGGTCGTGACTGAAGAGGTGAGGTGAGGTTTCCAGGACAATTATCCTTGCTGTTGAAGGCTGTACGTTTGGTTTAAGAGTGTAGAATTTATGACCTTTCAAAAGTGACAGTCCAAAGCAGGTCACTTAAAAGAAACATGTGCAGTTGAAGTGGCTCCTCGAAGAAACTGATAATGTGGTAATTGAGCTGGAGATGTGAAGTTTACAAGTGGTAAAGAGATGCCTTTGTCATAAGGTAATGTCACAGCACGTGCTTGGTTGCTACCTGGTAGGCCTAATTTGCGTAGATGAAGTTGCTCATTTGGGTACACATGACGATTTTCTCAGTCTCTAAACTACGTACGCTTAATTCGACGAAAAGCTCTATCGTTTAGCAATTGGTATGTCAAAGGACTGAATTGCTCGATCACCATGATATCTCAACAAGGGATGGATCCCTGATCTGAAAGTATTTTCCTTAAGCAAATGGAAGATCAATGTTATTGAAAGGCGAATATTAAAAGAGAATAAGTCTTATCAAAAGTTTCTTGGAATTCCGTCCTGGCTTGAAATCCATCAGCTTAATAGAACAAGGTAATCTATGTTAGATAGGTGAGAATCAGAAATATATTATCTTAATTTTAGATCAAAAGAAATGTCCAATCAGCTCTGCTAACTTTAACTTTTGTCCGTCAGCATGTATTTTTTATTCGTTTGTAAAGTAAAATAGCTTAACCGAAAAAAGACCACATAAACTTTTTTCTTCATTTGCTTTCTTAGAATATCTTTACCATTTTTTTTCCGACTGTTATTACGTCAGTCTCAAGCTAACCTGTTTCCATTTGACGTTACGATGTGTTTGAGATACGCTCTATATTTTTTTCTTAACATTAAAAAGATAAGAAATATCAATTCGTTTTACTTTTCTAGACTTTTAATTTTCTTGGCTCCTTTTTGACTTTATTTAAAGCTCTATGTTAACCTTGAAACATCTATCGCTACCGATCGATCTAATGAATTCAACTCGAGAGTATGGTTTGGTTGGGTAAACTTATAACTAGTAAACAGCCACAATGTTGAATTCGGAACCGATCAAAGACCAAAATTGTAAATGCAACAATGGCTGTCTCGATATAACCGAAATCTAAAACATGCTTATTTCGGCAAATTACAGTTTTTTGGTATCAGACAACATCTCATCAGTTAAACAATTTTGCAATTACATGTGTCATTATAGCTGTGCAGAAAGCAGAATTAGAAGTTATTGGAACATTCAGTACACGACATTCATTAGAGTTTTGTAATGTGATTTAGGACACAAATGCGAATCCTTTGCAAGCAAATTTAAAGTTACGAATCGATCGCGAAGACTAACAGAAAATAGACTTTCTCAATGGCAATTCATTCCACTTTACCTTAAAATCTCTCTTACTTAAAAGGCTTTGTCCCTTAATAATTTTATTTTCAATTAAAGTTTGTGATCCCATTGTTCCATAAATGTTAACAATCCTGACAAATTTCTTATTGGGAATGTGTTATACTCGCTTTTTTACCATCCAACAGCAATTGAGTAATTTCTTTGGGATCGATTTTGTAATGAAAACTAACTATAGAAAATCACGACGTTTCGACCTTTCCGAGGTCATTTTCAAGTGCGAGTCAAAAAAAAATATAAAAGATTAGCATAAATATGTTTCTAACATTAAAAGATATATTTACAAATTTTCACCATGGGTAGAGTGCAATAAAATATGTAAGATATGTGATAAAATATTTTCGACGTTAAGAAGAGGACCTACGACAATGAAACAATAAAACGATACTAGTAAGCTTAAAGAACTCATCTAAACAAGTAATCGCACTGTTTGTTCAGTGTTGGTTTTAGTTCTTTGATTAAAAAAAAAAAGGACAAAAAAAAAAAAAAAAATTTTTTTTATTTAAAAAATTTAATTTTCCTTTACAATTTCTTTGTATTTTTTACTTTTTTTTTTTTTTTTCTTATTTTTTTTTT
>Ga0126338_10000583_pt1 | contig 20404 bp, 13 predicted proteins | sample OrbCmetagenome_2_FD_92529 | JGI IMG/M metagenome (GOLD analysis project Ga0126338, IMG submission 92529) | Coral microbial communities from Petempiche,Puerto Morelos, Mexico - Orbicella C C metagenome | ecosystem: Host-associated > Invertebrates > Cnidaria > Coral | place: Petempiche,Puerto... | reverse complement strand
TTCCGGCGCTGGGTGCCTCCACTTGTTGGGCCGGGGGGAGAAAGGCAGGTGGTGGGGTTTGGGGAGGGGTAGGGGGGGGGGGGGGTTCTGAACACTGCAACACCGTAAAAAGAAATTAACAAACACCGCATCACCGCAAGAAAAGTCAATGAAACACCATCACCGCAACTCGTATTTTTAGTGCCATGATTCGTTCATCTACACTTAAAACAATACTTTTATACCTCAACAATTTTCCACAAAATAAACACATCACAACGCTTTTCATTGCGGATGTGTCGATACCACTGATGCCTGTAAATCAGCTTTCTTGCTCTTGTGAAGAAACCTTGCGGGAAGCTAGGAAGCAGATGAGATCCCTCCCTTGTTTCTGTCCTCGCTCCTCCACATGTCTACCGAACACTGAGCTCCGGGTGGCAGAGGTTGAGTTACTTGTCAAGTTATGTATAAATAAAAACAGCTTCGGATTGGTAGCCGAAGCATATTGAAGATTGACTAGAAAGTGATGGTCTGTATTTTGTTACAAATTATTAACCTCAATGGTACGTGTTTGTCATAAATTAGCATGGATTAACAAAGTTTACATGCTAAATTTAGGTCAGATTTAGGTTTGAGAATGGTAAATCAAAAAACCCCAGCACTGCAAACAATTTCATTTCACTGAACACCGCAGCATGAAAAACACAAACATTGCACACCGCAGGCTTTGAGATCACCGCAACACCGCAAGTTGAGAATTTATTCACCGCATCACCGCATTAAAAAAACATCAACACTGCAACACCGCAAATCCCCATGTCCCCCTCTATGGGTGTATGGGGTTATGGGAATGTCGTGTCTTATCATGTAGGTAATAAAAGAAAAACTCGCTCGGATCCAATATTTTGTAACAAAGGTCCAGATGTTAAGGTAGGAAAAGTTTGAGGATTAAATCACGACTGATCGATCGCATCTTTTGTTCAGATCGTTAAATCTGTTACATCGCAAGTATTCCGTAATGTGTTTGTTGATCGATCTCATCTTTTGTTCAGGTTCTAGCATTGTTAAATTTATGTTTGCCACAAAGTTCAGGGTGGTCCATTTAGGGTAGTCCACGGACCAGGTTTATCGGGGTAGTCCATGGATTAGGGGTCAGCGAAATGTACCGACCCTGTTGTTCACTAATTTTAATATTTAAAAAAGTTTCCAAAAACAATCAGTTTTAGAACTTAATGTGAGTCAGTTGTTCTGCATTTGTCCTGTTTTGTATTTGATAATGAGTTGCCTTCTAACATTGACAAAGTAGCTAACAATCCCCAAGCTACATCTTTATACATGTGGACAAGTAGGCAGTTGAACTTTGAATGAAATAGTTTAAATGAGAATAGCAGGAGCTGTACGTGCAGATATTTGATTAGAACCTGTTATACGAATTCATATGTTGATAGTAAGAATTATATCGGTATGTTACAAGTTTTCTTGAAGAGTAGTATACAGGTTGGATATTTCCAGGCAGAACACATGATTGTTTGAAACAGTTAATATACAGATTTAGGCCAGCCTAAAAGTGTAGCTCCTGGGCTGGGATGTTCAGAGCCCGATTAAGCTAACCCAGGAAAAGGTAGAATTTTGATTTCATGTAATTTTGTGGTGAGGTTTTCTGTATATTCTTTGGCCTTCTGTTTTGCCTTCTGTTTTGAGTTTTAATAATCACCATATACACAAAACAAAGTAGCAAAAAACATTTGTATAATTAGAAGAAAAAGTTATAATTCAATCAACTTTTAATCCTGGGTCAACGTTAACCGGCTTCCAAACAATCCCGCTCTGTTTTCAACAAGTTAAGCTGACATAAGCCTGCAATCCAATTGAAAACCAGAACTTGGTCAGCGGCCAACTTCAAAAAAACACGTGACCTTGATGAGCTGTAAACCTGAGCCCGCGATATGGTCATGTGATACTGGTCAGTGGATACATTGTTTTGACAGGTGTCAATTGATCATAACATGGATGTCCAATATCAAAGAAGTACACGGTAAACTAAGGCTGCATGTCTCTGTTAACCTAATATTTGGAGTATGGCTGCCATGTTGCACGACTCCGTCATCGTCATCGCCGTTGTGTGTACGCGCCCACAAGCAATACCGCTAGCCATGATAATGGGCTTCCTTTTCTTTCCCACATGAGTATGGGGCTCCGCTTGGTGGCCCTTTGGGCTGCCGGAGCTCCGCTATTAAGCACCGGTAGTGTACATGCCAGCTACTTTTGTTAGTGCACACATGTTCCACTCATCAAGCAATGCTTGGATTACATACCATAAGTGCAATAGGGATGAAACAAAAAAAAATTGACAAGTTGTTTACTCCTGAATGTCTTGTTTCTAGGGATGTTTGTTTAGCTGTTTTTCAGTTAAAACTACAGAAATGTGGAAATATTTCCAAGGTCTGTCAAAAGTTGATGATAAAAACGAGGATAAAACAGTAAAATCGGTCTGCGATCCTGAGGAGGTGTCACATAAATGAACCAGAACAAGAAATTTCAACATGAAAATTATGTCAAGCTGGGTGTCCATGATTATGAGATCCTGAAAAAACAGAGGCTTGTGAATCATTGCAGAGATTTTTTGGGGTGAGGGGCGGCATCTTTCGGGGTGAGTGAACTTTACACCAAGCGAGTGCATTTTGAGAGTCACTTGCCCGAATGGCGAGTGCAGTTGAAATGTAGTTTCCAACACTGCCTAGAGGGGTTGGGCAGCTCTTAATTAGTTTACTCAAGGTTTGTAGCATCTATAATGTAGAGTCAGTCTCAAACAAAGAGACATCTACAGTATAACAAAAATTCAGTCTCAAACAGGAAGGTCACAAAAAGTGATTTGACTTACCTGGGAACAGTGTTCTCTCTAAACTTTCAGAAAAGTCCTTCATCTTGTTTATTTATTACTTGCCAGTCAAAGGACTTTTCCTACTTTTTAGTGACCTAAAAATGGGTCGCTCCACTTCGACCTATCAGAGTTGCTATGAATATCCTTTGGAGACAGAACTGTTAACAAAATGTGACTTGCAGTTGACTTCAACATGGGGTCGATTGCGAAAGCAATAAATATGTTAAGAAGTCTCAAAGGCCACGGAATATTCTATATTGCAGGGCTACCAGCACAAGACAGTTGAAGCGTGTCTGTCTGGAAGAGATGAGTTTGTTTCTGCCCCAACCAGAGCTAAGAAAGGCCTGATTTGAGAGCTAGCTCAGCACGCTTTTGGTTTTTTAAATGGAGAGAACAGCTGCATGTGGTTCCGCTGATTTCGCTCATGAAAGATCAGGTCCCAAACCAAAATTCCGATGGCATTTCAGTGTCTTTTGTAGAAGACTGTTCAGAACAACAGTCACAGGACATTTTAGTTATTAAAGGTATCAATACGTACTTGCAAAGGTAATCTGAGACACCAGCTGAAAGTCACGACCACTCCTTATTTTTTGCGTGAAACACAAGTGAAAACATTTCAAGCGAGACAAGTCAACCTCGTGACTTTGTCACTCACTCAGCTGCTTCACGACCTTCACAAAGCTACTTTGCAGCCTAAAACCTCATAGAGCTGCTTGCTTCAATGTCGACTTATGGGAAGTCTACATTCTCCCTTGTTTTCAGCACAATAGGTAAAAGAGCATTTCAAACTGGTAGTGCAATCAGGTGAATTGCAGTCATGTTGATTAGGTCTGCTCAGCACACCACACGGAATAGAAATTTACCCCATTCGTCTCAACTAAAGTGCTGTCCTTAAATTCAACTTTTGCATGTAGAGACTCACTTCATGGCATACATTTCTTTGTACAAACTGGCAAGTTAAAAGGGGTCCCATATTTTTATGAGTTTTCAATGGATTCTTACAAAACCTCACATATAATTCACTAAATTTGGCATTGATAAATTGAGCGTTGAGGCTTTTTTTGGTTTGAATGAAAAAATTGGAGAAGCGTGACATCGTAAAATGTCCATTCGCTATGTATTGAATACTCAATTACACGCTGTGGAACTGTTTTATTGTCAAGGCTTCTCTCAACATGTCTTCTGAAATAGATTTTAAACACTCTTGACCTGAATAAGAAGCATTTCATGTACAGAGGGGTGCCTTTTGAAGTTTTCTATCACGACATGTACATGTAGTATGTTGGTCAATTTAGCAACACAAGTTTTCTCAAGCTGATACTTACAGGGAAGTTAAAGTAATGGATTTCCTGTTGCTTGCATATTAAATATTTGTTTGCCCTAAAATTACTGAACATTATGTACATCATCTGCACATCATATGGCAAGTGTCTCACCAACCTAATACAGACTAAACTACTGTTAATTGTATTAAATCAAGATTAGATGTCGTTCCTTCCCCTTAGTTGTTTGTTTTCTTTCTTATTTATTTTTTGTATTTAAGTTTTCCTTTTCGTTTTTTCCCCCTCTCTTTTTTCTTTTTTTCCCTGTTTGATTTAATGGTAGCTAACTTATGCTGTCAGAATTAACTTATTGTTTCCTTTTCTTTCGTTATCCTATTTATAAGTATGCAAGTAGTAAACTGGTGTAAATAAGTAGTGTATATAATTGTAGTATGGATGAAGTAATAGTACAATACATGTACTTTGTTATTGTAATTTATAATTTGTGATACATGTAATTTGTTAAAGGTGTGTTACTTTAAATAAAAAAAACAAACAAACTAAAAAGAAAACAAAACAAAAAAATATGGTAAGTGTCAAGCTAAGAACAGTAGACAGTCTTTACTTATAAGTAGAACTAAAGGTAATTCCATCGAAGTCAAACTCACAATAGATTTTCTTTCAAACTTTACCTGTTGGCTGCTTATTTCAAGAGAACTTAAAATTTGAAGTAAAAAGGGGGGTCCCGGTATTCAGTTAGGAGCGGGAGGACCTTCAATAAACCCCATATTTCCTTAAATTATCTGCTTTCAGAAAAGTTTATATCTGAACCATTCACCTTACCCTTTAAGAGAGCAGAAGTATAGGGAGAAAGTTAAGACAGAAATGCAACAATGGATGTATTGCATTAATGTACGTTTCATGATAAAGGAACTCATATTTAGAAGACAGGGATACAATATGTTCCAACCACACAGTGTTCTGGGGCCACATACTATCTTATACGAGGGCTAACTAAGCTCTCATTTTCCATGATAATTTTTTACTCTGCAATAGAAATTGGTCCATATTCACTGTATAGAAAGAAGGTGATCTCTGCATTTAAACTAAATAAAATATTTGTAGGTCCCGCTATTCGTTTCTGAGAAAAAAACAGTGATTTTTCTCTCACAGGCCAAGCTGTTTAGAAAAAGCCACCATTTTGTATATGTGCACGCGCTCATGAGTGCACACTAATGATGCAAAATTGTGCGCAGTAGGGATGTGCAATGCGATTCTGAGGAATCACCTTAACGGCCCAGTTTTGATTTTCATTATAAGCCAATTCTATTTTGTTATTTTAATTTGTTACTTGTCTAGAAAGACGGTGATGGTGAAGGAGGCGAACCCGAGACAGAGGAAGATGTTGAGACTCCTCTTCCTGATCTCATGAATTTAACTTTTTACTTTGAACAAGCTGGAATTGGACTGAGCCGTGAAGAAATGTTTAGAGTATTTCTTGCATTAAAGCAGCTAGTGGACACTAAGCCATTACAAATGGTCCGTTTCTGGGGTAGGAAAATTATAACATACTACAGTTCATTTTCATTTTGTAATATCTTGCTAAGCTAGATAATTGTAATACACCATTTGTAATATCTTGCTTGTGATGCTAAATTGGAAGCCTTTGCAATGGTAAAGGGCAGAAAACTGTACTTAATTTTCGCTTGTAAGTCCATTAATAATCTCTTGATGCACCTGTTTCATTGTTTGTTCAATAACAATTTTCATAATAATTTTATAATACTAGGTCTAAGCATAATATTCGGGAATCATCGACTCATAGAAGATGGGGACATTGGACCACTCTAAATTTTGCTGCAGATGTATGGAACTCCTTAGACGTTACGCTTAGAAAATCGCCAACCATAGCAGCATTTAAGAGTGGTCTTTCCAGAGCCGAATGTTAATTTTAAGGATTTTTGATTTCTGATTTATACCTTTACTGGAACCTCCCTGTCACTTGAAATCTGGAGCAATCCTGACAGCTCTACACTACTCGGCTATACTAATACTTGTCAGCCTCAAACTTGGTGTGAATATGTAACAATTAAATTGTACGCCTCAACTTTGGCTTCATCAGCTATCACCTCATAGAAATTGAGAGCGACTAATCTATTGATTGTTTTAGCATAATTCTAACTGAAATTTACAGTTGCCAATTATTTTCTGACATATTATCAAACTTCGCACCTTAGAAAGATCACTCGGATTGAATTGTCATTTGAAATAGCAGTTGTGTGTGTTCGTGCATTATTTTTTTCAATGATTTCAATTTTTTCTTTTAAGTGAAGAAAATGTTAATGCATGTCCTTCGTTTAACCTTCAAAACTTTGGAAAAACAAAAAAAACATTGCCATTTCGTAGATGACTTCTGGCCACTGCACACAAAAGGTTGATAACATACAATCACCTAGCCAATCAGATTGCAGCATTTGCATTAGTGTACAGTACTAGTAGAATTCTACCAAATAAAAACTGTTATTTTATGTTCCACTGAAAGTGATTGGTTGTGATTTTGCAGGTAAAGTTTTTGGAATTGAGTCCAATTATTATATAGCTGAAGTAGAATACAGAGAAGGAGAAGAGGAAGAGGATGAAGAAGATGAAGAGGTAACTATTGATTAAATTTATTTTAAATACTAATAGTAAACATGTATCAAGGTCTTTTGGAGATATGACAAACACAATATAACATTTGACAGCAAGATGACAGTAGTAGTTTTTTAAAAAGAAAAAACCTCTTAGTTGTTGGGTCTGGAGTATGTAATGTTGGATTAGTGAGAGATGTATGCGTGCCACACCAATAAACTGGAGCTACAGTGAACAACTAATTAAATTTCCCCCTGCTGGCCCTGTGAGCAGAGGAGAGTGACCATCAGAGGGTATCGCCAAAAACATTTCATTGTGGAAATTGTGCCTGGAATTTAGATTAGTCGAAAAATCCAATGGCTTTCCATCAAAAAACAAGCCAACCAGTTGAGTAGTCATAGGCGATCCTGTCGATGCAAGAATTTCAGTATCAAGCAAGTAGTAAAAAAAGGGAAGGGGGGGGTCCAGATCCCCCTGACCCTCCCCCTGGATCCGCCACTAGCTCCTGCCTGTTTTTTTGCAGAGTTTTGAGGGCAGTTAAAACTCAAAAAAAGTCCAAGCCAATTTATGTTTTACAATAACTGTCTAATTTCTCGTATGCTGCCTGGTGTATTTATATCATTAATAAGAGTACAGACGGATAAAATTGTAATTTATGCAACCTTTCAAGTTCAACTTTCAGCTGTCAAACTGTCAACTTTTTAACCAATGAGATTTTATGGACTTTTTTAAGTAGCCAATCAAAAGTGAGAAAAGCTATTGACAATGTTCGCGTCATTTTGAACAAAATTCACTTATCTTGTTTACGGCAAGCTCACAGCGTCTTTTCCCCTGATTTATTCCTGGCATTTGACCATTTTGGGGTCTTGCTATTGTGCAGCTCGTGGTTCCACAATCACTTTGACAATGTTATGATGCAATTAATCATCAATAAGAGGACAGATGCATAAAGAACTGACATCAATTTGTTAATTTGTGCAAAATTTTTTCAGACAAGGAAACCTTTTAAATTTTGCTCCAGACTTCCTTATTGGTTTCAGCACCAATGCAGGATAAATCTTGATCAAGTAGCACTTTTTGCGCTGAATACCCTCTTCTTGTTGAAGTGGTTTTTATTGTCAAAACTGAAGAAACTTTGATCAATGGTGGTAGCTTCAGCTAACAGCATGTAAAGATGCAGCTGCTATTCCATGAGGATTTATAATAAACCATTGACGCCTGTGCCTGTGAGCGGTAGCCAGCTGGGATGAACGGCCTTTGTTCCACTTCTGACATCATCACCGGTGACCAAAATCGGCATCACTTATACTTAAGTTCTGCAGGAGAAAAAGATCTTTCCAATGATACTCTGGTCAGAGTGATTGGGTCAATGGAGCCTGAAATTTGCACAAACAATGCTCAAAAATTTGGGTGAAAAACTTTTATCAAATTTCCCTGAACTAGCCTTGGCTACTCCATGGTAAGAAGTGCCCGTCTCCATGACACTTTCTCAGGAATTCTTGAACTGAAAGCAAGCCCAGTAGAAAGTCAATCACTGCAGCAAAAAGATATAAGAACATGAGGAAAAGGAAAGGCAAAAGAAAAAAATTAAACTAGTGAGACAATCTCAGATAGTGCAGAGTGCAATTTACCGCTCTGATACAGTAGTCACACAGGTCCTCACCCATGCCGTTCTCTCCCTTGGTAGCCTCTAGGCCTTTTCCCCTTTGCAGAATATGAGTGGACAAAAACTTGATACAGCATACTCTTAGCAGTGTATGTTTCATGTTTGTATTTTCAAGGCCCAAAAATAAATTACAATAATAATATTACCGTTTGTCAAGATGGCTTTGAATTTTATTGACAGTAGTGTTTTACATTGAGTTTCGTTCATTTTAAATTCTGTAATATGCAGAAATTGAAGTAGCAAATGTGACAATTTTACTTTTCATCCAAACATTTGTAACTTGATACTTTTGTTTTCATGGCCAAGGTATGCAACATGATACCCTTGTTTCCTTGAAAATGAAAAAGATGTGTGTTTGTTTTACTCACTGCTGGAGATAAATGGAATAAAGTTAAATATCTGATGAAAAATCAAAGAGGAATGATTTTTTTCATTCAAAACGATAAACAAGAACTAATCTAATTATCAAATAGTCATGTTAAGTCACAGAATAGAGCGTTCTTATTCTGTTGCTACCTTTGATGTTAACAATAAAACCATGTCAAACTAATACACAATGTTAGCGATTAATACAACTGAGGAGTGTTTCAACAATAACTAGTTTAAGATTTGAGTGAGGGCAACCTCTACAATCTTTACAATTACAATTGACTCTTAAATTGAAACACTTTTGGAAGGGAATCGTGCAAGTTGTGCAAATCTCCTGTGATTAGGCGATTAACAGTTTGACAGCTCAGGATCATACTAGGGTGCTGAAAAAGAGAAGCACAAACCAAACAGGAACTTTTAGGTTTGCCCAGCTGCACTTCATTTCCAACTTTATTACTTTAAATTTACAACGGCAAAACTTTAAAAAAATCCAGGTGATAAGTTGGTAGTCAGTAATTGGTTTTGTTGTTTTGTAGCAGGGTGAAGGTGAAGGTGATGATCAGGCAAAGGAAGAAGACAAAGGAGATGAAGGTACATAGTAGAGACTGTGGATCAGAACTTAATTGTTATTTTTTTTTTGGAAATGTAGTTGTTAATTTATTACATTTTTATTCCTTTTCCTTATAGATGAGGAGGGTGGTGAAGAAGATGATACTCCCAAACCAGACTGGAAACCTCCACCAGTTATTCCGAAAGAGGATAACAGAACTGGCACCAACAAGAGAACTTTCTTTGTTACAACTGAACGTAGGTGCCATAGTTATGATGATTTTCAATACAGAATTAAATTAACTCATATAGCTAGTAGGGGCTAACTGAAAAACCTTGCGATTTCTTTCGCCTCTAGGCTCCAATTAACAATAAAAATTAGTACTTTTCTTATTATTTTGTTTAATCAACTTGTAATGTGTTTAATATTTCTCAGTCATGTAATTTATGTTAACACATGTCAATACAGATTTTTTGTTATTTTGCAAGTTATAATTATTTATTTGTAAATTTCATTATTAAATTCGTAAACTTACATATACAACAGCTTATTCATGAGGGTCCCCAATAGAATTCTTAAACCAATCACAGAGAATAATTTCAAACCTATGTTCTTCCAAATAGTGACTTTCTTTTTCAAAAACATTTAAATAAAGTTGTTGTTTTAATTTGTAGTTTCCCAATCATGACCATGCCCCTACATCTGTTAATAAAGGTACCATAGACTCTATTCCAATACGAGGGATCAATCCCAGGGTCGCTTTGCAGAGTTTGACATCTCTGTGTAATTTGCCATGTGCTTTTATACTTTGTGTATGCTTATTTTTATTGCAAGATATATTGTTTTAAGTTCTCTAAGCAATGGCTTTCCAGGTACAAAGTTTGAAATACTTTGTCTTCATGTAGCTTACTTGCATTCTATTGTGACGCCCGACCCAGCCCAGCCCGACTGTTTAATTGTCTTGATCCAGCTTTTCCTCAGAGACTGCGGTAACTTCAAGAAATTAAAGTCATACATTTGTCTAGTAGATGTTTCTTGCATCAATTTGATCGAGCACGTTCAAAAGCAAAACAACATTTACTACAGGAGATTGTGCTGCTTGATGTCCACAGTTGATTTTGTCGAGGAACATGGAAGGAAGTGGCAACAACATCATATCACAATCACAGTAAATTGCCTAGAGACAGACTTGTTTAACCTTTAGATTAATGTTGGAATAAATACTACTTGAAATTGTAGCCTGAAGGCTATTATAAAACATTGTGGGTTTGGCAGTCGCAGCATGATGCTATTAGCTTCGCTTTGAATTCGATAAAGTTCAATGCAACAAATTGCTTGATTAGAGAGGACCCCGCTCCCTGGTGTTCTTAGTTCTTAGAAGCATGTGACTAGACCCAACCAGGGGGTGGGAAGATAAGAGACCCTGGGAATGAGGTTGAATTATTAGCCTTTTCAAGGATCTCAGTGGAAGGGGAGGGAGGCGAGCATGCTGATGGGTATTACATGTGGCTCTCTACTAACTGAACTTCTGGCACAGGTGAGACCAAAATTGGTGTTCAGATGCTCCACCTTATGGTCATGTTAGGCTATCTTACTCTCATCCCACTAAACTAGATTGTATGTTCCCTGCAATTTTTATTGCATTGAAAGATGAACTTACACCTGACACTTAGTAACTGACAGTTGCGCTGTTGGGTATTACACATTGCTCTCTCCTAACTGAACTTCTGGCACAGGTGAGACCAAAATTGGTGTTGAAATGCTCCACATTAGGGTCATATTAGGCTATCTTACTCTCATCCCACTAAACTAGATTGTATGTTCCCTGCAATTTTTATCGCATTGAAAAGATGAACTTACACCTGACATTTAGTAAATCAGAGTTGTGCTGTTGGAAATTAAAGATCATTAAAGAGAATGTTAAAATGCAACTACAAATACCTCAATTTTAAACAGTTGCAAAATGTCACATACTGAACTGAAACAATGAGAGCCCATTCTTGTATGCAACCTTTTTTTGGAATGTCCAAGGTGGTCCTTCGACTGTATATGAATCAATTCTTGTTGTAGTATTCTAGAAAGTTTGTTGAATGTGACAAACTTGCACAGTCAAAATGGACACAATGTCCTTTGTGGAAATTAGACATGGTGATGGAAATAAAAGACCAACTGAATTTTAGTAGCAAGACTGGAATTTGACTAGACAGAATTTTAGGATATGATAACTGCAGAAACTTACCCCATGCACCAATGCCAATTCAGTGTTTTATTCATGTAAGAAGTCACTAAATTATTTGAGAAAAAATCTGGTTCTTCCCATTGAGAAATTTCTGTCTCTTGTACTTCTTGGGAATACAATTAATGTAACAACACCTTATTGTCCAATTTCCTCTCTATTATCTGTCAAGTGGTTGCTTATAGGAGGTTAAAAACAAAAGAAAGTTTCAAACTTTTAGCTCCAAAAGTGGTTGCAGTCATGGTCACTTACAAGAGGGTCCAAATATAGCGATTTGACTGGAAAACTTTCGGTATTTTGGAAAACTGGTCGCTGAGGAGAGGTGGTTGCTTAGAAGAGGTGGTTGCAACAGGAGGTTCGACTGTACAATTACAATTCCCCCCTCCCCTCCCATATAAAAATGTAACAATGGGGAATCTGATTGATACCCATTTACAGACATTTTTTTACTCAAAAGGAACAAATGTGAAATTGTGGGTCATTACTAATAGGACTTTTCAGTTACATTTACATTTAATTTGTTAAAATTATATGGTTTACATGTACATGCTTAGTAAGTAAGTAAATACCCTGCGGTTCATTATTTAAATGTATGATGTATACTGTCTAAACCGATCTCTGTTTTTTTCTTAGCTGGTAAACCTTGGGTAAAGCTTCCAGCTGTGACTCCTGCACAAATAGTAACTGCTAGATCTATCAAGAAATTCTTTACAGGAAGACTGGATGCTCCAGTAAGATGAATAATTTTACTTACTTAAATAATGTATGATATCAGATGTGAATCAAGTGAAAAATCATGCTGATTCATGAATTAATATTTTGACAACATTGAGAAGAATGTGATAATTATTGGGTGTGGTCAGCCTAAAACAGCTGGTCTAATCCCTCCCCAGATCTGAAAAACTCAGTTATTCTCATTCATACCTAATAGATCATGAGTTGAATTATCCAATGGCAAATTTTCTTAAAAATAGAATTCTGAACTTTTTGAGTCTTGTATCTTAAAAAAAGGATTGCTTTAACTAAATCATTTAATATAATTTTTGGTACATTTGTCTATATGCATGACTGGTCACTTTCTGGCACAGCTACATCTCTTAAAGTTGGTTAATGCAATCCTTTATCTGTTATCTTAACTTTGCTATTCATAAATTGTTCAGTATTCAATTCTTAAGAAACGTATTTGCCATCAGACTTCCATACAAACAGTAATTTCTGGTGTTGTTGCCTACCATTCAAGATGGCTTCCAAAAGCATGCTAAGGTCTATTCAATAAGAAAAGTTTCTGTCTGGTCATTCATAGTAATGGTTCCCTCTGGCATACAAAACACTCGTGACAGAAATAAAGATAAAATACTTAAAGTTAAAATTAATGGTGGCTCATACCACAGTCCTAGCTGACCCTGCAATGGTCAATTGGGTACCCATTGGTTAGAAGTTGTGTGAAGATTTAGTACACAGGGAGCCAACTAAAGGGAGGAGGCTTATTTCTGTTTACTTAGGGTGTGTTTACTATTACTTTGTTACTTTGACAGATCGTAAGTTATCCACCATTTCCAGGAAATGAAATGAACTATCTGAGAGCACAGATTGCACGAATTTCAGCTGGTGCTCAAATAAGTCCTGCTGGGTTTTTCATGTTTGAAGAGGAGGAAGAGGAGGAGGAGGAGGGAGAAGGTAATCCTACTGAATGATTCCTGTCGCCTTTGCCACATTTATGTAGTAAATTATTCACTGTTAGCAATTACTCTATTAACAGAGCTGTTCAGGCCAAATAATTTGGGAACCATTTGCCATGCAACAATGTTGCATAATGGAGAAGTTGAAAAGGGTTGTTAAAGTTGCAGGACAATATTGCCTTAGTCTCTAAGCTGAAGAAAAATAAGTCAGTGAATACTACTGTTAGACTATTCATTTAATGTAATATAATCACCACAAAGTCTACCTTTAGAGCGTCCTTTATAACATTAAAGATAGCCTACATTAGAAGAAATATTTTATAAAAGCAATTTGAGGGCTTTCTCCTTGTTTTCATGGCCTCATCTAAACAAAATTCTCGACTTCATCTTGGGTTTGTTTTGATAAGGCTATGTAAACACAGAAAAAGTCCTTAATGGTTTAAACAGTGATAGTTCTCAGTTAAAACTCATATGTCTTTTAAACGCAGATTTCAATGCAAAGATAAACTAGTGAAATTATGTAACTGATTACCACAAATATGCACCGTATGTTAGATCAGATACATCAACCAGTTTCAGAGTTATAAAATCTTGTTTGAATAATTTTTAGTGCGAGATTCCTACATGCTGAATGTTGATTTTGAGGGGATTAGTGTGAGAGAACTTGCTGATCCATCACTTCATAACTGGGCACATCATGTACAGCATGTATTACCACAGGTAAGTGAGCCACTTTATCAAGAAATATGGTTAAACCCTGACCATCCTTTATTTCTGAACTGTTACAGGTTCAAATCGTAAAGAAGAGCAGCTCTCTTACAGTATATTTGTCATCATCTTGGTTTTTTTATGGTGGGGAATGCCCCGCACTTGTAGTGTTTTTGCTGATGCCATTGTTAAACCAGTGGCCAGTCATGTGCCCAAGAATAAACTTTTTTTCTTTTTTTTGGAGGTGACATACACGTAAGTGTTGGATTTGGCTACACTGACACTGTCAAATAGCCTGAAGTGAAAATAATTATTCCTCTCACATTTGTGCATTTAAGTGAAAATGGTACAGAATAATAATAATAATAATAATAATAATAATAATAATAATAATAATAATAACTTTATTTAAGTGTCAATGTAGTTAGCACTAATATGCTAATTGGGGACACTGCAAATAAATAAACAAATATTTCAAATATAACATGCTGAGTACAATTTGATAAACTATTTGGGTCTCTGAAATTGTTTTTGAGTTATAAGCACTTAGAGCTAAAATTATGGGTCATGCTTTTACACCATCATAAAAATGACCACAACTAGTTTACTAATAGTTGGCCATTTCATACTATTACTGTAGCATCAACTGAAAAAAAGAATGGTGGTATTTATCCATCAAGAAGACCTGTTGAAAAAATGCTGGAAACTATCACCTTAATTGTAATCAGTTTGTTTTGTTGTGTTAGGGTCGCTGCGTTTGGCACAACCCCATAGAAAAACCAGAAGATGATTTTGAAGAAGAAGAAGAGGAAGAAGAAAGAGAAGATGTAGAGGAACCAAAACCAGAATCAGGACCACAATTATTAACTTCCATCGCTGAGGATGAACGTGAGTGAAACTATCAAATATTTGTTCGTAAAATTGACTGTATTTATGTAAAATATCAAACATGCAGGGGGGTGTTTCATCACATTTCCAAACACTGAGAAGGGAGCAGAGTTTTTTATAATTTACAATATTCAAGGTGTTTGGAAAGTGATCAGAATTCTGTCAAGTGTTTGATACATTTCTCATTGAAAGCCAAAATATTCATGACCTGGATAAACAGTTTTGTCAAATCAAGTGAATCAGAATGTATATTTTTCCAAAAAAAAAATAAACAGCACTGTTCGTGTGTAATTACATTTTAAAGCAAGTTTACATGTTACGTGTTTTAATGACCTGCAAAGGTTTTGTTCAGACAAAAAAGTCTGCTCTAGGAAAGAGCTGGGATTTAATTTTTTTGTTTTGTTGGTTACAGCTGTAAACGGAATGCCTGCTTGGACTCCCTATGTCTCATCAGAATTGCTACCTCAGTATGGCCTTGCTGTCATGCGTTCCAACAGGTGGCCTGGTGCAGTTGCCTTTGCAAAAGATAGGTAGGGAACATGAAGTCATTTGTTGGGGTCATGTTGTATCTCTTGTAAGGTCTCACATGAATGGCTTGAAACCCTTTGAGAGGACAATAGAACAAACAACAAAAACAATGCCCCCAAGCCCTAAAACAATAACAGCTGCTGCAATGACGACAAATAGAATTACAAGCTCACGAGAGCTGCTACACCACCAATTTGTAGAAGTGCCTGATGATTAGAAGGTCACTTATGAAACTGAAGTCTGTCATGACCTTGTCCATCATGAAAGCTGTTACTAGTAGAATTAATTAGGTTCCAGAAATGAAAAGAGTGCGATGGATCAAGTAAGGTTGCCAATTTTGTAACCATTGATGCTCTTGGTGTGAGATTTTAGGGTTTTATAAATTGCAAAAATTCAGATTTGAGTGGAAAAATGTTATTGGATAACAAGCCCTGCTAATTTCAGCCTTACTAATTTACGATCTTTTGATGTTTGGGACAAAGGGCCCACTTTGTTGGACTGTGTTGAAAAGGCACGTTATGGATGTTAAGTCGGCATCAGGCCAAGTGGTGTATACCACTGGAGCTTATTACAGGTTTCTCTAGCAGTAAGTGATTACAAAGATTTCTACTCTCCTTTGGATGGCTGTAGTCAATCAGAGGGTTCCACCCCCCAACATTAAATTTGCCAGTACTAATTATTTTATACATCTGGGTAGAGAGAGGCACCGTGAGAGTAAAGTGTCTTGCCCAAGAATGCAACACATTGACTCCAGCCAGGGCTTGAATGCAAAGACCAGCACAATAACCATTAGGCCACTGATTCTCCCACAAGAAAGGAATAACTTACATCCTAATTGTTGGTGGTGTCATTATTTTTAAAAGGAAATTTGAAAACATCTATGTTGGATGGGGCCACAAATTTGACGCTGACAACTACACCCCACCTCCACCCCCTGCAGCCATGGAGGAGTACCCAGTGGTGTCTGAAGTAACAGAAGTTGATGACCCAACGGTAGAGGAGGAGAGGGCACTCAAGAAGGCACAGGAAGAAGCTATGGAGGCAGCTGAAGATATGGATGATGTAGATGATGACGAAGATGATGATGACTAAAACTGAATTTATTAATAGAACTTGTGTAAACACATCCAAGTGAAGGGTTCTTTTAATACATTCTTGTGGAATGCACAGACCAATAGCAGTACACATAAAATCTGTATATATAACCAACAATGTATATGGTGTCTTCTCTTGCCTTGTAAAATAAACTTATGTTTCCATCTCTACTTGCTGGCTTTGTTTAGTGATAAGTTGTGATGAGAAAACATGGCCTGGCATACTCTGTAAATTATGTTCTTTCTTCCTTCAAAGGTTGAGTCAAAATATGCCCCATACAGTACACAAAGTATGTGCCCATATATAGTACATGAAGTTTAACTAGTTCCTAGTCCTTTACTCTGTTTGTCATTATCAAGCAGCTCAAAGTTACATTGATTCACAATCACATTCTTGCGTCACAGGGTAGCCAATATCCGTGTATAAGATACCAAAAATCCTATGAACGCTTGTCCAGCACCCCAAAGAAATGCAGCATAGCGAGGCATGGTGAAATGTGCAGTTCGATACACAGCTCCTATTGTAGCACCTGAAGAAGACAAAGAACCAAAAATTAATATTCCAGATCATTAACTGAAACCAAAGATCACAAAGATACATATTGAAGGATCATGATCTTTGATCCACCTGCTTTTTTTTTGCCAGTTCTACTCCCATTGATTATGTAATGCAGACATGACTCAATACCAGTTTGAGTTCATAATCCCAGTAACCTGTTGTGGTTCTGTATTTGCATGAAAGCCTTCAATTTTAAGCTTAAATCTGTTGTTTATTGCTTTATTTCATGGATTAAAATGATACTGATATCAGAGGAATCAAAAACCATTCGGCGAGAAGTCAGCAAGGATAAATTCAGGGTAATTTGCGTATTGCCTTAAAGTTTTAGACTATGCCCTCATTGCCAGCCTGTGTACAGGCTACTCATGCTAAAAATAAAATGTAAAGTTAACACAATGCAAGCGATACAGTTCTGATAGCATTATGAATGCAATTCGATTTGGCACGATGCCCTGATCTAACCCATGGTATACATACAGTGAGATATTGATCATATACCTAACAATTAATTTTTGTGAGTTATACCTGTTTGCTTATTTGCAGAAAATGCAGTTTTTAATCCACTCATTGTCATCTTTACATTTTTCTACGAGACTGAAACCTGTCACTTCAACCTTTTAAGCCTGTTATTTGTCAAATTTGATTTTAATGCAAGTGAGTTGAGTGAAAAGAGGGCTCAGACAGTAACAAGATAAAATGCTAAAAACCGCCTGTCACAAATAGTTACAAATGCTTAAGTCATCACCTCAAGGTCTACATCCCAGTCCCCGTAAAACAAATAAATTCATTGTGTCTTGAATCTGTAAAGCATGGTTGAAACCCATATTTCCAAAAGCAATAGCACCAAACGCCGTCAATTTATTGTCAGTTTTATACCTGCCTTTCGTAGCCAAAATTGATTAACTTGGCAGTTGCCTGAACCATATCTATATACCTATACATCTACTGCCCTTCACAGGAATATTACATTAGTAATGCAAAGAATGTTACACAGGAATTAAATGTCTTACACAGGAATACATACATCTCTGCTCCACTTTTTGCCTTACTGGAGTTGGGGATGCTATCCTCACCCACCTTGATTTCATGCTCTTGTATTGACGACTGCCTGAGCAGGCCGCCAATAATGAATTTTGTGTATATTGCGTACTAGGTAATTTCTACAATCTTGGTTACACTTATTGGGTATAGTTTGTTAACCACGCGGCCATGGGCTGAGTGCGGTTTATGTTCTGCATGGGGCTTATTTTTAATATTTTTTTTCAGTTTTGTGACCAGACCCAAACTTCCTCTTGGCCAAATTTTGAATCACGCAACCTGTGATGTGTATTCACCAAAAGCTGTTGAAACATTAATACACGGACAATGATACGGATAATGTTTTCTTTATTGTGTGTAAAATATATTTTCGTTTTGTTTTATCGAAGCGTTGGATTCAAAAGGAATGATAAATGTGCTAAAAAAAGGTATTACGTCAGCCATGGAATGTGCTGACATTGCGGCTTTCACTTTCGCTATGTGACAAATAAGATCGTGTTTACTTTGCAAATTTTTTTCGCCAGAAGCGACGGTCATTAATTTATTTGCAATTTTGCGAGTATTTCTTGTGGGTTTAGGCAAATGAAGTGAATTCTTTGGCTGTTTCATCGCAGCAAGTTCAGAGATCAGAAGGAAAATTAAATATTTGCAAGCCAAGCAAAGAATGTGTCAGAATGCACAAGGATTACATCACTGGTAGGGAAATAACCACCGTACTAAAGATAGCCGTGGATAACGTAATTCTTGAATTATGTGACTCGTGTGACTATTTTGCTAGCCCTTTACTCATGGAAAAAACCAATTAAATTTAATTATTACTTTTAAGAAAGCAAGCTGTTAATAGTGTTATTTTCATATCATTCAAGCCCATACATATCCTGAAGAAAGTTCAAGATTAAGACCATTACATCATCGGAGATTTCACAACAGCTACGACTGATGGTGCAATAATACAGTTTGTGTTGATCAAGTGATGTGGTGTCTACAGTAATCAATAGTGAATCATCAAGGACTGCTTTGGAATGTGCACTGCATTGCGACTGTAGTGCTAAGAAAAGAGTTAAATTTTAAAAGCACAGTTATAAGATCTAAAAGATCTTTAAAATAAACTGGAAAAAACAGCCACACCACATGCTGAACAATTACATGCTGACAATAATTTGATCATTTTTTTAAGTTTCTGATCCAAGAAAAACAAATCCTCTTTTTCCTTTATGATTAATTATTGCAATAAGGAGCTCCACTCTTACGCTTGGCTAAATCTACATATTAGTACATTATGTGACCTTATTTCTCTCAAGCCTTGCTCCATTTGCAGTCTTAGATCAAATGATGAACTCCTTTTAAAGCTTCCTGCTGCTAAAACTTCTGCTACTCTTGGAGAAAAATAGCTGCAGCACCTCAGAAATAAAAGTTAGCGAACAATTTTTTTGAAACTTTCCCTGAATGTTCCCTACAAAGCACTGTTTCGAAAAATAAAATATAAAGGGTAGGTCTCCATTCTTGTTTAAGAGATATGATGGGCCAGTCTTACCCCCTTTATCCCTAACCACGCACATTATTTCATCAGTTCACGTTACATTTTGTGGTAGCTGGAAGCAAAGGTTATTAAAGCAATACTTGCAAGAAATCTTGATAGGCAGAAAGTCTTGGGTACCTGGAACAACGTAATATATTGTAACGTGCCGAAATAAAGGACAGATCCTTCACATAAATACACACGCGTCTTTTTTAATTCTCTTCTCAATTCTCCGACTCAGACCTCTCCCGGAGATCCTATTACAACAGCGTGGTGATTTCGCAACAACAAATAATGTCATGCATTCGTTCATCACACCATCCCCCCCTAAAAAAAAAAAAACACACTAAATTAGAGTCCCCAAAAATGTCACTAGCCGGATATAGAGTAAACAAAGTCTTAGTCCATCTGATAGTCAACTGTCCAGGTCGGTCTCCTTGGTGTCCGAAGCGGTCTTTCCTGTGCTTTCTTGGCAATGGCGGGCACCTTTTCAAATTCCTTAGCTGCTGGCGTAGGCCTGAAGTTCTGCTGCTTAGTTGACTGACCACTCTTCAAAGCTTCACCCGCAGTGGATACTCTGTCTTTGCCAGTCTTCCCTTTGGTTAGCCAGTTAACAAAACTGGGTCCCTGGTACTTCTTAAGCCGGTCAACATGGACGACCGTTGGTCTCGACCTAGGTCCTTTCTGTATCCTATAGATCAGGTCATCCAGGCGAGATATTACCAGGTACGGTCCTTCCCAGGGCCTCTGTAACTTTGGGGTCCTGCCTTTCTTGCGTCTGGGGTTATGTAGCCAAACAGGGTCCCCACGCTCAAAG
>Ga0126338_10000582_pt1 | contig 20430 bp, 11 predicted proteins | sample OrbCmetagenome_2_FD_92529 | JGI IMG/M metagenome (GOLD analysis project Ga0126338, IMG submission 92529) | Coral microbial communities from Petempiche,Puerto Morelos, Mexico - Orbicella C C metagenome | ecosystem: Host-associated > Invertebrates > Cnidaria > Coral | place: Petempiche,Puerto... | reverse complement strand
TAAAAAAAAAAAAAAAAAAAAAAAAAAAAAAAAAAAAAAAAAAAAAAAAAAAAAAAAAATTTTTTTTTTTTTTTTTTTTTTTTTTTTTTTTAATGAAGGTTTATGGACCAAGCCACAAGGTCCAATAAACTTGCAAAAAGAAAGAACGAGACCAATATTATCCAATACGGACAACACAAGCTTAAAATTGAAATGGAAAATTAAAAGGTTTTTTTATATATATATTTAATGACTCTTGTTGGTAAGTTAAGCATAGCTCCGCAATCCAGTCTTAGTAAATGAACATTTACTTATGTACCTCATTTTGCTTTTCTGGGCATTTAACTGAACATTGTCCTCCAAACATGAAGGTAAATATAAAAAGATTTCTACTAAACAAAAACTGTTAATTTTGTGTGATGAATTGAAAAAGCACTGTCTAATGGGGTTGAGATTGTACACAAAATCAAAAACTAATTCTTCTCTTTCATCAGACCCCTGAAAACAAAGAAGTGATTGTGAAGTCATCGAAAGTTGTGATCACAGAGTCAGTCCATGTTGAGAAAGGGATCAATGGTGATGAGACAAAGGAGTCGAAGACAGTTGTGGTCACAACAGAAGTGAATGGTGATGCTGGTGATGAAAAGAACACAGAGGATGGAGATGAGGATGGTGCAGATGGCGAGCTTTTGGCTCCCAATGCTGATTCCCCTGAGCCAGAGAGCCCAACAAAGAAGAAGGGGACAAAAGTGAAGAAGAAGAAGAGCTTTAAAGATGCTTTGGTGAAGAAGTTCAGTAAGAAGGGTGAGCGACCTACTAAATATGAGAAGACTGACGGAGAGAAGGCTGATTAGCACCAGTACCCGATGATCAAGACACAGCGAGGGTCAAGTTTTATTTGGCACTGACTTAACAGTGCAACTCAACTAGTTGCAATATTACAGTAACAAAGAAATCTGCTTGTTTTGAAATGTAAAAAAGTTGAAAATCTTATTGAAGGGTCATGAAGCCCCCTGTGGGATGAGAAATTAAAAGCCCAGCATTATGTGTTAGTGACGTGCACCTACCTAAACAGAGAGTTAGTTTCAAAATAATGTTACATGGAATGCAGAAATGAAAGAAAAAGAAACCATGCAAGTTTTATTTTCTCTTTAAGAATGCATGGTTAACATGGTATCGTACAGACTTTGGTACATGTAACTAATTGAACTTTATCTGTGTGAGCAAAGTCTTTCTCGATTCAGGTCTCTCATCAATTTAAGTGGCATTTTCAGTTTGCAATTATTGTCTGTAGGCATCAAATATGATTTACCTTTTTTTTAATGTCATAGAACTTTTTTTTAATTGTAAGTTATTTTTGACGTAAATGATTTTTATCCTTGAAGTTGCATGAGCAAATGAAAGTAGTCATAACTCTTAATAGTCCCAAGCCTTATCAAGAGCTGACTTTTTTCTTACGATAGAAATTCATAGTCAAGAAGATAGGTGATGAGAATGACAAAAATTATTATTGACAAGGGATATCATCTTGACACTCCAGCAAATTCTCAACACTGTCATTAAATGAAATGTGTAGCTTTCTGTAAGGAGACTTTGATGTTAATTTTGAGCTGTGGAACTGAAAGGGTTAGGGGGTATGCAACACACTAAACAATGAACTGATAGTGAGTTTAAGTGAGTGAGTTAAGTTAGTGAGTGTAAGGAATTGACAGGCTGGTACTGATGTCCATTTTAGTGCTCCGAGTAAGAGTGTATTATGTAAAACTTGTAAGGCTATTTGCATCTAAGGACTGGCTCAATGTCCATGAACAGGAAAATTTGCCATTTTGTCTTTGTCTCAGTCAGTAAAAAGAGACTTCTTGGGGGTTGTTTGTTTCATAGTGTTCTGGCAGTAGCAAAGGATTTGATTTATGCAATAACTTTTCTTTGATGTTTTGAAGTTTGATTATGATATACATAAATATATACATGTAACATGTTAAACGTTACTATTGAGCTTGTTAAATTAAATGTCACTACAGTGCATGTAAGTGTGAATGCCAGTGTGCAAGTCAAGTTATGCCAACAAATATGTTTTTTAACATCTCTAGAGAATGATTTCCCACCCTAAGACTTAACCACTGCCACACGTACAAATGTGATTATTTGTGTGCTGTTAGACCAACACTGATCTACATCTGAACATAAGCATCTTTAATTCCCGAAAGTGTCTGAAATTCCAGCCTAGAAAAATTGTATAGCAAACAGTATGGCATGAAAGATGAACTTCCATTTCAGTAATTTTTACCTTATATTATAATTACTCAATTACCACAACAGGGAATTGCAGGCAGTATTTTTCATGTTACCTCGACTAAGATTCTGTGTTCTATATTACTCTTGTTTTTTTCTTTTGCATCAAAAACTACATTGAGTAAAGGGAAAAATGTGTTTGATTTTTTTCTGTACTTGTTTCACAGCATATTATGTGGTGTACAAATGAAGAAAGCTTCAGTGCAAGATAAACTGATGTCATGTTTGTGTTGTGCTTATTTCAAACGTTTGCTGAAAAGATGACACCACAACCCAATAACCTGATTAGTTAAAAAAAATTGTGAATTTTAGCAACTCCTCTTTGACAAATTATCTGTAATAATATAAAAAATGTATTATTTCAGTTAATCTTGAGACAGAAGTAATACCATAATGTATAACTTAGCAATAATTTAGTTAGCTGTATTTACTGAGTTACCCCTCGAAACAAGACATCTGTATTCACCTTCTGTTGAGAGTTGGTACAACACTTTTTACTGGAGATTTTAGCTTAGGAATTTTATTTTATTTCGCTGCAGAGACTATAAAAGATAAAATTACATAATGTAATGGTTTTACTCAATGAATAAAAGAATGTCATAAGGCCAGAACTGTCTCTGATTTGTTTGTTTTTCTAGTTCACGTTATCAGTAACCTTGGGGCTATTTTAGACTGAAAATGAACTTGCTTGCAAAGATGTAAGTTTGATTTGCACAAAAAATTGTGTTCTACATTCGTCATGAGCTTGTTTGTGACAGTTAGTGGCGGAGCCAGGATTACTCAAAGGCGGAGTCACACTGACTTTTCAACAATTGCCAAGATATTGTCATGGCATTTTCGCCAGCTGTTGAAGGTTGTTTGCTTAAAAAAGGCTTACAAAAGGGGGATCACGGGCATCCCAGGACACCCCTAGCTACGCCCTTAAGTTGTATAATTAACTTTAAGTCTCTCGAGATTGTAGAGCAAGAAAAGTCAGAGGTTCTTGGCCTCCTTTGCCTTGCCATTAATTTTCATCGTGATTTTCTGGCAAGCTTAAACTAGCCTGTAGGACCGGAGATTTCTACAGATGTTGCAAGTTACCTTTCACATTCTCTTGTTGATATTCATAAAACATTAATAACCCGGACCGTAACAGTGACTGATTCCAAGAGTAACCTTCAGATTTAATACCCTAAGCACTTTTGAGTAGCTAACACACAGCACACATGATTTTCTCAATAGACAGAGACAAAGAATGGATTTTACTGAAAAGTGTGTTAAACCACCATAACAGAGAAATGAACTTTGTCGTAACGCAAGTGACAAATTTGACGCAACCCCCACTACCAAGCTTGTGACCTAAAAAAATTTGACAGGTCCAGTACTTAGCTCCTGAACTGATTACAGATGTGACAGGTCTTGCACTAAGTCTATGCTTTTGAACTGATTACCAGTGCGGCAGGTCCTGCACTAAGATTGAGACTTGAGTACAAGTGTCACACACAGGTCTTGCACTTCACTGGAGACCTAACGACAACTGCGAGAGGTCCTGCAATGGGCTTAGCGACATGTCATGTACTAAACTTGCAACCCGATTACAAGATTGACACATCTTGCAATTTGAGCTTGCAACTTGATCACAAGAAATAGTGTGACTGGTCTTAAACCAATCTTGTGGCCTGATTACAAGTTAGTGTGACATGTTGTGCAGAGCTGTGCTCTAGAAGTGTCCGGATGCCACAGGTAACTAACCTTTGCCTCTGGGTGACTGGAATAAGTTACTTTTTTCATATAAGGGCACCTCACAATTTTTTTTATACCACAGCCTTGTTATGTAACAAGCTAAATTCTCCTGTCAAGTAGTTACAAATCGTGACACATCCTGACTACAAGTGTCTTCTCTTCTAAGCCTGTGGCCTGATTACAAGTATGACAAGTCTCACATTTAGTTTGCAACCAGATTACAGGTATGACATGTCTTTCTAAGCTTCTGTACATGACTTCAAGTACACCAGGTTGTCATGGTGTGACTTGAAATGTGACCTGAATTCAAATCCCCAAATGGAATGTACTTGTTACAGGAACCTATCACTCCAGAAACAAACATGGTTGATTATAATAATCATTATCATCTGGTAACATCTTTCATGGCTCTTTCTTGACATTGCATCCAATTAATGCTTGAAAGTCATCATCTTGATCTAGATCTTCAGCATATAATTCCTGAAGTTCCTGGGTATCTTGAATAGATCTAGAGCTGCTGTTATCTTTTTCCTGTTTCCGTTTTTGGTCTCTCAGTTTCCAGGCCCAGTGCAAGTCTTCAGTCCACATCTGCAGTAAGAATTGTATGCAAAGTATAAAATAAAGTTTGGATTTATAGTCAGTCCAACAAAAAGTCTCTTGTACATGTAGCAGTATTTAAATTTCTGACAGAGGGAAAAGCAACAAGTAAATCTTTGACATGGCTTGTCAATATTATTATCTTACGTTCTCCTCAATTAATTTCCCAAAATAATAAATTTAAAAGGCAATTTCAGTCTAAGAATTCCACAAACTATTAAGTAAACATTAATTTATTCAACTCATATAACAACATGATTGCTAAAAACTATTGAGATTTTCTTACGTCTAAATCATCAGGTTGTAACAGGACAGCTCTTGAAAAACTTTTCACACCCTACCATAAAGTTAAAAGTTAAAATACAATTATATTATTATTCACCTTTTGATAATCTTGACATTTGCAAAGAAAATTGAGCCCCAAGATGGCATCAAGAAATTTGAGAGAAAATTTTAGGAGATTAGTATTTTTGAAGAACTTTATGCCAGCACTGCATGTAGTTTGCTGGCACGTTTCTCCCAGAGGAGGAAAAGAATACGACAGATTGGAATTAAGCAAGTGTTCTGAACAAAATATAAAATGGATACTTGGAGGGAGCCAAGTAGATAGGTTGGATCCCTTCATCCCACCTCTTCTGTTTCACAGTGCTGGTCTGTCTGGTTGTTTGTTTGTTTGTTTTTACCATGATTTGACATGAGCAACAGTTAAGGAGCTTAAAAATGTCCTTTAAATTGAAGGAAAACACCAAAGAGATGATAATAATCAATACAGGAACAAGGATGGTCAAGGATGGAGAAGAAAAACATGGAATACAAACGACAGACTTGAGAGAATAAAAATTATGAAACTCACCATTTCAACATCACCATACCCCATTTGTGCACGGCCAAGTGTTTGGTGAGCGATGTGCCAATGAGGGTTCAGTGAGACAGCTTTTTCTGCAGCTTGTATAGCAGGAAATAACTCATACAACTCCAATAGTATCTAGATAATATTGTGCAATTTAAAAAATAATCTGTTAAAAACTTGACACCCCATGATCAGTCTACACTGTCGGCTTGCAAAGAGAGTCCTGTCAGATATCTCATTCATTTACACCCTGACTGTGTATGAAACAAGTATTTCACCCAATGTCTGCATTTTACCCCTGGTCTATTCTTCAGTCTGCAGTCTGCATTTCACACTGACTGAAAAGTCTAGACAAAAAGTTGAGTTCTGGCAGACATCAATCATCTCCACCTCTTTACAGAAAGCACAGGTACTCATGTATCTCTAAACTTGCAAATATTTAATACAGCTGTGGTTACCCAATAAGAACATTCAGTGAGTCAGAAACGGAGAATTCTTCTACTACAACAACAATTTTCCTATCAGTACAATGAAAACTGTTTATTTGGGCATGTGTTCCCAATGACTGTTCAGTAATAATAATATCTACATGTATCATTACCATGATTATCATTATCTACATGTATGTCAACTCTGATATCCATAATAAAACAACTAGATACTGTAATCTAAATTTAACCTGCCCTCGCTACAAGAGATGTACGGAAGGTGGCCGACGTTCACTGTAAGAGCAATCCAAGAATGGAACAAGCTGAATGTCAATCTTAAGCATAGTCTAAGCACAAAGCACTTTAAAGGATCACCTTTTAAATCAATTTTAAAAAGTCAATTTACTACTCAATTATGTATTAGTATCTAGCAGTTTTACATTTTTACTACTTAGAAATTGTAAATTAGTCATATTTATAGGTTGTACAGAGTGATTTTAATTAATTTTCTTTTGTGTTTATTTCAAGGACCATTAGTTTATCAGTTTTGTTACTGTCAAATATTACCCTCTCCAATAAAGTCTACTACTATGACTACTACCATTACACAATAAGGATTTTGAAACATAACTGGATAGTCTAATTCCTGAACCATACAGGATTAAAAGAAGGGCATACTTATCACCATTTCTCGAATTTAAAAACTTGAAACTGATGAAAAACTCAGGAGTGCACCTACACAATTGCAAGTTTGAGGTGACAATAATAGTAAGTCTGACTGCTCAACTTTGCTAAAGCGTGAAGTTTAAATACTACTTAGGGACAGAATTGGAAATCCCTATTTGAAGGAGCTTTAGTTACAATTCCACTAAAGCAATGATTCTTTTCAGCGTCATCAACTCTCATCTCATAGAAATCTTGAGCTCACAATCTATTGTTGTTATAAAATGGAAACACAAGTAAAAGTTTGGAAGAACTCAAAAAGGCTGTGGACACCCTCACCTGAAGCTCATGTTCCTGCACCATGTCTTACTCTAACTTTCACTTGTGTTTATTTAACTTTATAGAAACAGAAATTGTTTTCTATTTCTTTAATACCTGTGACTTCATTTCATAAAGCTTTTCGTTACTCGGTGTCAAAGATATGGCCTCATTCCACCTTGTGATTGCCTCCCAGTACCTATCAACATCAAAAACGCAATCAAATTGTAAGTTGCAAAATTTTAGTTCAGCGGGTTGCATATAAATGTTGGATAACACACCGGACATCACCAGGCATGCATGTTGGTAATCAAAGAAAGAGAGGGAGGCGCAAAAACAAACTCCTCTCAATACCCACTTAAATAACTATGATAAGCTTATAATTTTAATTTCTCTTGTAGGACTTTTCTGTATATTATTTTTAGATAATTCTTATTAGCAGTGGGGATTCTCCACTGCTAGATGTAATTGACACAGTAATAAAGTCATTATTATCATTAAATAGAAACCAATCCGAATAAACCTCGCAATGTTTTGAAATTTCCCCTCCACCAACCCGCCAACGTTAACACCCCAGCGCAAGCTTTTCACAAATGTATACCCTAGGTAACAAGGGCCTATTACCTTTGGTAAAATCCTGAGAAAGCCAGACTGAGAAATCCAATGAAGAGCTAAAAACAAAGACTTCAGAGGAATGTATAACTTCCAAACCTTTGCTGTTCCGCGAGGGAAACTCCTTCGTCTTGAAGTCGCTTGCTTTTGACGACCTTATCTTCGATGCTCAGTGCTCCTCTTTTAACTAAAAGGACTCGCCAGTCCAATTCAAATGGTTCATCTTCACCATCATCAGGTATCTGGTTACTTTCATCAAATGCTCTTGCCCTTTTCCGAGCAACATTTTGATCTAGTTTTCTCTTCCAGCCAAAACTGGTCGCCATCTTTGTTTATGAACAGACGGAAACACTGGCCAGCGTATTCAAAAACAATCAGGTTGTTACGTCATGTTGTTCTTGTCGAAACAGGTAACGTTTTCTGCGTTTGGGTACATAGGTCGCTTAGCGAATCGTGATTTAGCTACATACCGCAAATATAGCTTTTAAAAAGTTCAAAACTCAACTTTTAAATTTCAAAGTTAAAACAAACGTGAATGCTTTGCTGGTCCTTACTGGAAGAATATCGGCCCCCGGTCTTGACAGACCCTGACAGTAGGCAGAGAGATCCGTCTCGAAAAAGACCAAGGGCCAATACTCCTATAGTACAGCGCGCAATTCTAAGAGCCAACTTAGGTTTTTCTCGTGTTTCTGGTTTCAGAAAAGAAGGAATAGAAAGTTAGAAAAAATAGAAAGATATGGCTTGTTTAATACTAAATGGTAAACTGGCCACCGATGGAAAGGAGAATTCTGATTGGCTCTTTGAGCAGTCTAACTTTTTCTAGTACGGACCGCCCTCAGGTATTTAGTTTCGATGAATTGCCAACATTGCTGTTTCAAAATTGACTGTGCAAAATAAAACGAGCAAAGGGAGAGAAAAGAAAATCTTTTCCCTCTCGTTTTTAGCGGTCAACTTAAACTTTGGCCTCGTCCTTGGCTCTGTCGCCCCGCTGTTCGAAATGAACAAGACACCGCGCATGATACAAATGAACAAATTTATCCGGCTTCTCAACGAAGACTTACTCAAGTATTGCCAATACCTGGGAAAATATCTTGCCTTGAGCATTTGAACTTGCTTGTGAATTGAATGGAAAATGATGACTGACGCAAGAGGGGTCAAGTACCCCTATTTCCCGTGTTTTACGCGGAAATAGTGAAACAAACGGATATAGTCTGCATACAGGTTGCCAAGTAGACGTGCTGTCAAGAAAAACACCTGCATCCTTAACAAATGTTTTACTAAAAAAAAGAAAAGTGCAGGCGATACAGCTCTTGTCGGTACGTGCTATTTATGCGATACTTCTCGTTAGTCATTTGAAAAATATTAGCTTAGCAGAGTGTGTATGTAAACACAACAAGCACCGAAGCTCTGCATACTGTGTGGCATGAAATCTTACACGTTTTTATAACTGTCTCCTACCTCGAAGGGTTAACTATTTAAATTAACTGGCCGTTTCGGCACTTACACTCAAATCATTTACTTATCACGCAGCTTTTAACATAGACACGATTCCGTGATGGAAAGTCCACCCCCCTTAAAGAGTTTTTTTGATTAAAGAATTTTTGTGATTTAGCTGTGTGATAATAGAGCTTACTATATTTTAATGCGACTTTCCAGATCTTTCGCACGTAAAATACTTGAAGAACAAAACTGAGTGCCATTCTAGTATCAATCGCTCGTAAGGTACTTGGGGCTTATCAGCTCTTAACTGAATAAGAACACGTCCTTTCTGAGATACACACTATCTTATGTTTGTAAACAAAGTATCGTAGGCTATCGCGTGATCAGTTCAAAAGCGGAAAACCCGTGCGTTTCGAAATAAGCAATATCTTTGAAGATAATTGTAAACAAAGTTGCTTAGAGTAGTCTTTAACAGTATTAAGCTAACAGTATTAGCTCATTAATGAAGGGGAAACCGGAATTCAAAAAAGTCGGTTAAATCACGTTAAATCGGTAAAATAACCACACCAGGAGCAAACAACACACGCATGGAATAAGTTACGCCATTTTTATTGAGAATTTTCTCTTCCATGGATATCTTGTAGAAAATCCCATATAAACCCTTATAATTCGATGCCATATTGTGTTGCTTGTGTGGTTCATAGAGAGAGCTTGGGCTGCCTGTGGTTATATAAGCCAATCGTGTCGCTCAAAGGAAAACCGCTCTATTTTCTTTCTGTGGTTTCACTTTCACTTTAAATGTAGAAAGACTTCCTCTCTGCAGAATGCAGAGGTAGGAAAGTAGAGAAGTACTACTCTTGCTTCGTCGGTCGAGGTCGGATTTAGGACTTCCTTGGTGAGCTTTTCGTTGGAGCGTGGTCGGCTTGATAACTCATGGCTAGAATTGTTACTCCTTCCGGGGAGGTAGTTTAGAAACTTGTCAGTAGACCGGTTTGTCTAAGCGTCATTTCACAGCCCTCTGAGTCCAATCTCCGTTCCTGTCTCCCGAAGAGAAGTGCTGGCTTCTTTTCCGAACCGCTGCTGGTAATATTTATTATGATATTTGTCTTGCAAATGCTCGTTGGGTTATGTCACGTTTCAATCGACGACGTGATGTAGTTGTATGGTAATCCTTGAAAGTCATACTTCAAACCAGTTAGATCTTATTTAATTTATAGCTCTTGTCTAAATGGGATCGATACGTTTTAGCCAATACAAAATTTCCAAGAGAGAACGGAAAGTGGACTTTACTCACTGTCAGTTTTCATCTCGTCGCTTAAAATCGCGTTTCAAATGAAAAATCGATTTTTTTTTATTTTAAACAAGGACAATTTCTTACATTCAAAATAGCTTGATTTTAGGTAAATGCTTAGATTTAAGTGTTCAGCCTACTGAATTATTTTCTTACTTACTTTCTTTTAATTTAAACTATCAAGCCAAGTGGATGGTTACGAAAGCTTTCCAATTCTAGCTTCTATATCCAGGGGTGGCGAATGGTCTTTCAAAATCTCAGCTTCTCGGAAAATTTTCGTCGAATTTCACGGGTCTTGCAGTCTCGTTGTTCGGCGGTTTATGTACGTCTCGCAGTCTCCATTTTTATACGAAGCTCTCTCGGAGTCTCTATTTTTGCAAGGCTAACGCATCGAAGTCCCGATACGTTTGTTTGTTTTTATAAATGACGTCTTCTCGTCTCCTGATATTGAATTTCAATAAAGCAACTTTCAAATTTCCGAGAAAAAGTTAATCCTAACTTCTCCTAAATTGTCTGAATTCCACAAAAAGCTACAAAACCTACCGTAACGTCAGTTTGGCGCCAGAAAAACATTTATCTTGTTCTAGGATATTGTAACGTAGTGTGTTATAGACGAATTTCCAGTTCCAGCTTGTTTGCAGAAGCTGACCAAAAGGCTAAAAGGGGAATCAAGAAGCCACACACAACCGCTCATGATGAAACCCACGAAGTCGGAGAACTTATTTGTGTAAAAGCACAAGTATTTTTGACACAAGGCTCCTTCTGTACAAGCACATTCTAGCTCATTCTCATAGCTCTCAACTATCTCTGGGGCTAGCTCGAATTTTAAGAGTCTGAACGCCTCGTACTCGCACCTAAAACACTTTGAAGTCTCGGTCTCGCAATCTAAACAGTCAATATATCTCGGGCTCGCAAAGAAAAACGCTGGTCTCGCAGTCTCGCAAAGTCTCGCATTTACCATTCGCCACTCCTATATCCGGTAGCTAATTCTTCAGTCTGTACCTGGAAATTTCCTCAAACAATTTGTCTAAATGTCTTGTTCTTTTTCCAATTCCCTTCATCGACGTAATCAGCAGAGCCATGAACTACCGCTTGGCACTAATGTGAGGGCAAAGCACCTTTTTTCGTATCATCGAAAGTATGTCCCGATATTTATTAGGTTTTTCCGATATTTTGTATAGCATACCGTGGAGTGCAAATATTCATCCTCTTGAGAGAAGACCTTGGGTGGCCCTGTCATTAAAAAGCACGTGGCAACGAAAGGAAAAATGTAAAACTTTTTAAAATAATGAATTGTCAAATGAATTGTCAGCAGGGAACCAACTTGAGGGGCGGAAAACACCAGTTGTCGTGTCAGCTTAGCCGTGAAGGCTAACCCCGTTTAGTGTTTTGAGACCCGATATTTCCGTTGTTATAATACGGTCGTTCCGGCAGAAAATCCAAACCATTTCTATATCTTCATTTCAATCATAAAATTTCCTCGAAGTTTGCAATATTTTTCTCGCTGTCTTTCCCACGCCCGTTTTAAGAAATCACACTAAGAAGAAACTTTATTATATGGCTAGCTCCGTGAGCGGGCAAGATGAATCAAATCCTACGCTGTGATTGGCTACCCGAGCGGGCAAAAGGGAGCTATCTTGCCCGCTCCGGACTTCCCGCCATATCCCGCAAGAAAAATTTTCGCGAAAGCCATATGATAAACCTTTATTGACCAAGCTTGTTCGGTCAAGATGGCTTGATATTGGCCTCGTTCTTATTTTGCGAGTTTATGGACCTCGACTCCGTCTTGGTCCATGAACACGCAAAAAAAGAACTTGGCCAATATCCAGCCATTTTAACCGAACAAGCTTGGTCAATAACCCATACATCTTTGCCAACAGTTTTATTTCAGTGTTTTTCACAGCCTATAAACGATGACTTTCTTTACTTTGCGCGATGAATGATGCAACAATCCCGGAATGAGGTTTTCCTGAATGCAAGGATGTCTCTTGCTGACCAGTAATATTTTGGAACGCAGGATACTAACTAACAACTAAATCACAAATACACAACACCTTACGCATTGTAGGCCTGAGTTGTCGTGTCAACTTAGCATGTCACGGTCAGTTAATGATTTAAGTCAGGTAAAAGCGAAAATAGGTTTTTATTCTTACAAATCATAGTTTGCTGTTGTTTGAAGTAGCGATAATATTTGGCGTTTATCATGCGATTTACGCTTCTAATGAAGAAGGCGTATTTCCTCTTAATGTTTTAAAACCTGAGATTTCCGTTCAGAAAATTCTGGCGAAAGCGGTTGCTATTAAAAACTTTTAAGACTACATGTATCAACACAATTTATTATTGTATGACTTGTGCATACAATCCAGTTTGGAAGTTCGACGCTATTCCCAAGTTTTTGCCTGCCAGGAGAAATTTCAGCAACTGCTTGTTTCAAGATCGATGATTTATGGACTTCATGTTCTAAGTCATCAATCTAGAGACGAGGAGCTGTGAAAGAGAACAGGAAACTTATAATTACACACAGAGCTTTTCATCGCTCTCTTAAAATTGCGCTTTTAAATGTAAGATTAATTTATTATTTCAAGCAAAGGCGATTTCTTGCTTGTTTCAGATTAGAGGATTGACTGGAGATGAGTGCTCAGATTTAATAGATAAGCCTAAATTATTTTCAGTTGTTGATTTTAAGCTTTATATAGAAATAGAAAGTTGAAACAGGAAAATGTGTCTTAATATATGGCATGTAGAAAAGATGGATTCTCATTTAAAAAAAGGAATTTTAACTTCAATGAGTCTGGGGGAATGCACATGCTGGGCGAGTCAGGCTATGTGGGATGATAGGTCTTCAGAAGCCCAAGGAATTTTCTTGATTTTTTATGCCGATTTAGTGACCGTGCTGATTCAAGTCTGATAGATAATCAGTGTTTTCGCCAGAGCGCGCCATTGCGGAAATCCCGCGTTACAATCAGAGATGGTCCCCAGAAAAACGAAAAAAGGGCCAATTTGGCCCTTTTCCTTTAACAAGACTGCAGGTCTAACGCAGGCATAATATTTTAAAAGCCATCCCAGGGCTCGAAACTGTGATAGATACGGTCGTCAAGGCAACAAGCATTTCATCCTTGGCGACCAAAAATTCTGGTTTAGTCGCCATAATACGGCATAATGACGACTACATTTCTCTGTGTTGACGATCAATAACGGTTATTTTGTCACACATTATGTCCTTCTAGAAAAATCATATTGAAAGATCTTTGCTTCTAAAACATTCATCATAAGAAAAGAAGTCAATCCGTCCTTTTGCTCTGATGTATTGGTTCTCTCATATCGGAAAACTTCCAAATGGCTGACCGTGTTTGAAATCGCCTTATAATGCATTGCAAACCCTTGATCATTGACTACGTCATGTAGGCCTAAGGATTGTTCTCTTGTAACGCACGGATCCTTCATACTAGTATCTGGTTCAAAAGAAACTTTATTGAGTAGAAACCCTTCAAAAAGCTCGTGCTATTAAATTTTATCATAGATCCTAATAAACTGTTTTATTTCCCTTGGTACCCTGATGCATTTTTTCCTTCTGTAGCTTTCAATTTAGTGGTCCCTTTCCTAAAAAATTGGCTCCTAAAAAGATCTTCAGGGGCCACTTTGGCCCTCAAGTAAAATTTTCTGGCTAAAAGACTGGATAATTATGGCAAGATCTCAAACTAAAGTAGTTAATGCTTTTATTGAATAATATTTGCAGTTTTGTAGACAGAATGTACAGTATCTCTCCAACGGGCGCGGCACCTTCCCTTCTGCAGTTTTCCATCAAGACGGCGTCTTCCCTTCAGCGTCATGCGAGGAGTCACCGCAGGTAGTTGCCTCATCACGTTGAGGTTGGTTAGTGGTACTCGTTTCTGCAAGGATAAAGTCGCACCGGAGTAGGCCGTCAACCCTCTGCCGTCCGAACTGTGCGGGAATGTCTCCTCAGCACGTCATAGTCAGGTTTTTGTTCTGAGTGACCCTTTAGTAGATCAGCTGCCTTTATTCAGCTAACAAAGCTGGTCTTTCCGACTATTTAAGGACGTTCGTGCTAATTGTTTCTACGCATCCTTACTGCGCACGCAAATTCACACGCCACGTCATGGATCGAGCGCGCGTTGAGTAATAAATGAACAATGATAGGGCAGATGGCCATTGCTATAACTTTGCCTGGAATTAACGATCTTGGACGTTCGATGAGCCCTGTTTTTATTTTGATGGATCATTTTCTCTATCCATAAGAAAATCCATCGACTAAAAGCAGGAGCCCAAGAAGTTTGAGTTTTTTGCTAAATGCACCATCGAATTTCGTTCCTTTTAGCTCTTCGTTTATCTGTGCGGCGGTTTCAAATGCCTCTCGAAGGGTTAAGTTTTGTGAAAACGGTGGCAACATTTGGAATTATTAACGCAACGAATTCACTCATAAAATATTACTAGGATGGTTTGTCTCCGTTGATTTATCTTTGATATTTTAAGCTAAAATCCTGGAGACCATGCTGATTTACACGCGCCAATTTTTCAAAATCAGACTAGTTTTCCACACGCTTTAACTCTGAAACGAATTCGGCGATTTCCATTTTCCTTTTTTCATTCCTGAAACAAGCAATTCATTATCTGTCTGCAGTAGAAGTTTGAAGAAAATCTATCGAGTAGAACATTTTCGCACGAACGTCCTTAACCTATATTTGTGACTGCCGGGATTGATGGGCAGCAGAGCATATGCTCACTGTGGGTTGTACATACTGCAGCTAACGGGACTCCAGCTTCTCCAGTCATCAGAATTATGTTCCCTGATCAGAGGGTAGGGTATTAGTTATCCCACTGGTGCCAAAAATAAAAACAAGAAATGTTTTATCGAGAAAAGTTTCTAGTGGGTGGTTGTTGAGCACCGCTGAGTTCAAAGTGAATCACACGCTCTGTGAAATGGCAGGCTAAGAGAGTTATACCAGTTTGGAAAGATCGACGGTATTACCGCGTTTAAACCTACAGGAATACACATCATCTGCAACTCGGATATGGAGCGTTTATGGCGCTCGATCGCCTACTGGAGACATTTGAGCGACTGTTTGTTTAAGATCGATGATTTGTGGGCTTTATGTCTGATGAGACAAGAAGTTGTAAGAGCGAACGGGAATTATCGCATCGCTCTCCTATAATTGTGTTTTAAATATAAGATTCTTTCAAGCGAAGACGATTTCTTGACTGGGGTTGATGAGCAGCAGAGCATATCCACACACCAGTGGGTTGTACATACTGCAGCTAACGGGACCCCGGCTTCTCCGCTCATCACGCCTATGTTCCCTGATCAGAGGGTAGGCTGTCTTGCCTGCGCCCATTGTGTCCGTGATTAGTTATCGGGCAGATGCCACAAATGACCCTTCGACAATCCCCAGATATTACTTTTAGAATGAGCAGAGAGTTCCCCTATCCGCCCCCGCCCTCCCCGTTTCCAAGGAACGCGCCGTATATACCGGAGTGGCAGCATGCAGGGAATTCATATGCTGCTCCTTTATCTCATTTTACTGTGGTTTATATACACGTATGACTGACGAGCAAATACAAATTCGTTTGTAACTATTACAGAAAAGTCATTTCATGTACTTTCCTGTGCTGTGAACACCTCAGTCAAACCGCTGACCTAAGCTTACGAAGTCAACAGCTAATGAAAGAGAAATGTGAGACGCTGCCAACGACCCACCAACGGAAAACAATACTATTCCATGTGAGTGTTCGCCCTAGCCGCGACAGCACTACATGCTATGAAGGGTCTAATGAGTACCTCAAACCAGCAAAGGTTTTCGATGCGCAACCGCTAAAATGTTGGATTGTTTTTCTGATTTACACACGTTGAGATATAACTTGATTGTAAAGATGTAGATTGATTGTAAAAAGTAATGGAAATAGATAGTGCAAAACAATAAAAATCCGAATCTGAATCTGAGTTGGACCTGTTAAAGACAATTTTACAAGGAAAATCTAGCGAACTACCAGCATAACCAATTAATGAGTGGTTCAAAGTTCTCACGGAAACTAGCTATTGACGCAAAGAAAATCTTCCGTCTTAATAGAAAAAAATACATCAATTGGCGGCTATATTTTTAGAAAACTGCGCATGCGCCACGACTGGAGTCACAAAAGATTTCACTAAAATGACGTGAAACGTGTTTGAGCGTTGAAATGTGTTTACAAAGGCTTTTTTTACGACGGTGGTTACAGAAGCCCTTCCGATTGAGATTAACTTCTAACCTCTAACAATGTGGGTATAAGTCGAGGATGAAATTTGGCGCCGACATGTTTTAACGGTGGTGGTTGGGTTTGTGTGCTCTAAGATGTCTGAGATTGCTTGCACGCTACGAGTCCCGTAATCAGGGGCTTTGGGTGCGAGTTTGGCGTGCTGCCAAAACTTTAAGATGTCAAAAATTCATTCTGGCGCCTTTAAAAGAGGGAGAACGGCGGTGGGGGAGGGGGTAGTTTCTATTAGTGCTCCCCAACAAACTACTACCTAACTACTATCTTACTATGCTATTCCCATTCTTTTTTTAATATGATCTGTTCGGAAGGAACAAAAGATTTATCTAATCTCCTCTTAGCGTTATATTCTTATTACCTGATATTAAAATTCTCAACTTAATTGCCTAGTTCGTCTTTTTTTTTTTTTTGCTTGCATCCGTGGAGAATGTGCATTGACGACGCGTCTCATAAATACATACATTTTACGATTTGTTCAAATTCAAGTACATTGACCAAAAGCAGTTAAAAGTTTAGAGAGACAGGAACGAAGAATTTAAAAATGAAAAAGATTACTAGCCAATGACGTCAGCTACCTCAAGTATTGTTAATGGTAACGTTGTAATATGTTCCGACAGCGGGTACTTCAGAAATATATTTGACATTTCAGTCTTAGTTACAAACCCAAGCGGTTCCTTTGTAAATTTAATTCAGCATGCAGATTAAGCAGGACGATTTTGTTTCACTTTGAAATGATCTGGCGAGTTGTTCAATTTAGAGCGAAGGTCATTCCTTAAGGTAGGATGGCTCGGCGAACATGGATTTCAGTGGCTCGCCTTGTGATTACAAGTAAGAATTTTTATTATTGCTTTTTACATTGCACTCAGCTTTTAAACTTCCTTCATTTACTATTGCTTGAAATTAAATGTTTTCCCTACTTAAGAATAAGTTTCATTCAACTATGCGCCGTAAAAATATCTAATTGCGTTTCTGTTAAAAATGTTAGAGAGCTTCGGAAAGTTGTAAAAATCCGAGAAAAAATGACTTGCGTTTGAAGCTATTTCTTTAGAAACAAAAAGATCGTTGGCAAGCTTGTACAAACGAAGTAAGCGTAGTAATTCAAAAGTATTTGAACCTATGCACGAGATTAACCTGGGAAAACCGAACAGTGTGCCCGACGGAGAAATCAGTTAACAACAGTTTATTTCCGTCGATGACAAGGGCGAAAAAATTGGGCAAACCAAATTTTTTCTTGAACAAACATCTGCCGTGTTTTGCCCAAACGAATTTGTACAATAGTTTTTTTACTTAGTTACAGGCAAGTACAGACGTTAATAGGTAATTTCTATATTTTCGGTATAAAATCAAAAAGAACACAGATTCTAAGTTCGAGGTATATATTGATAGGATCGATTCGTTTCTTCAGTGTAGCAAAACTTCTCGAGGGTTCCTTTTAATTTTGGTAAACGTTTGTCTCACTTCTTCCGGAAAATGATACCCTGCTGTAAAAATAATGAGACATTTTTGTGATTGACGCATTTTAACTTTACATTTGTTCTCAGGGGATAGCGATTTTCTAGTTATAAAAGGGAGAGAACTTTCAAAACAAGAAGAAATGCATAATCGCTAGATATTGTGACTGAGTCCAGTATTTTTGTATTGTGCTTTCTTTTTTGAAGTGCGTGAGGCTTGTCATGAATGGATTGAAACAAAGAGAGCAAAGTGTTTCCTCGAAAAACGATTTTGAGTGCTACTTTAAACACTCAGCGCAATTCCAGTTATTCAGAACAGACTTTGTTGTTGAAAGAAAATGGGACTACTGGGTTATACAGACTTTCGATTTATTTAAATACATACTTATGTGCAAAACTCTTGCATTTTAGTGTTCTAGCATCGATGCAATAAAATTGCACAACATTTAAAACACGTTTGATCGTTATAAGTGTTAAATGATCCCTCAACGTGACAGTTTCTTTGCCTTGAAATGATTTTCTTGATTTGGCCGGAGACATTTAAATGGGTTCTGAAAATAGCTCAGCTATCACCTGTTACAGAAAAAACAAATTCAGATTTTCATCAAACACTCTCACCACATTTAGCTTTAATTTTTTACAGTATTTCGTTAAACGGATGATCTAAATCTAAATTGAGTAAAGGTTTCCTTTGATGTGAGAGATTAAACTACAATTTAGCTACAGAGGTTCGTTTTCTCGGATGATGTGGCGAAATAAAATATTAGCCCTAGGTAAACCTAGAAAACCTTAAATATTAATAATGATTTACCCGAGCTCAAGTTATTGTCATTGTTATCATTTTTCCTCGCCCTAATAAGATCTCAGCAAGTTCAATAACTTGATTGAATCGCCGAAAAACATTTAAAACGATCCGTTTGGATTTGTAATATATATTTCGACAGGTCGGCACCTTTAAATTGACATGGCTTTATTTAGATTTTAGGGTTTGGGCACATATCAACTCCAGACCATTAAACTTCTCTGAATCTAGTCACTCTGCTTTTCACATTTTACCACAAGCCTTTAACATCTTTTCAAGCTGTTCACACCAGTCGTAACATGGATGTAAAAACCACCTAGCGTGGAGTCAGTATTGGTGGTTATTTTTATCCAAATCCATGGACTCAACAGGAAAAAAAACACGACCCGACAGTATTCTTTAAAACAGCAACACAAACAAGTCAGCTCGTTAAAGATTCTATTATACCAGTTCATTTCCGCTATTACACCTACTAACTCTGGCGTACCCGTGTGCCATAATACAACAGGACGCTTTTGTAAACGTCCAGCCGAAATTATCCGCCAGACATGCTCAAGAAAGATTTCAATTGACCAACAAACTGCTTTCTTCTATACGACAAGCTGATAAAACATTGAACTAGGTGAAATCCATTCGGCCAGTCTTAGCGTTCCGTATAGCAAAACTTTAGTTGGTCATAATATTATCAAGTCAGATATTTCCCCCAGGGGCATACCCAACCTCGTTCCCAGGGTCTTTTCCTTGGCTTGGGGCCAGGGAAAAGACCCTGGGAACGAGGTTGGGGTATCCCTTGTATGGACTAAAAAGGTATGTGCGGACCCAAAGGGTATGTTTTCAGCCGCTTTGGTCATAAAGAGGGTATTCATTTTAGTCATTTTGGTCAAAAGCAAGGTATGGTTTTTGCACTCTAGTCTTGAATTCGGTATGTTTCTTAGAAAAGCTACTTTTTCATCATCATCGATAAGATCGATCAATAAAAGGAACTTCACAATGCCTTTAACATCGGTGTAAACTATGGTCCGGTCACAATAGAGTAGGGAAAGTGATTGTGGTCATAAATAGGGAAAGGGTTTGGCCTGCAGTCCGCACACCCTCACCCAACGTCTTTCGGAGTACCCCCTCCGAGGATATTTCACCATTAAATGATTTCTCCCTCTTCCTTCCCTCCCACCTTTTTGTTTTTCTCTCACAGTTCTTGGATTCTCTTGGGGCTGCAACTCAATCCAGTGCAAAACAGGATGGCAGGAATGGAATGACGCTTGCTATAAACTATTCACTGATCAAAAACCTTTCTCGGAAGCCTCCGCTACTTGTAAAAACGACAGTGCGAACCTTGTGTCAATACACAGCGCCCAAGAAAACGAATTTGTTCGAAGTCTGTTAGGGAATAGAGATGTTTTCGTTGGCTTTAGCGACAGTGATGTCGAGGCAACGTTTGTGTGGGTCGATGGAAGCACTGTTACGTATACGAACTGGGAAGCTAGTGAACCAGATGATGACTATGGCATGGGTGACTGCGTGATTGTTATAGGAACGAGTGGCAAATGGAATGACACGCCGTGTATCATGTGGTATGAGTTCATGTGTAAATTCACAGACGCGCAACCTTTAGGAGGGAAAGGTAACATTATTTCTATTTCTCCTTGAGGGAGCATTACTATATGTATACATCCCATCCGATCCCATCTACCTTCATCTCATATCGAATTTCACGCCCCCCC
>Ga0126338_10000581_pt1 | contig 20435 bp, 12 predicted proteins | sample OrbCmetagenome_2_FD_92529 | JGI IMG/M metagenome (GOLD analysis project Ga0126338, IMG submission 92529) | Coral microbial communities from Petempiche,Puerto Morelos, Mexico - Orbicella C C metagenome | ecosystem: Host-associated > Invertebrates > Cnidaria > Coral | place: Petempiche,Puerto... | reverse complement strand
TTTAAAGGAGCTAAATACGTGAGTTAGTTTGTTCGTTGCGGTTTGTAATCCGTATCAATCTTCTCCATCCTTAACCATCCTTGTTCCTTTATGGTTTATTATTATTATCTCTTTGGTGTTTTTATGTCTTAGTAAACTACTACTTTCAGGTTTCCTTCAATTTCAAGGTAATTTTGTTTGTGGCCAAAATAACTCAAAATACCGTCACTGAGCTCCTTTAAGGAGTTGTCGGAGGCATATTGTCAGAGGGTTGTTTACCTTTTAACTTCCTCTCAGCCTCAATCTTCGCGCATCGTTCTCTCTCCAGCTCTTGAATTAACTCGTCTACATGAGATTAAAACTTGACAGTGAACAACTCAAAGGCAATCACGATGGTCAGTAAAGAGCCTTTTCACTCACGAGGCCAACACACATGCAAATGTGTTGGAACAAAAGGATGTGTTTACATAAGAAAAGAGTTCAACATGGCCGCCGTTTCATTGATTTGGAACACCAATATGGCTGCCGTGACGTCATCTGAAAACACTCTATGCATATTTCAGGCTCATGTAAAATTTCAGTCGACAGTTTCAGACGGTAAGAAAAATACACTCACACGAGTCGGAAACTCGGCTGTGTTTCAGAGACTTACTGAAAAACACCCTTACTCTCTTAGTCTACGTGGAAGGCTGGTCGCTGGAGAATTTCATTAGGACCAGACCACTGTCTGCGGCGTAGTAGATTAGTCGTTGAGGAGAAGACTTGAAATCCTCTTTCTAACACGACAAGAATATTTCTTACCATTCCGCTGTTTAAGAGCGTCTTGAGTCGTTTCTCTAAGCTGTTCTTCAAGCAATTCACTTCGTTGCTGCTCCTCTGGTCAAATAAAAACGATATGCGGTAATTAGCAACTGAGAGCAGCGGGTAAATTACATGGTGTCTTTTATCTATATTTTACTTTTCTACAACTATAGAAAAAATTTATTTTTGGAAAATGTGCCAAAAAACATGAAATCATAACTGTAATACCTACAGAATACGTGTCAGCACCCCAATTCCCCCTTTCAGTGTTGGAAAATGGTAAAATGCAAACTTGTGTTCATTGAATTTTTTTCAACATTGCACAGGGGAGGGGTGGGGCAAAATGCGAAAAGAATGACGTTTTCTAACCCTTGTGACACAGGTTGTAAGAGAATATTGCAACAAAGAAATACTAGGGTTGACTGATTCCCGAAGCCATCGAAAAGTCCCTCAAACTTCTAGAAAATATCAACGTAAATAATTTCTAGTATTCATAACAAAAACTGTTCACTTACCCAGGAGTTGCTCGCCAAGCTTACGTTTTGCTCTCTTTTCTTTCTTGAGCTTCTTTTGGAGAAAAGCTGCAGAAGAAAAAACATGAAGCTGCAAGATAAAGCTAAAAAAAGCTGGGCTTTATCACAGAAAACGTTTTTCAAGGTCACGTAAATTGAAACTCGGTGCAGTCAATCAACTTGAAAACGATATGAGAGTATATCAAACCTCTCATATCAAAAGAACAGTGGGTGCTCGTCGGAAATTTTGAAAAGAACCGCTAATTAAGAGGTGCCAAGATCTTGTTTTGTGGGCGTGGAATGAAAAACTATTTTCGCCCCTAAGAGGTACTTATTCTAAAACAGCACATTAACTGACACTTGCATAATTTTTGATAGCGATAAAGACGATCGCTTCAAACTGACCTTCTACTCGTAAAGATGATCGTCAAATATCTCCTGTCATGTTTTTTTCGGCTCAATACCCTAAAAGGCACCGCGAAAGTTCCCGCTGTAGACGATTTTTAGGCTGAACACCTAACAACTACCAAAACGGCTTTTTTTATAAAACCCTAAAAGGTACGACAAGCACCCCCGTCCTTTTTTTATAAGAGAGCCCCCCCCCCCGCCCCCCCGCCCCAACCCGGGATATCAAATCGTCAGCAAGGAGATATTGTCTTGATCTACCACCAAATTCTCAGAACTTAAATGAAAAGAAATTCATGATATTCAGTAAGGAGAAGTTCTTACCCTTTCCTCTCTGCAGTGCAGCGCATTGTCTTTCAGCTTTCTCCCGAGCTTCTCGCTCTCGGTGAATATGTCGGCGAAGCTCATCTGAACAACCAAAGATCAATTAAAACAACAGCAACTTGTTATTGAGGCATAGAGGTCTAACGGTTGAAGGGTTGTTGCTCTTCCACAAGGAAAAAAAAAAAAACAACATGAGGCAAAAACGCCTATATGTAAACATGATAAAATAGTACAGCCGTTTGGCAAGGGAAGGAAGGAAGAAAGAAAGGGGGGAAGGAAGGAAGGAAGGAAGGAAGGAAGGAAGGAAGGAAGGAAGGAAGGAAGGAAAGAAGGAAGGAAAGAAGCAAGCAAGCAAGCAAGCAAGCAAGCAAATGCAAGCAAGGGAAGAAGAAAGACGGGAAGGAAGGGCAAATAACGCATAGAATGACGATTTTTTTTCTGTCGTATCCACAGATCGCAGCTCAGCTGTAGCAATTTTCGAGAAATGTTTTCGTCTTCAACACGGAAATCGGACTTGTCATTTGTACTAGATCACGTGGAAAGTAGGAATAATAAGTGTATTTGGCCTTGTCATATGCAATGGTAAAATGGGTTCCCTTCTCTCTTGACACAACGAAATGTATCAAACTTTTATTCGATGTATCATTCCTTTCCACAAACTGTACAGAATCAACACGCTTCCCTTAAAAACGGTTTAAGCTTTTGTCACTATTTTTTCGCTTCCAAAACATCTCCTGCCCAGGTGGTTTCAAAATATTTTTGTCGCTGCTTTCGGATTTATCTCTGTCACCAAATTAGACGCTCAAAATTATTTTTGGGCCGCTGACAAGTCAACAAACTCAAGAGTCCTGCAGTGATTGGAACAACGTGGCTCTGGTTGTTGTTGCACCGTAAGATCACTGGCACTGTAGATACCACCGAACGCGTCTGTCGCTCCTCACAGCGCTTCGTTTTTCCTCCACTCGAAAGAAGTCTAAAATCTCCAGACTGCAGACAAAGCTTTACAGACATCCGTGTAGTGATTGGTCATTACTAGTGGTAACTAAGCAACAGCCAATTAAAACAGAGACGCATAACGGGGGTGTGGGGAGGAGAATTTAGCGCGCGATGTGCCCGAGGTGCGCGAACTGCGCTCGACTGAAAAAAAAAATGGTCTTTTGCTCCTTGCAGCGCTTTCCAATTGCACGAAGCAACCTGTTAGTACTTGAAGCGTCAGCTTAACGGCATTAGCCTTATAATGCACGATTCACTTTAGAGAAACATGGCAGCCAGCATTCGTGTCTTGTTCCGTATCAAAGGTGTTACTTACTCTTCTCGTAAACAGCCTGTCTCTCGTTTTGTCTGGTATTTTCTGCCGCTACTTTCAGAAGACCTTGAATGTTAAGAAGCAGGCTTTCTGCAAAACAAACAATTAGGTCCAAAGAATGAACTTTTCTCTTTGAAATGAAAAACATCAAGCTTTCAGTCCTTTAAGGGTGAGCGTGTGATTTATCTGCAAAATTCCAATAAAAAGTCAGGAATACGGGTTATATCAAGTTTACAGCGAAGACACCGATCGGCAAGGAAACGAGGTGTTTTGTTTAGCAAATTCTACTAGCTAGAGTTATAATAATTCATGTGTACAACTCGGAGGTGAGAATTTGGTGCTAAAAGAAGAGCTGATAGACCATCCAATAACTATTTCAGTGTTGTGGCCACAAGCTGACCGTAAGTGGTCTAACAACAGGGGGCATTTGTGGCCTAGATAAAATCTTCAACAACAGTCGAGCCTCTGGTCAAAGTATTCTGTACAATGAAACGACATGTTAACGAGACACGTAGTTGGACTCTTTACTAAGCTGGTAATATTAAGAGTAACTTTATATAATAAGTCAAATCTCGCATTTTGATTGGTTCTTACCTATGATGTATTAAAGGACAGACGTATAGATGACGTCATTAAACTTTTTTGTTGTTGTTGTTTCTTTATTATATAAAACGAATAGATTCCACGTTGCCGTGAGTCTGTTCAGTTAAAATATCACAGAAGACGTGTTAGAACATCAGTGACACTCGGCTATCGCTCTGTGTCCCATTTTTTTGTTTGTTTATAGCACATCTGTGATCTATTACTGAACAGACGTACGGCAACATGGAATCTATTTGTTAAGTTCATACTAACCCGTAGATCCGGGTTCTCTGTATTCAGGCTGTCGAGTAAAATAAGATAAAGCACATCAGAAATACAGTTAGCCCGGGCACAAACGTCAACTATTTCTTTGACTGTAAAAGAGAAAAGAGTAAAACAACGCACTTCATCACAACGACGAAAAAATTTCAGTAACAAACCTCTCGTAACAACACGTGTGGAGAAGATGCCGACATTTCCGAACCTGTGTCATTGGCAGTTACGTTTCTGAACTCCGCATGCTCAGATGTGCCAGTACTGCTGACATGAGGTACCGAAGCTTCAACGTTCAAAGCGTCTCCAACATTTGGCGATCTCCCAGGACTGTGGTTCAGTACAGTCGATGCACCGCTGACAGGTGGAGCGCCATTTGTTGGCGGACTTAATACGTTTCCTTGGGGGCTCAAAGACACCTGGGGCCTTGGAGGAAAGTTAAACGCGCATGACTGTGAATTTGGCGCTAAAATAACACCGCTGGGCGGGCTAATGATACGTGACGATGACGTGTTCGTCGGCGAATGGATCACGTGAGTAGTAGAGTATCGCGGGCTGACGTGAAGATGAGGCGACGTGTGATTCATTGCTGTTTGTGATGACGTCATGTTCACGACGCGCTCCGGTGGTCGGGAAATCGGCGTCCTAAACTGCAAGTCTTTTCGTTCAGCGCCGGTTGCATTGTTGTTAGCATCACGTACTCCTTCAAACGTCACACTGACGCCAGCGTTCGGGGATGGATCACGTGATATTGACTTGTTTACATCGTCTGTCTTCATTGGTTCTCCGTTTGACAGGTTGACAGGTCTGTCAGCATGATGGTCAACTTTGAAGTGTTTAAAAGGGTTGTTAAGAAGCTCGGGAGGAATGTCGGGATTCTTTTTGCGCCTACCCGGGCCTCTGAAACCACAAACAATGAAAATTGCATTACACACGAAGCATAGCAGATAAAAGCCCGCTCGAGACTTTTTGCGCGCTAGTTGGAAAAGTAGCTTCTTCTCATAAAACATATATACACAATTGAAAACTTACCAGAGTGCAAGCACCGTATCCTCTTTGAGTCCAAAATGGGCAATTCTGACCAAAACGGCTAATAAAACATACCTTTTAGGGCGGCACATACCTATGTAGCCCATATGAGAAAGTGCCCCACCTCCCCCGCTGGGGAATAAGCCAATAACAAAAACATGTTTACGCCCTAACAGTTCAAGAGCTGTTTCGTCATTTTGCTGTTGGAATCCTGCATGCAGGTATTATTACCGTTATCTTGAAAATAGGATATGGAAGACTACCAAGTGTTCCGAACCATTCAACACACAGGTGTGAAGAGGTTATTTTCATCCCATAGGTTCATCTTTGTATCAGAAGAAACTAGAAAAATATTTATCCAAGTGCAAAATTTCCCCCAAGTAAACATATTTTCCCAGTCGGCATAGATTAGTCTTCTCAGAACAACGTTACATCAAATTTATTCAGTCTAAAAATATCTAATCAAATATAAAAACACCAACAGCAATACCGTAAACTGCCGCTTATAATCCCTGGGTTTATACAACTTCGTAAGGGCTTTTAGATGAGCTTATAAATGGTGGGGCTTGTATCCAAGGGGGCTTATAACCGGAATAAAAAAAAAACTGTTTCCAAACGAGCTATTGCTGAATAGGTTTTTTTAGTTACTGGCAATTACGCTTTAAAACATCATAATGAAACGAATTCAAAACAAGGAAGGCTAGAGGAGGTCTTATATCCGGGAGGAGGGCTTATAACCGGATGTATTTTTTGGTTTGCAGGTAGATGGACCTTTAAACCGGGGGGAGGAGGGCTTAAAAGCGGGAGTTTACGGTATTGAAGATTTTGAAAGGTTTCATACAGTCAACAAAATGCCCACAAGACAAAAAAACGTGAAGTTTCCACAGGATAACGTGTCGTTGGTTTACTTCTCACGGCGTCAAATCTTCTTGAACCACTTACTCCGCAATGTTTGCTCTTTGGACATGTTATTAAAATCAAAATTAATAATGATAGTAGGGAAACTGTCCACGTCTTCAAATGACACAATTGTTTCCATCTACGGATACAATGTTTTTTCTGATTTTTTAAAGCTTGGTTGATCATAAACTGATCTTTGAACGATAAGGAACGCAAGAAAGCGAAAGTGAGGGAATTAAAGACAGTTCGTAATGTGTTTACGCCTTTCTTCGAAGCTTAGTGCTTGCTCTATGACGTGTAACCAGCATGGCGGCGCATTCAAAATCCGCTTACAAAATACTCGTTCGCCGATAACTTCATCAGAAACAACTCACTGTCCTCCAAAATTTCTATAGTTGTTTCAACTCCACCTATTCTGCATTTTTTAAACATGTTTAACGCTTTAAAGACCTTTTAGCTATAAGCCTCTTTTATTTCAACCACCATGGGGCATCTTGGAAAAGTCAAAGTAAATGTTGGCTTTTTCAGTGTTCGGCATGAATCCATCATCTGTAAATTAAGACACTGCATACTTTTAACTTGACATTCTCTATATTTAATCTAAAGAATTCATTACCAATGCTGTCGGAAATTTAGTCAATATTCAAAATATACTAGAACGATATTTCACGTTTCATGTTATGTGTTTACAAGTCTCGTCATAATCTAGTTAATACGTTTCACCATTTCACTTCGTTTGGCTTCCCTTCTGTACAAAATGTTTTCAAACTGACGAGAACTTGAAGAATAATCAATAAGAAGCCAAATTATGCTGCGATACATCAGACCTCGGCTAAATCAGAAAAGAATGAAAATAATAGTATTTGCAAAGAAGTTTTCAGCGTCAAGTTGCAATATTTTTATTACATTCCAAATGTTCAACTGAGCTGATATTTGATTTTTCGGCTTCTTTCGAAAATTCCAGCCAAATTATTTTTGGAGCAAAATGTTTTCGAGATATGGGTGTCTTAAAATTTTATTTACCAATGTTAAAATTCCTTGCAAAGTGGATACTAGTCACCATTATATTTTGTTTTCAGCTGGGGCACGTTCATCTCGTTTGTTGGACCGCCCATTTTCTAAGGGGCTGTTCACACCACCCCGGACGAGTCTGAAAACGCTTCAAATGTTTTCCGTCCACACTACGCCGGAGGAATTTTTACAAAAGACCAAACAATCACCAGCCATTTTGGATTTGTGTTTCAGAAAAAAACTCGGGCAGAGAAATTACTTGATTATCGCGAGGTCATCGGTTTCAAAAAGCTCCGTTTTCAAATGTTCTTCGTCCACACGAAAACTAAAAGCCGGCGTTTTCACATTCCTCCGGTTTAAAGAACGTTTTCGAAAAGCTCCGTTTTCGTGACGGATTAGTGTGGACGGTAGGTCCAACCGTAGAAATAAAGCTGCGTTTTCAAATTCTTCCGGCGTAATGTGTACGGGGCCTGAAAAAAGTCGTTTTCTTTCTTTTTTGGGGTAATCAAAATGAATGTGGTTTGTCTTTCGTTCAGTTTTGGTTCTCAAGAATACTACTTGAAGAGAAAAGATACAAAGAGCATTACAATTAACGCAAACTGGGAAAAGCTAACAAGAATTGCTTGACATGTTCAAATGGAGCTGAGTGAAAGCAGGCTAGTGTAGCTAGAAAACGCTGAAAAGACGGCATAAATCTTCAAGCAGATCATTGTGCAGATCAACCGTCTTCAAACCTGATCAAAGTCTCTCAATTTTTGGTACCCATCGACTTCATCAGCCATCTCTTGAGATTTCAGAATGAAATATTAACCTTCTCGATTTAAATAGAGCACTACACGTCATTAATAAGATCAGCGGGCTAGTTCAAAGTGGATCTTAAGCCCAGCATTTCCGTCTCTTGTATTGAAATTAAATTAATCCGTAATTTGTAACTAAGAGTCACGAGAAAACTCAAAACAAGGAGGAGATTTGAAACGGAATAAACGCGAGGAATCAAATTGGAATAGCGACAATTTCACAAATCAGTATAAAGTCCTGCTGGACGCATGTATACCACGAGAAGTCGAGAAACCATTTGCGTGATTCTATTTTTAGATGCCGTTTTTTTTTAACGCTCTCTCATCTCTTTCCTACTCAAAAGATTTGAATTTGATAGCATCGTGGTACGAAAAATTGAACCGATACAATTAAATTTTGATATACCAATGATAGGAATGTTTCTGAAAACAATATTTATCACGGAAAGATAATTGCGATCGAATGGGAGCTTGTTAAGTGATGTTGGCCGCTTTCAATGAAACAAATGATGTTCCAGTGGTATTTTTGGACATTTACCAAAATTAAAACTCTTGAAAGTTGCATCATAATCTGCTTCGAGTAACACGCGGCTGTTAAACCGTGAAAGAACCTTATCACGATCAAGTTATGTTCCTATTTTAGAACTTGAATGAAGTTTCTCACAGAAACTTAAGTGATACGTAAACACATATTTCTTTTCGTACCATTTTTCGGTAAAAGCAACAGTTTCAGTGGGGAAAGATTTGATTTTAACTTGACTCGGAAAACCTTGGAAGCCCTGATGTGCACATATACAATGGTTTCAATACAGTTTTGTAGTATTTCTTGGGAGAATTTGGCGATAGGTTCTACAGATAAGCGACCTCGCGCCACACAACCAGTCATTTGACCAAAATTCCTGCTTCTCTGACGCATTGAAACACGAAAACAGATTATGGAAAGAAATTCAGTATTTTGCATCATTCTTTTTACAATTTTGATGTTCGTTTCGCAGAAAAAAGAACGGAATTTTTTTTCGCAGCAACGCAAGTCTGCCCGCACCCGGTGTTGCGAAATGGGACCCCAACGATATTCCCCCAAAAAAGGCTGTTTTCTTTCAGTGTAATGAGGAAGATTCATGGTTTTTCAAAATCTTTCTGTTATTTCTATTTCATCATTTTACGCCCAGGGTCTATGTCACACAGCAAAGTATCAGATTTTTGGTTCAAAACATTTTTAACCCCTAACAAATTGTAGCAAGAGTTACACTTTTAAAATAATTTCCTTAGAGAGAGAATACTCTTGAATCGAACCCTTCTGTATGGTCAGGAGTTAGTCATATTACGTAACCCAGTTTAGATTGTCAATTTCAATACTGCAATAATTTTAATTTTAATTTAACCTAATAAAAGGATTTGTTGTCCGTGGAGAATTAGTTAGATCTGCCAATTGTATAACAATGCATTTGTTTATGATTTTTCTCTCGTGACGATCTTCTGACAACCAGAGCTAACTGCTGCTCGCTTATTTCTTTGCAACAACCACAACGGCAATGTGTTCAGTGCCCGCGAGTCTCAGGAAAAAATTAGGTAAACTGTACTTTAAGGTCCCGCTCAATAACAAATTTAATAAAAACAAGCCACGCAAGTTATTGACGCCTTTCTTTGTTTTCTTTAATTCCTGAGGGTTCTCTATTTTGTTTACACGTCGTTGTTTGTTCAGGAACAATTTCCCTCACAAAACGGGAAGCAGAGTAGCATAAAGGCATCGTTTTAAAAAACAATCTGACTGCAAAACAATTCAAGAGCCAATTCGTTGCACATATGGCTGTCGCCTCCCTGTTGACTGGAAACTAGTTTTCATGAAAACTCTTTCACAACAAGAGACATGGCTTTACAAACAAATGTTTTTTGTTTTTTTTTGTTTTAAGAATGAGAGCGCGCAAACTAACAGATTGAGCCAAATTCATGAATATTCTCAACAAATACAATGTTAATTCATAGCTATCCGTTTAACAGCAAATGGGCCATAAAAAACCATGAACCATTAACATAAATACTTTGTTTTTGACTTAAGCTTTTCCATTGCGTAATGTAAACAAAGTTCCTTCGCATCCACTAAGATACTAAAACAAATCCTTTGCAAAAGTTTTGTTGGAAAAGAAACAGAAAGGATCTTGAGCAATTTCAGAAATGGAGGCAAATGCGGTTTTAATTTGCACGAAATTCGTTGCATAACACGCACAACAGAATAGAAATCATTTAATTTTAAACAATGGCTTATTCAAGAAGTGTAACTACACATTGTGGGGGTTTCCCAATGGAAGCCCGCATTTCCACTGAAATGATTAATTACGTCGAACTCTTAATCTTTAACTTCGAATTTCGAGATCGAGTCGGAGAATTGTTCCTAAAAATATCGTCGAATTGTCAATACGAGGAGCGACATGTTTAGAAACAGTTACAACTACTGCTGCTTTCTTACCTGTAAAGCAAACAGTCTTCATAAAGTCTGTTGAAATCTTCGCGCGAGATCAGCTTGCACCGATTTACAACTTGACCTATTGCTCCAACACTCCTCATCATTCGAACTTGTTCCACATTACAGTTCCGTCCTTGAATATTCATCCGTTTCAGTTTTGTGTACACAGTGTGCATGCCCGACACAAGATCTTTGAGAAAATACTCGTACACTTGCGGGAAGCACAGAAGGTCTTCCCCCTCGACATTGAACGCGGCGATTTCTTCCCCGTTCAAATTTACCATTTTCAATTTGTAATCGGTGCCATAGGGTAGTGTAGGCGTTTCGGCCTCCATCGGTTCGTAGTGGTTGGTTGCTGGAGGAGAGTACACAGGAGGTTCCATGGTTTAATTTGCCCGAGTAGCTCGCTACAACAGTGCACGCTATTTAGCTCAGTGCCATGCAAAAGTACTGATAACAAACTGAAAGAATCAACAACGTTGTTAAATTTTGACAATGTGTAACCACGTGGGCAAACTTTAAACTCTCCCAGTACTCATGCGCGCCAGCTAAGCCACGCCCTTAAATCACCAGTGGCTCGGACGCCATTGGTGGAAATTACCGAGACTGTCATCAATCAATCAAAATTATGAGATTTGTGATGTTTTCTTCTGCTGAGAAGAAATGCTTTTCCTTGCATTAACAATCTGGCCTAGAGATCGATTTTGGGATTTGTTGTTTACTTGCCCTGCGTGGGGCTATTCTGAGTTGTTTGCGGCTAACTAAAAGCTTTCGTGTGTTTCGCAGATTTTTAAGGACATTCCGAGACAAAATTGAATTGACTTACATAATTACACATCAGGAAAATGAGTCATTTGGTAAATACCTTGCTCCCGGAAACGCCAGGATGTGTAACACTGTATTGTTTTCATGATAATCTGAGCTAACTTCAACACATGAAATATGAATGATTCCGACACACTCTCAGACTTTCTCAGAGTCACTTTAAGTACAAATACTGCATGCGCGATCTAGGAATACCTGAATGCCTTTTTTGATCAATATCATCGATTAAAGTTTAAAAATAGAATGTTTTCGTTGCGAAATGATTTGTTAAGTCAATTCTGTGTATTATTTGCGAATTCCTTCCTCGCTGCGAATGATTTCGTTGATAACAGAATTCAGTTGGACATTAAACAGAGCAAATGTCAAGAACTAATTTGTATTTTTCCTGTCCTTTTCCAAATCACGGTCGATGTCATTTTATTTCTTTCATGTATCAAAACCGAAATATCGTTTCATTTGCAAGAAACACCAACAAAACTCTGCACCTTTACGGTATTTTTCTTGCGAAAGCGGAGAACTTTGCATAATAAACCCTTGCCAAACTAAGCATTGTAAAACCACATAACACAATAACGCGCTTCAAATGTCAGAATATCAATTAGCCCAAAATAGTTAGTCGCCATTTTCAACATCTCAGAAACATTTGGTAAATTGAGATGTGACGAGAAAATGCACTATTCTTCGCCAAGAATGCACGTTCCTCCTCAAATTTCTCCCAAACGCGTACATTCTAAGCTTTCACTGCGTCGAGCCTTGAAGACTAATTCTCTACGCTGCATTAATTGTTTTTTGTTCAAACATTTTGCTTAAGTAAATTCTTACAATCCTGTTGGTCGAAATGTGATATTTTAACAATACATATTCACTCAGCACTAGAGTTATTATTGTTTTCTATTCTATGATTTTTCAGCATGATAACAGAGTAGCCGGCGCCCTTTTGTCAAGGTAATTTCAATGCTGGCCTTATTTGCCGATTTAAACAAAAGACTTCACTGATCACTCAAAACCCCACGGGCAAACGAGACTGTCTAACGCAAACAAAAAACCCGAGGTTTTAATGAACCCAGTGATCTTTGCTTAAACATATCACTTTGTATGCTTCTTCGCATATTGAAGTAATTAACTTTGTTGTTAAGCTAATATCAGTTAATTGCGCTTCTTTCGCACAGAAAAAAGCCCGTGAGCATTTTATTTTTCAGTGCTCTGTGGTGAGGCAAGCTTCTTGTCAGTGGGTTATGTTGAATCGCAGTTGAAATTCCTCCGTTTGAGCTGATGATAAATTTGGTTTCCGGAAATTTGTTGAGCTTGGTTTCCGGACATCGAAACTCTTTACGTATATATTTTCCCGAAAAAAAAACACGCACACTCAAACACGCTTGCATGTGTAATAAGAACAATTCAGAAAAGAACAAAACTTTCTTTTCCGTTTTTCGATCATCAAACTAACCTTGCTTGCAAACATAGATTTAGTTGACGTTTAAAATGACTGAGAAAGGTTAGTGAAAAAACATGAATGTACTGATGCAAGACTAATAAAATAAGACTGATTTGTGCCATGCATCTCAAGAAAATTTCCCAAGCTTACACCCAAAATCTGCCTGTTGCAAAAATATTTTGAATGGTGCCTACTTTATTCCAAAGATTTTTGAGTAATGGGATTGTCTCGAGACAGCGGGTGAATTTCACACAGTGAGAAAAGACAAGATTGTAGTTCAAAACGGAAACTGAGAGATGGAGGCGACATAGAGATACCCCAGCTTTTAATTCTGGCGAACACATGTTTATCTAGAAACTTGCAAACAGGAATTTGCCTTTATAATACAATGATAAGAAACTTGATTGATGTGTCGGTACAGAAGGCAAATGAAAGGACTGACAAAAGTTCTTTAAGTTTAATTAGTTGTGACAAATGATATATTTTCAAGTGGCTGAGCCTTTCATTAACGACCGACCTTTACCGCGAAGCCAAAACGCCGGTCTGTGAAAACAAAACTATTTCATGATTCCCACCATTAAGGCTTACCGCAAGAATGACAACGCCAAAATCATTAACATTTGGCATATTAACAGTTTTCAAAACAAAAGAAGGACGTAGAATTAGTTAAGACCACGAGGAATTGAACAGTGTCTACAAGAGGACAGTTTTTTTTGACAGGAATTTTAAAAAAAAACTTCGGATTCTAAATGAGGCTGAGAGTTTGTAACCCTAACAGCGTATTGAGTTAACTCGGCGACCTTGGTACATTTCTTGATCATGACTCTAAAGTTATTTGTCAATATGATAGATCTAATTGTAAAATTGTACACAACGAAATTAGGAAAGGCGGAATAAATTTTGATTGAAAATGTATTCCGTCTTTTGTAATGGCGCGTCACCACGACAAAGTGTTCCCTAGCAGAAGACAAGGCTCTGGTTTTGACTACGACAAAAGACAACTGCTTTTACTAACTGCACGCGACAATTTAGTCAACACCACTCCAGGTAGTGACAAATTGCTGTATGCATACGCAAGGAATAATCTGTGTGACCCTGTACGGCTTCCTCTTAGGTAGTCCAGGGGTGAGCCGGTTTTAAGAACTTGAATGACGCACGTAAAATAGTGAAGGCCGTCGAGTGTTTCAAACCATGGACAGCTTTCAGCTGTCCTGAGCCTCGCAGCATGGCATGGCTAATTACCCAGACTGAACTGTCACAGAAAAACAAATGTAACAAATAAAAGATGAAATGGAGATGTATAAGACAAGTGGTCATAAACGGGTCAAAACGACACAAGTTGGTAAGCAACACTTGAACAATTCTGAAGTACGGAAGTACTCACTGTGTTATTGTACCAATTTTTTTAAAACGATACAATTCTACAGGTAAACAGAGCCTTCATTTCCGTCAGGTAAACTGCCTTTGTACTGCGTTATTTTTATTTCATAGCAAAGTCACTTCTGACAAGTCACGGAAAGCCAAGCGCAAAGCCGAGAACCAGAGAGCAAGATATTAAGTTCAGCTGTAGTCTTCTCCTGAACTATTTCATAAAAAGGTACGGGCAAAAATGAAAATTGCATCACTTTCCGTGTAAACTGGTATCAAAAACAAGCCTTCGGCAACTTGCGCTCGCGTGTACGATCCAAAAGAGACACGGGTCCTCGAGATTGACATATCTCATAAGCTTCATTTCCGGTCTTATTTGACACTGTGACTGATCGCTTTTAATCCTGGACTAAGAAACAAAGGGCTTATTACATTTTCCCCAGTTTTCTCAAGATACAAGGGTGATTAGAGCTTAGAAAATTCTCTAAATAAAAAGCCAACAATAAAGCTCGAACTAACACAGTGTAAGGCACGAGTATCTGTTTAAGTAAACAGACTTAACTTTACTTATTCCTTAATTAAGTTTTCTAACGAGGAGATTAAAAGAGGCAAGTAGGTCTGACAGCTTCTTAAGGAAGGGGCAGCGAATAAATGCTCTAATTTTAGGGAAAGAACTAGTCAAGCCAAACTCCGGATATATACCGTGGGTGTTGGGGGAGCTTCGTCACAATTTTCGCACTGATCTTGAAAAGTTTGGCCTAAAGTTTTCAACTTCGTGGTTTGTAATCCGTGTTAATTTCTCCATCCTTAACCATCCTTGTTCCTTTATGGTTTATTATTATCTCTTTGCTGTGTTTCTATCTTAGTAGACTATTATTTTCAGGTTTCCTTCAATTTAAAGGTAATTTTGTACGCTGCCAAAATAACTCAAAATCCTTTGACTTAGCTCTTTTAACTAAAAGCTACGCTTGTGTATTTTGTAGGTCTGTACAAGCAATCATTGTACACGGAAAATCTTCGGTGTTATTGTTATTTTATTTCGGGATGGAAACACCTACTACAGTTAAAAGCTTATTAACGTTGTTACAAATAGTTCTCTTTTATGAAGTTGTTTGTCTTTCATTCATATTGTGTATTTTTTTACAATTAGCATTCGTGTGAGTAAGAGTGGCCAAAAGTCGATCGCTTTTAACACAACAGTGCTAAGATTGTTTCTAAATTACCGTAAATTCCGAAAAGAAGTCCTACACATATTTTTTGTTCAAAGTACTCTTTCAGGCTTGTTTTATTTTAAAACGGGCACATATTATCATCAGAAGGAATAATCCGTTTCGAAGGGACTTGAGATCTGCATGAAAATACTGTTTGCACAACTCGCTAAACGTAACTATGTAAAACGTCAGAAGTCTTTAGAAAAAGACTTGCGGAAAAAGACAGCAGAAAAACACCCGTCACGTTTTATTATAAATAGAACTTTTAAACATCTTAGATTTCTACTATATTCAGTAAAATAAACATTTCACAGCAGTTGACTTTCACATTCTTTCCATAACGTTGCATTTCTGTTAAAAAAAAAAATAGAATAAAACTGTTTTCTGACCTTCAGTTTTCGTTTCTACCACAACACTATGTCTATTAACATCCCTAAACGAAATGCTGACATGGTTACAATGACGACTCTACTCTCCTTTCGCATGTCTTGTTTGCTGTTAACCGCGAACTGTGAGAAAAACAACACGTGGGCTCGCTTTTCTCGAACAACCCCTGACCCGCCTTCCACTCTAGTTCCCGCCAAAGGCAAAGCGTCTTCCTATTGGCTGACTCCCCGCGAGCACCTTTATCCTGATTGGAGGATACTAGCATGTTTACCCAATAGCATTGCAGCTTGTCTCGAGTCATTCTTTTCCTTTGCCGAGGTTAAAGATGATGGAGCGGAGGTTTAGAGCCAGGAAGGCGTTTTGTGGATCGCAAGTCCGTAACATTTCTTGCACAATGGCAGATATCTGGAAAGCTTCAAAGTATCGGCGATTGGACCTGTATAATGACAGCAAAAGTACTTTGATGGATAATGTCAGTGTGGCGCGCTGTACCTCGGGTTTGAGCGGTGGATTTCGTTGTCCACTCTTTGAACAACTGGGCCTCCTAACCACTACATGTTACCAAGCCTGGGATAAACTCCGGCGGTATGAGACTTCATTACTAACACTCCTTTACTTTTTGTTCACAAATCGTAGTAGACAGGAACCGAGAGAGAAGAACATGAGCACGGCGACGAGAAAGTGTGACTTAGTTTAATATCACAGTCTCCCGTCGAGACATAACGGACTGTGCGAAACCATAGATCGTGAGTCTCGCCAAGTTGATCGGCAAGAGCGGTATGCGGGATGAAAATAAATGAATAATCCCAGTGAAAGGTGGAAAGGTAAAGTCTGCATGCGAACCAGGCCGGTGCTTATCTCCGGTTTTCAGTAGCAGGAAGCGACTAGGAGTATTTCTACTCCCCCTAGATGGGATGCCATCGCAGGGTTACCCCCGCCGATACCCATTTATACACCTGGGTGGAGAGAGACACCGTGAGAGTAGTGTCTTGTTCAAGACCACAACACAATGTCCGCAGCTAGGACTCGAACTCGGACCGCTCGATCCGGAGACGAGCGCACTAACCAGGAGTACATGTGCACTAACCGCGAGGCCACCGCCCCTTCACATAATCTCACTAACTGCTACAGAAAGAAAACAAACTTTACTAGGCAACCAGTAGCTAAAATGGTATAAGCATTCAAGACAACAGACCGGTATAGCATGTCAGCTATGCCTTGTTGCTTTGCAAACCAAAACAACCCCCAAAAAAGTAGCACAGGTTCCTGTAATTGGCGAAAATGGATTCCTCCGAGAAAATTTTGCACATCAACTTTTAACATGGAAGTTACAAGGAAGGCCCTGTCGCATGTATTACTTTACCTGCAACAGCTCTTTAATTGTCATGTTCCTCTACACATGCGTTTCACTTACTTGAGTTTTGAAAGTCTTTGAAGTACGATGCTCAATTTCTCCAATATTTTAGGATCCAGTCCCTTGTGTTGCAGCAGATTCACGGCCGTCCTGAACCAGAGCTCGTTTGAACAGCTGTCCAAAAATGCCGACGTGAACGCTGGCAATAAAACATTTCATAGGGGCAAAATTAAAACAACAGTTCTCTCGCCAGACAACAATTTTTTATTAACACAAAATGAAAGGAGTTCCATACCGAAGAAAACACAGGTATTACAAATTGAATTCAATTATCTTTTTACGACACAAAAAAAGCTGGACAAAGTTTGGCTACCTAAAACTGAGTATGTTTGTCCCGCAGGCATGCCCCGCAGACGGTCCCGCGAGCTAAGACTAACTTACGTGAATCTACAGACATCAGAAGCATGACATCGACAGCACTACCGAGGAGAGCCTGGTAAGGAGAAGAAAAAATGCAAGTCAAAACTGATTGGCTCAAACAGTTTGAGTACTGTCTAACTTTTCAGCGAGATTTACTCTCAGAACACACCTGAAAGGATTCACATTTCTTATTATTCAGCCATGGCTACGAGAGAGGCCATGGCATACGCTTAAAACCCAGTTCAGTCGACGATATCGTTGAACCCTGCTGTAACCCTTATAAGCTGGGAAAACGAGAAATAATTCAACATGGCGGCGGTTCGAGAGAGCCGATAGTTTGAAATAGTACATGATTGAAAAAGAATTTGAAAAAGGGAAAATGATTTTCGTTCGAGATAGCGGGGAATTCAAGATAACCGAGTTTGGGATAGCGAAGTCCAACTGTAATGAAAATCTAAATCTGACGTCATCTATTCACTTCTTCAAGTAAAGGACATGACGCACCTTTTGAACAGCCTTCATGTACGATAACACGACGTTCACTCCTTCGTAGGTCAGAAATATTTGCTTGCCCTGTTAAGAGAAATATAACATGAAAGATGCCATACTGCTGATGGGCAAAAAATCAGCCTTGGTCATTACTATTTAGGCAATGGCGCACTTTTTCCATGTTTACATAGCCTCATCTAAACACGAGGGAGTTTGGGAGAATTCGAGACAGTTATGCAAACCCGAGACGCAGTCGGGTTTGCATAACTTTTGGGAATTATTCCAACCCCCCGAGCAACAAACCTCACATTGAAAAAAATAACATAGTGGTAATCACTAAGGACAGTAAACATTTCGATCAAGGGAACGTATGAGAAGCCTGCGTTGCAGGCATAAACGGGGGTAGGGAGAAGGAGTAGGGAGCAACGCGGGGGAGCCCCCCCCCCCCTTTCCATCCCCGCTCTGCCTCCCCCTCCTCCGTTTAAAGCCTACTACGCAGGCTTCGAATGAGGTAAAAATTAGAAATCAACCGGGATAAAAGCTACATTCAAATTGAGAGCTTGTTTTTACTTCGCTGCTTCGACGATCATGCCGGCCAATTTTGTATCTGTTTTAGCTTTCATTTTATTACATTCTACACATAAAATATACGACTCACAGCACTGTTTACTCACCACATCGTCTTTCAAGTCGGTTTTCAAGACATCAAACACATGAGCAAGGTAATCAACTAACAGAAAAGAAAAAAATGACGCGTTACTGAAAACTCGACGAAGACCGAAGACAAATGCATCTCACTTTTGGAATTCGTTGAATTTTTGGAGATTTTTTTCATCATTTTCAGTTGAAAATCTATAAAATTGTATTTAAGAACTGAGTTAAATCGCTGATGAAGTGCAGATATACACCTCCTTAGTACAAATGATCTGAATTATGACACACATACAAGCTACATAATTAACTAGAGATTTCAGCTTGAATTTACATGGTAGTGCTAGCTCTACTAAGAACTCAAGATGATATAATAAAACGCCCTTAAAGGCAAAATATTCCCTTTCTTAAATTCATTTTAAGTACACATTACTGCATCAGCCTTGGGACAAGTCATGAGATTTGCAGATCTCACCTCTGGAGAGAGTTTTGAGTATGATAAGAGATGAGAGAATTCTGACGGCGATATTAGGGCTGTGGAAATAGATTTCAAGCTTCTGCTTCTCGCTTTTTGGAGTTGATCCTTCCTCTGAAACTTTTGTAACCTTTAAAAAGATGGTTTCTCAGTTAGCACTCAAACATTTGTATATCACAAGCAAGCCTCTACAGCACTTACTAAGTGAACCTCTTTTTTAAAAGTAAAAGAAGAACTTGAATGCGTGGACGCAGCAAAAAACAATAAACAAAATAAAAGCAAAAGGGTAAACTAAAAGCGCCGGTAAGGAGCCTGTAAAGGGCCTGTAAAGCGAGCAAGGGCTGATGGGAATGAAAAACAGAGACCGTAACGGCGTAAGGAGAATTTAGTGGTCGATATCAACAAATAATAAGGCATTTCACCTGAGGTTTGTAGAGTTCTTCACCAATGTGACGTAGCGTGGACGCCAAAGCAGTTCTCTGCGTGAAACAAAGAAACGAGAAATCTCAAAGGGACATCATTACGGCGTGTAATGAGGATCAACTAGACTTGACGTATACTCATCTGTAATGATAGGAAAAGAAAAGAAAAAAACAGGGCAGAGGTAGCTGGACTGGTTTACATCTGTCGGATAACAATTTTTTTTTGGTATAGATAAAAAAAATCACTCGAGTCAAAATAAAGAAAGGATGGTGTAATCAGGCGCCACGTGTGCAATGTCCGCGAGTAAAATATACTCGCGAAAATGCGCGCACGAAATGCGCGAGTACACGCATTTCATGTAAGTGTAGCAGCTGCTATCTCTAAATACCTGCGATCCTTGCACCGTCTGCTCCATAAACACGACACTCCAGTAAGTGAACTGTAAACAAGGCTGCTGTACACGAGGATTCACGCTTGGCAGAGTCCCTAATATGTCAGACATGCCTGGTAAAATCTGCATCACAAGAAGGAACAAAGCGTGCGTGTGATGATTAATCACACATCAACATCATGATACTACCAACGTGGGTGGTTAAATATAGAACCTTTTAAAAACTACTTATTATAGGACATCAATTAACGCAAACGAAAGATTTATTTAATGTATTGACACAAATGACAAATGTATTGACACAAAATTAATTCACAATTCTGTTCCAACGTGGACGCAACTAATAAATCCAAAAGTTAATGTAACCCTCCCCTTTGTTATTATAAGCAATTGTTAAGCCATCATTTATCTTTTTGGGTTACACTTAGCTAGAGTTAAAGCAGCTGGTTAATTAATAATATTTCAACTATAATAATATTATAGATATCATAGATATTTTAGAGTTTAAATTTTGGACTGTTAATTATTTACATAATAGATATTTCAAATCTTTAAATTTTAGATTGTCAATTATTTACTTAGCAGATATTTCAAATTTTTAAATTTTAAATTGTTAATTATTTACG
>Ga0126338_10000580_pt1 | contig 20439 bp, 9 predicted proteins | sample OrbCmetagenome_2_FD_92529 | JGI IMG/M metagenome (GOLD analysis project Ga0126338, IMG submission 92529) | Coral microbial communities from Petempiche,Puerto Morelos, Mexico - Orbicella C C metagenome | ecosystem: Host-associated > Invertebrates > Cnidaria > Coral | place: Petempiche,Puerto... | reverse complement strand
AGCTAAACTAGTTTAGCTTGCGCTTCTCTACCTCACGCGCCCTTCCCGCTCAAGTTTTGAGCGTCGCAGACATTTTTCGCCTTCCAAGCACGCCTTACGCGACATTTGTATTAATTCCGCCGAGGCTTGCGCATGTGTGTATTGGGTTTTAGGTGATGGTAGAACGGTGATGTTTTCACTCCACCACATGGTAGACTGCATAGAAAAATGTTCTGATGAAGGGCTAAATTACTTTTAACAACTTCAAAATTGGTAAATAGCTAAGTATTTGCAAAGTTGGTATGACGTGATGCTACCATGTGTAGGTCTTTGTGAGCAGATGTGGTAAGATGTACTTAACATTGCTTACAATGCCACACAAGGACGGAAAGATATAAAACGGTTAAATGACGTCCGAACTGCGTCGAACGGTGGTCACAGGTGCTTTCTTGACTGTTTATTCAGAGTTCATGTATGTAATGAGCAGGTACGCATCGCAAGTATTGTTTCCAATCTGACGTAAGCCTTAGAAGATATCCTTATTGCCTGATCCATTAATCTGTCATCCTCCAAGCATTAAAACTCGAGCGTGAGGTGTCGCACTACTACATATTTAGATAAATTTATTGAAATAATTTTTGACGGAAATTATACTAAATCAAGTACATTTTTCGCTCTCGGTGAAAGTAGTTTCCGCCTTCGTCCTCGCCAGCCATCACTGACGTCATAGAAATCTCGAACTCAAAATCTAATTGTGTAATAGCACGTGGCATAAATTATGAAAATCACATCACACCCAGAAAACAAGCATTCTCCATTGATGCCTTTACCCGTTCCGTAATGTAAGGTGGCTTTGCAAGAAAATATGCTTAGAAAATATTGTTTTTAATGTAATGACTGGCTAAATAACTTACCATCAAAATGTGCTAATCGCTAGTCAATGGTCTTGACTTCAGTTGATCATTTTTGTTTTTCAGAATCTGTAGTGGGCAGATGTTTGTATTGAAGTATTATTGTTTTCACTGCAATACAAGTATTGAATTGATATCTGAAATGCCCTGTCCATTTAACTTTCATCCTTTAAAACTTTAAAATCAAGACGGTATTTTCAATAGGTTCTCTTGTTTCCGACACCTTCAGGGCATTGTTTGAGGAAAGACCATTAATGAGAACGAGCGCTAAAATATATGAATATCAGTCAGTAAACGAGAGTTTATTTTTCGAGTATAGAATATATTCGTACGTTCTGGGTGGCTCGATGGGTTGAGGAGAGTTTTCTGCAGGACACTGATTAATTGTTCGGAATGCAGGATCGCGCTGTTCTCGTTACAACTATTCAGCATATGTTAAACTAGAGATAATACATGATACAGTGGAGAGCGAGGAAAACGCAAGCAACACGAAGCGAAATCTTGATAACTTGACATGTGTCATGTTAATAAACTCAGTTTAGCCGGAGCACCAATATTTTACATAAAAACATACACAAGGTCATTCTGCACATCCGTGCAAAGCATATCCTTGTTCCGAATTAACTACTTTTATTAGCCAGGCCTACCATACAAACTATTTGATAGTTAATAAATAATGAGCCATAAGCCGTTAACTTGGCTAGCACCCAGTTCATATTAGTTGAGGGAGCTTAGTCACGGCATTTCGAGTTATTTTTGCCTCGCGCAAAATTATCTTTAAATTGAAGCAAACCTGAAAATGATAATAGTTTGCTAAGATAGAAGAACACCAGAGAGTTGATGATAGAGACGATTGACATGGATTACAAGCAATGAACGAGGAAAATCTAGGCTAAACTTTTCAAAATGCGCAAATCGTGACGTAGTTCCGTTAAACATTCGTTGATTTTTGGATTTTGATTCCGTATTTAGATTTATAGACTTGAAAGCTCCCATTTTTGAAACTACAATATGACATTGTTTGAAACGCGTAGATTGTTTGAAACAGAAGTTTTAGTCTATCGCTATCATGGCAGTGAATTCCACGCAGCTGCGTTAATGTAGCGTTCTCATTATTCTATAATTAATTGAATAATTCATGTCATTTTTATGTTCATTTTAGACGTTTGTTGTACTTGGTTATTACAAGAGATAAAAACCATTCCAAGAAATAAAGTGCCTGAGGCTATTACAAGAGGTAAAGACTATTTAAGATCACTTCTGCAGAACAGTCGAGCAATAATGGCAAAAATAAAGTTACCAAAAAGCTCTCAAGCTGACCCCGCGAGAGTAAATTGAACTTGAAGTTATCCATATTTCAATTAAAACGGACGTTTCGCGTTAGTTGAAAACACAATAACACAGGAATGGAGCATTCTTACGAGGTTGGACATTAACTTTTTCGAGAACACTCGAGAATTTAATCGCGGGATCACTTCTTTAAAGAAATTAATTAAAGTGAGATGTTTGAAATATTATTCAAAAACTACCGTGCTGTGAGTAGATTTTTAGTAATTAATTTTTGCACATATTGCTCGAACTTTGAGCGGAACCCGTCTTAATACTAGAGATAAAGATTATTACAAGAGATAAACATGAGTAATGTTATCCTGTCTGTTGATCCTTGTCGTTCCATAAAGGTTTTCAAAACATTTCATCAAATGATTTATTATAGGAATTAACTTCACTAATGATATCATTAATCTCCATAAAAACAGCCACACAGAATATATAATTTTCAGCTTAAGTTGAACCCCGCTATTTCAAACTCGAAGGTTGTAAAAAAAATTCTTCGAACTAGCGGGGTTTCGAAATAACCGGCTCAGCATTAAATATTAAAATAACAATTAATAGTAATTAATATGTAATCAACACGATGGAGTACATTTTTGTATTGACACAGAGACCGTAAGAGAAACACCCGAGGACGAAGTTCATTACAGTACAAGATTAAAGTGCAATGAAAAGCCCAATTTGCAGCTTGTTCTAACGTGGTCTGACACCATGATGATGTTTATTTTTCAAACTCTAGGAACTGAGCTCGAAATAAGTGGGGTTTATTTTAGGTCAAAGGAAAGAGAAATCAGTTCATGATAGCGGGGAGTTCAAAATAGCCGAGTTCGTAATAACCGATTGTAAATTACTGGAAAACAAGGGAAAATCCAAGGGAAATGCATTTGCGTTCGATATAACGGGAATTTCAAAGTAACCAAGTTCGAATTAGCGGGGTCATACTAAATCATAAGAGAAGGTGATGTTTGTCCATACGAATTACCAGCAGTAAATTTTTTGAATTTTAGCTGGTTTAATCATGGAGGATGATAATGGGGAGATGGGAAAGCTGAACTAAGTATTCTGCGCCAAAGGTATATCATGACTGTATAAAAGAATCTTCATGAATTAAGCAGGTCTTTAGGATTTTCTGAACTTTCTTGCTGCAGACATATGATTAGTGGCTGTCTTCTCTCTCTCTGCTCAGGAAGGAGAGAACTGATTTTTATAGTAATGATCATGTCCTTACGAAATTGTTCTCTTGTGGTTTATTGAATAATGTTTCTTCCTCACTTCAGTAAAACAAAGTCCAAGAACTCCATGAGTTGGCCATGAGAAGTCAGGTATAATAGACAATTTGTAATCGTGATAGACTATTGATGACCTTATACATGGAAAAACTATTAGTACCCCGACACCTTTTATAATAACAATACCACCCCTTTCATAGTCTAACTACCTTTTTTGTAAGCATATCTATCATCTACCAGATAAACTATTTGATTATTAATAAATACTACTTTTTTGCCATTACCTTGGCTAATACCCTGCTCGCATTAGATAAAGTGGTTTAAATTCTTAAGTTTGTGCCTTTAGATCATTTACTACCTATGTTCATAGACATCAAAGCTCCCATTATTACAAGTACAAGTTAATTTATTGAAACCCCGTGGTAAACCTAACCCTGCTGAGTTAGTGTGAACGAGATTTTTTCCATTTCGTGTGGTCGAAATAAGTACTAACTTATATATGATAGTTGTGTAGTGTTATGAGCTCAAAATATTTACTAAATTAAGAGTGCACGTTCTGACTGTTTTGGTTAATCTAGAAATCTGTATAACTGTTCCACTTAGGTGAAAAATTAGAAATTAAACTTGTGTCGAACGTTTCGTTCTTTACAAACCAAACTGAACTTGTATTTGAACCTCACGCTTCAGAATAGTTGCATAAAATTGCGCGGGCCTTTATTGTCAATTTGCTCGTCACCATTTGTTTAACGAAGTTGAACCAGTTTTTAGGTCTCATAAGGGTCAAAAGTTCTTAACATTTCCTTCGCCTGTGAGAAATCTGCATTTAATAATTTATGTATTGAATCAGTTGGCATGCATTCTCAGAGCGAAACATTTTTAATTTTAGGGAAGTACTCCATCAATAATATAAGATCTCTCTCCTTAAGTCATTCTGAAACGTCTCTCCTCTCTCAAACAACCTTAGATGCGGAACTCTTTTCGGTCATAAGCCCACTAAAACACCTTTTGCGCAATTATAAACTCAGGGCTTGTCGGGATATTGAGATGGGCTTACTTTGCACTTTTGATATACTTTTGGTCGGAAACTAGCGATAACCCTAGTAAGCAGGCTGTCTTTTATTGCACTGATAGCGCTTTCACAGCGCCTAGTTAGTTATCTAGTCTTATTTTCCCTTCTAGAATGATAATTAAGTAGCATGTGCTTCAAAGTTTGATTCTTGACGAACTTTAGAAGCCCGAGGAAAAACTTACCCTGCCTGCGGTGGGCGCTAGTACGGCATAGTGTTAAGTACAACAGAGCTTATGCATATTGGGTTAGTTGATTTAAAGTCACTCCCAAGACTCCGGTTAAAAGGGCAATTCCTTCTAAACCTTGGGTATCATCCCACCGTTTTGGCATGGGCAATGTTTTCATCCTTGCAGCCTTGAGCCGTGATTTCTTTGATGAGAAACATTACCGATTTGCTCTTCAAAAGCGATGCTAGTGGGTTATTTAGTTCGATCGATATAAATATGAATATGGGCCATAAGGTGACCACATCTGCGATAAAATACTAGTATAATTATTGTTACTAAATAATATAGACATATGTTTATGTGCCATATGTTCCGGGGTAGTTCTTAGATATATTTCTTTTCTGTCTATGTACTATGCTATTTGATTTTACTGCATGTTCTTAATATTTTCCTTTTCGCCTTTATTGGAAACGCGCTTTCAGTATACGAGTTGGGCTCTTGAATCCATAAGAAGACTGAAATGTCTGTAGATCACGTCTCAGTAATATGTTGATGCACGATGCTGCAATACGCAACGATTCTGGTGTTGGGTAGGAATATTAAGATAGTGCAGTAAATCATATGCAGTTGGAACATCTTTGCTGTTAGCCGACTACGTTTCGACAGATCTAAATCCGTAATTACACGAAGTATAATCTGCATCTACTTTTTTGCACTTCGGCTTCGATCCTGCACTTTGTTTGAAACCACAGTCTTGCTGCTGTAAAGTGTTGGGACACAATCCGAAGTGGATGGTTCTAAAAGTACCATTTGATTCAGCTAGACGGAAAGAGGACTGTTCCATGCCAGTGGCTCAATGTCTTCAAATCCTTCAGTGCTAAATTCACAGCTAGCGTATCGTTTTAAGTGACCTAACGCCTTTCTTCTCTGTCTCATTTCTTTCCTCAAAGATGTTTTCTGGCAAACTCTTTGTGTTACGTGGGCTTTAACTGTAGATTTCTTTCGCCTCTCAAAGAAACATAGCCCGCACGCCCACCAAAAGTCTTCCTCGGCGGTTTTGAAGCCATTTGCTCGTCTTCTTCCGCCACTTGTGCAAGTCGTTCGGCGGCTCATAAGTTTTAACAGATCAGGAAGGTCAGGTTGTTCGACAACGTACCGAGCGCGAACATCACGATTGTAGTGCATTGAGACCTGGAGAAACAAAAGAAGTCCACAAAACAAACGATAAGCGTTTCATTGCACATAAATGTATTAGCAGATCTGCAGAGACTGACTGGTTTCAGCTGGTCAATGACGGGTTGTAAAGGTGGGTGAGGAGGAGGAGGAGGAGGAGGAGTAGGAGTAACCGTGGGGTCCCGAACCTGCGTTTATAAAACTAAGAAATACTGATGCTCATCAAAATGAGGATAAATAGTACTGCAATTAATTCAGTCAGGTTTAAAAACTTGATGATCTATCAACTTGATCGATACTTTTCATATAAGAGTGACATGACATCATTGTGTCGACGACTCACCTTTCTTTTGTCAAGTTTCGTATCTGGTCGCAGAACAACTTTGCCAAAAACAAGTGGATTTGTCTTCAAACATGTTGGAGTTGAGCTGGGGTTCTCGTCATTAAGATGAAGCTTTGAAAGCTCTTGACGAAGCTTCGAGGCTACTCTGTTAACAACAGCGTTTGAATTGAGGGATTCTGCTGAAGAAATGTTTAATAGGTCAGTTGTAGCTTTAAACTCTATGGTACTACATTACTACGCCAATCTTGTTGCTACGAATGTAGCACTATAAAGAGTTTTGCCTTAGTGTCTCGCTCTTCTTATCCTTGAAGCTCAGTGAACCTCGTTATTTCGAACTCGGTTATCTCGCACTCCTCAGTCGCTTACCTATCTGGAACTATTTTCAAACAGCTTAAACAGCTACAGTGTTTTCACCTTCTCTTTTGTCGTGCGTTGCTTGACTAGTACTTGGTAATAACCTACCTATCGCAATTTCGTCAACTTCTGTGAAATTGGAGCCTTTGAACGAGTGATTCTGGACTTCACAATGTTGCGAGGGTATTCTCTGAATGTCATTTCCAGCGACACCTAACAAAGGGCAAAGAACAATTAACTAGTTACTCGAATCTCTAAGAAAAAGACCTTCCCTTATATAGTTGTAACGTTTTGAGAGTGAAGCCAGCGTACCTGTCAAATACTTCTATGATTACTAGCGTTGGTAGCTACAGCTGTTGTATTCGTACCTCAGTGTACAGTTTGCAATGCAGTGGCTTTCAGTTCTACTACTGAGTAGCCTAAGAAAATTTTACATCACTGGCAACATTCTAACATCTAACGATAGCAACCTGGATACCTGGTAATTACTAAAGCATGCTGGTTTTACAGAGCACTAATCGTAGGCCCCCGCTTTGACGTCATTCCATTGCCCACTCACTGAAATAGATCCTCCCCAAAATTAAAAAACGTATATACAAAAAAGAAAAACATAGCCTCGTACATTTCAGCTTGCACGTTTTCTGGTTTGCCATGATTTTTCTGGTTTGCATTCCATTTGGCTCTCACGTTTCTTGGCTTGCCATGAGTTAAAATGCCATGAGTTTAATGACATTCTGTGGGGAATTTCCCACTCAGTAAAATAGATCTCAGTCTGAAAGAAACCTAGCTTCGTACTTTTCAGCCCGCAGGGTTTTTTTTGTCACGAGTTTACAACCATGAGTTTTTCGTCATTCTACAAGGAACGTTCCCACTCACTGGAATAGATCCAGAAATAAAAACTCAGCCAAATTTCAGCTCGCACCTTTTTTGGTTTGCATGCGTTTTGCGTCATTCTATTGGGAACTTTGCCACTCACTGAAGTAAATCCGGTGGAAACCACTCAGCCTCGTACCAAATTCAGCTCGGACGTGTTTTGGTTTGCCATTAGTAGGCAGCTTTGTAACGAAATCGGACTGAAGAAAAAATAGTACGACAAAACATGATCACTGGCTGACTAAGTCGGGCTGGCCGTACATAGAAAATCTCTGGTTGGGATGTAGACACCTGTTACTACTTAGCACATATGTCGTGATAAGCGCATGAGTGAAACATTCTCCAGTACGATCTTTGCACAAATTTTATTAGTAGTCTTGCACTCTATGCTGCGTGCAGTTTGCCCTATCTTTTCCGCGCCAAACTCTTGGTATACTCTCCTATGTGGTACATTTCTTTAGCATACCAAGAGGAAATCGTTTTTATTTTCATGACTTATTTTTACCAAGCTGTGATGGTACTGGAACATGGCGTTTGGAAGCTCCACCAATGGTCGATTCGTTCGTGCTGAGTAAAGGTTTTACTTACTTGACTTCTCTAGTGGTAGTTCCGGACTCCTCGTCTTGTGGCTAGCCCTTGTGGTGATTCTGAAAGGTTTTGACTTGACAATAGTGACGACTCCTGCATGAAAACCCATCATAATAATCAGCTCCCACTTATTTCTCTCCAAGACATCCGCCTTTTCTAGTCGGTATACCGCATTGCCGTCGTCAGTTCTGTGCACTGAGCCTAAATCAACTGACACGACCGTCTGCGAGTGGTCGTGCTGCTGCAAGTTTACCTGTAGCTCAACAGGACCTGGAGAAAACGCAATAGTGTAATAATGTTTATGCGTGCAATTTTATATCGAGCTTTGATTATTTTGACTTTTTTAAACGGCAAGTAAAAAACGTCGTGCATCAGTGGGTCTTTATCTTTATCTTTATGCAAGATTCTGAGTTCTCTTAAACTTGGACAACGGGAACTAGTTGTAGTGCAGTTGTTGATAGAGCAGAGTGAATTGTTTACAATTGTGGGTGGGGCCCACCCCATTGCTCGTTGTATCGGAGAACTTGTCTATGTGGTGGTTCTTTTGTAAGCCTATGTTAAGGCGATGGGCTTTTGAAGTCGACTTACCCACTGTGTCTTGTGTTCTAACTGCTGCTTCAGGACATCTCTGAACGTAAACTCGGACTCTTTTTATTTCATCGGATGCACGGGCCACAATAGTCACCTCTGAAGATCCCAGTCGATATTCGTACTTTCCAGACAACTTCTTTGTTCGCTTATCATAGGTGTCCATAAGGTTCATTATTTGAACCCCTACCTCAGGCTGTAAATCTTTTGGAGGAGGGTCCTTAGAGAGCCCTTCCATCTTGGCACCACAAGAGGATGGAAAACTCTGGTCGGCTGTTGGCAGAAGAAGATGAAAAGTTTAGCACTCTGAAAATCCTGGAAGCCATTATAGCAGCTAAGAACTCAAAAACAAATAGTTCGTCTGTAAGAGATTATGTGATTATCCATGAGTCCAACAAAAGATTATTTTTTGCTACTTTGAAAAGGTAACCATGCATACATAATTCAGATCACGGTCAGAGCGGATTTTCCGCTTCTGCTTTCTACGTGATACTTTTAAATTATTTAGTACAACTTTTGTCTTTCGAATGATCTTTTTGTAGAATCGAATATTGCCTGGAGATGGATTATGCGGGAATGTTGATATAAACCTTGACCCTGGCTATTCAAAATGAACGCTGTGTTCATCACGCGTATCTGAAGCCGGTAACAATTGAGTCAGGGTTATTTTCGCTTGCTTCCTCGGGCAAAGCTATATTCGTATGAAATTATATTGTAATTGCAGTTGAAGCGTGCAAAGGGGTTTGCGGTTTGGAAACTGCAATTACCAGCGCAATTCTCGATTCCGCTTTACAAGAAGGAACTTGAAGTAATAACATAAGATACGTTTGTCGACACATATTCTGACACTACTTTCTATCATAGGTCGCTAGATTAAGCGGAAAAAAACAAAGTGAAAACAACTCCACTCCCTTAAAACCGGATGTAATTTAAAATTGTTTGGATCTTAGCACACGCATGAAGATGTAGTAACATTCAAAGCAACGAAAACGATTGTAATCTAGTATAGAGATATTAATGTCCGTGGTAGCTGTAACTTTTCTTTAATAGATGTATAGTGCGATTTCTCGTGTGAAGTCGATTAGCGCGGTGAGATATTCAGTCGTTCTGTACAAACACCTTGAATTCTATCACCTGCAGTTCGTAGCGAACAGGTTATTGAAGTCAAGCATTATCTGCAGTAATGGTGTTATTTTCCGCTTGGCGTGGGCAAAATGCATCATTTCTGCTCAGAACATGTTTTCGAAATTTCATTAGAACACGTCAGTCCACAAAAATATCGTTGAATATTTTCCTTTCTTATGAAAATGCGGCGGAAACGCTCTGAGTATAGTCTGAGTATGGTGTATAGTGATGCACAACTTTGTAGACTTGATATTAAAGAAGTACAAATGCTGCTGCAATAAAAATAATCACAGAAACGCATTTCGGTGTTACAAAGCTTCTCAAGTCGTTAAAATTGTTTTCAAAATTTGAGTGGTTGGCTCCTTCTGATGTTTAAACGGTTAATGACTTTTAAGTACCACTAGTAAATGTAAAAAAATGCTAATTTGGATTTTCTAAATGTACTTGTTGTTAGCGGCTAAACGTACTCTTTGACAATATGGCGGCTTGATGAAAGCTGATTTGATGTCGAAGACACTCTGCTGCTGCTGGCGGTATGCTTTAACAATATGGCGGCTTGATATATGCTAGCTCGATGCATGTCGAACGCACGCTGCCTACTGCTCTGTTGTTATGTTAATTCATTAATTAAATCCACTTGTAATGTATTTCAAAGGCGAATTACGACAAGAACTGAGACGCTTTAACTGAATTTATTAGGTGGTTACTTCGAGTGTGTGCTCTTTGTACCGAGAATTCATGGATTAAATCTTTTCTGATTTGACTTCAAAGTATACGTGGGCGAATGGAACAAGCGGATAAATAGTTTTGACTTTAAGGGTGGAGAAGACTACTTGACATACTTCCTGTTTGTTACAGACTAAAGCCGTAGTTTGCATATCACAAGCAATAGCCATATTGGCATAATTGAAAACAGCGAGGATTTGGCAGATGTAATGTTAGTAGATTATGCTATAGTTAAAAGTCTTTGTTGAAATACACGGTACCTGTAGCGGAGAAATTGAAATACGACCTACGACTGGTAAAGCACCTTGTCGAATTTTATTAGATGGTCGCGTTGTAAGCAAAAGTCGTGCTTAACCCTCTCCGAAGGCAATCGTGTCATTTTTTCCATCACATGTTATTATTAGCCGCGTTGTATTTTCTTCTCTCGACTGAATAACTTAATATTCGACCCAAGTTTAAAATTTGTACTAGCCGTTTCTTCTTAGAAGTTAAGTGCGGTCGCCTTCTGAAACGAGAAGTTCTATTTCAATTTAACGAAGAACCGTGAAATGCTACGAAATCAGTCATGTCATGCCCTTGATAACAGACGACAACGCTTTACTGTCTTTCCTTTTTTTGAGCTATGTAGGACCTGCTGAAATTAATACGTAAGAAGTTAAATACGACCTCTGTGACTGAGAAAACACCATGCTGAATTTCATTAGTTGTCCAAGTTCTAAGCAAAATCGTGCTTAAATCTAAGACAATCGTGCTTTATCCTTTCCGGCATATGTTTTCACGACTGAGCTGCTTTGTACTTTTGTACTCTCGACTGAATGTCAGCTAACAAATTAAACCCAAGTTTAAAGCTTGTCCTAGCATTCCTCACTGGAATTTAAATGCTGTAGCCTTTTAAAATGAGTAAAAATCTTAACAGAGGACCACGAAAAGCTACGAAAAATCTGATAGTAATCCAGTTTGTCACGCCCTTGATAGTCAGGATGACAACGCTTTACTGTCTTACACGTCTTCTGCCTTAGGTTCTTTGTCTGAGCTACCGAGGTAATTTTTTCACTTACACTGATTCCCATGGAAGTTGAACTAGTTATTTTTCGCAGATGAAAGACATAAGGAAAGGTTGGTGCAATTTCTAACTAAATGTTGTATAATATGGAAGGTGAAAAATGTGAATGCCACGAAAGGTTGCTAGTCTATGGCGCTGGGACCTTTGTTAGCCTTTCCAATACTCTCCGAATCAGTTGTGCACTAAATATAAAATGAAAAATCGTTTTACTTGGTCTTGAATCACAAAACTAGTGGAAAACTACATTGGTGATATTTTTGCTGATTTAAGTGACTGTTTAGTGGATTACATGATCTCGAGTGAACGATGGACATTTCAGCTAGTTCCAAAGTCCACTGACTTTATCAGAAGATAAAGTTAGGTCGTCTGTTGTTCTACTTGATCGCATTGTGTTCTTGCTGAGGAACTGGTGGTGTATTAACGGCGAAGTTTAACAAAATAATCATCTGTACAAGTACTTACGTAGTTTTGGGACAACGTCAGTCCTGCTGAATTGTCAATTGTCTCTTTTCCGAAGATCAGTTAGTTGAAAACGACTGTTGTTTATTAGGTTTATGCACAGAGCAAACGCTCTCTTGTTGTGAATGAGAATTAAGTTGAACTGTAAAAAGAACGATGGAAATAATTTTTTTTTTCTTAGCCATGATATTGAAAGTTCAGGTAAACCAAATAGTGGCTGTTTTTCAAGTTTCGTTGCATTTACTTCCATACCTTTATCCCGTCAAGTGGTTGCTTTAGTTAAAGCAAGCAGAACTCTGCTGCTTTTGATCTAAAATAACTTACTTCTAAATCTGAACGGACGGTAATAAGAGTGGTAATTTAAGACATTTGGACGAAAGAAAGTCCTCAGAAATTTTGTAGTAAGACTATATTATTTTCTTGGCCAAAGCAGAGTCCTTCCATTACATGTTTCTCTTTGCTCTGAACTTTTATCAAAGGGATCTTTATATGTTGCACGATTTTTTTTTCCGATAGCAACAAGTTGATGCAATAGAACTGAATGAAGATAGATAGATAAACCTCCCTGAAAACTGCTTCGATGTGTGGAGTCTACTGTTTTTGAATAATTTAACGAAACTGGTTTTTGTGCTGGGTAGAATGTAAAACTGTTTATTTAGTGGCCCATCTGCAGAATTGACTCTTCAGTTTTTGAGTCTAGTTTTCCCTTCTGGGTTTTGATTCGTCGAGTAATAAAACAGTTAGAAGTTTATCATTAAAAGAAACGTTATTAAGTACAAATGTTGTTATTTATCAATAAGAATTGAATGTTTCTTATGAGGGTGAAGTCATTTCGATTAAAGAAGGAGGGAAGTGCATACCTTTCAGGAAAAATTCGTCTTGTCAGTATAGTCTGTTGGTGTCCTCGTAAATGCGTTGGGATTAGTGATAAAAATATAGCCAAAATCAGGATGGTGGCAGTAAGAGCCTGTCCACTGCCAACCCGTTATACAATTACCAGGGAGGAATGTTTAACTGTTACAAAACCCAACTAGAATATTTATCGAATGTATGACCGTCCCACGCTCAAACCTGTAGGGAAGGAAAACATTCAATTTTGACGTTGAAGTTTCCTGACATCATGACTACGATTAGTTGTGTCATTTATGTTGATATTTTGCTTTGTTTGGTAAATTCGGAACAGTCGATCAGCTGAACTGATTTGCCAGCCAGAGCCCGGTTCAGCCAGCTTCAGAGGAAAGTTCTTCCGCTGATGATCTGACGCCTTGACATTGCACAGAATCACAAATCCCTTCGAGTTACTTCGGTAGATGATTCTTGTTCTGCTTGGTGGCGGGATTTTGTTCATTTCTTGGTTTCCGACATTATCATCTATTCGAAATGAGTCGGTTGATCTAGACTTATCTGAACGTATGATATACGTCAGCTGCCATCTTTTTAATCCTGCTAGTGGGTGCGGTAGAAACTGGCGAAATCAGGGTACATTTTTAATGACAACAATAAGTTTCCATGGAAAGGTAAACAAGTAAAATCAGTGAAAAGTGGACAATGTTCATGATCAGGTGTTACCATTAGTTATATTGATTATCGAGAGGCTCGAAAGTGTGGCATTCGTATATAACACACAAGAACCAGTTTGTTATAGCTTGTTATGTTTTCAGTGTTGTTGCTAAACTGATAAGCACAGGAACAGGAAAGACACAGGATCGCTCACTACATACAAATGTCATTTTTTGTTCCGTGGAAACACCGTATAATTGCAATGGCACTTAACATGATGTTGAGAGAATGTCCATGTATGTTGCTATTCAGTAGTCACTCGGTTTAAACCTCGACGTTGCTTGCGACTCTTCTTGTCCCACCGGTCGTTGTCGCGTGCGTCAAACAATAAGATGGGATTGTCAGTTAAAAAAACACACACGGAAAAATTAATGTCAGTTCATCAGTTTGCTTATAAGAGGAAAAACAATATCTAAACCGGACATTAAAGAGCACGTGGACGAGAATAAGTGTGATGAACCATTTTAAAAAGCAGCCTCCATAAATTACTGAACTTTTACACATGGATGCCGCAATAAATTAGAAAAACGCATCTAAAAAGGCAGAAGCTTACTGCCTTTGTTTACTCTAAAAACTAGTTACTTTAGAATAGAGTTAAATACTCCTTTTTCTGTTATTACTTGAAACGTAGTTGTCCAGAATATTTGTAGCCTTGCAGATTTGGTTACAGTTCGACGGCAGTAATAAAACAGTTTTCTTCAGGCAGTAATGAAATAAGGCAATCATTCTCTCTTGGTAATTATTTTGTCTACTCTATGCCTGGGTAAAATACGTGGTACCTTTTGAGGTGATAATGTCCTATCAGAGAAATGTGTGTATATAGTTAATCTATTTGCTGATAAGCGAGCGAGTTTGGAATCGCAAGCGACAAAATGGCGCTGCCTCATAAGGAGATTATTTTATAGTTGCTTGCCACGTACAAGGTTCAAGTTGTCGTGTTTGTAGACCGGCGTACCTTTTCGTTCCGCTTGTGTCTAATAAGAATGAAATTTCCAGACCTACCTCTTACATTCCAGGAGCTAGACATGGTCTGTGCTGGGGCTTCCCCGGTTTGTGAAGGCAAAAGCCATTCGCTTTGATTGAATCCAACAGATAAATCGTCTCCGCACTGTGCTCTAATAAACTCATCTATGTCATTTAGCTGTTGCTCAAGTTCGGGATCGAAGGCGAATTGACTCATTTTCTCCAACGCCAGTCAGGTGAGCGGACCGATAGAAACTCTGCACGGCTAGCTTCTATGCCCTGGGAGGAAGTCGTTCCTTAAATCTTTTTGCAAGAGTAGTTCAAATGTCTCACAAAGAGTGGGAGGCGTTTCCGGTATAAATGTCAAACAAACGGGAAAAATATGACGTATGTGGCCTTTGTTTCCAGCCTCAAGCGTGGTTTCCGGGTGATTGTTTATCTAGCCAGTACTGTTTCAGTGACTAACTATGTTTGAGACTTAATCTCGACTTCATTATTTGCCACTTTGTACACAGATGTTTCGTTATAAAAAAAAGCCATATTTGATCACACCTTTTACGACAATTGCCATTTCAATTGTTAAATTTTTGCCAGCAGCTCTCAGGTACATATGGCGTGACGTTATAAGTCTCATATAGGTTGTGCATATTGGTTGGATAACATGTGTTTCTATTGTCAGAAGCTGAATAAGAACTTTAGACAACAATCCCGTTCACCAAACCAAACATAAAACAAATCCTCTTCAATTCTAGCTAGCGAAACATTTTTCATCACTTTCATGATTTCACTTTATATTCTATTATATTAAGTTACTATTTTGAATTTTCCACTTCGCTTGATTGCCGATGTCTTTTGCCCTTAAACCTTTCACTAATGGTGGAATGAGCTCCGCCATAATACTAGTAATACAGTTTTGTTATGATATAACTAAGTCAGATCTATCCTTGGACAAAATCAAGTACCGTGTAGGCTTAATTGGTCACGAGTAAGTCATTACTATGAATGACTTCAAGCGTTCAACGCTAATATATGAACACTCGTCCATAAATTTAGTGATCTCATACTGAAACTTAAATAGCGTTAAATAATAATCGTTATTCAAATATACTTAAATCAGTGTGGGTGGAAGAGCGTTGTGTACATGTCAGCTCTTCGAAATTGGCGCGCCTTGCTGACCTCTCCAATTAAGTGACCCACCGCTCCCACTGTTTCGAGTCAGAAAATCCATCTTTGCCTCTATTTACAATTTCATCCGTACCGTCAGTCTTCCTTCGTAAAAGTGAAAAGATTAAAGTGAAGGTAGTAAGGCTCTCGCTACATTCAGAGTTGGCCTTGTATCCGAAATCCAGTTTCAAGAGGCATGTTTGGGTCCTCGTCTCTCAGTCACGTCGCGTTACCTTGTTGACGTCTACTCACTACAAACCTTGCACAATGTTGAACCGCAATGACGTAAGCATGTCACACCTTCCACGCAATGCAGCATATTGCGAAACCCATAGCATATTTTGTAAGTCACGTCTCTGCATGGAGTAACGTCATGTCGGGTATGCAGTCAAAACAAATTTACTCGCACATATATTTCACAGTGTACCACTATTGTCATCTAAATCAATGTGAAAGAAACTCGAGGATATGCTGATGTTTTTTTGTCCTTCCAATGGATGTGATCATGGAGATTATTTACGACTTTCTTGACCCTCGGAGCTTATTATTCTCGCTTGCCCGTGCTCGTCAACATGTTTCGTTTGTTCCGACAACCTCTAAACCGGGCTACTTCATGACATGATGGGTTAGCTGAGTCTGAGCAAACGCGCACTTCAATTTCATAATCAAAGGCAGGTTGGGGTGTCCAAACAGTTTAGACGGAGACATGAAGCTTGTTCTGTAACACGTGGACCCATTTATAACCCAACTAATCAGGGATCTCTTAGTGGCATCTTACAACAGATACGCTGTGCGTGTCGCTAATCTGAGAGGTCATCCTTAGTTAAGACACGTTTCAATTTCTAAGCCAGTTTTTAACACAACTGAGCGGATCTTTTCCAGATCTTAATCCTTGACAGGTAGGAGATAAAAGAGACAAATAACAAGGAAAACGCCGCCGTAAAATTTGAGGAGTGTGACCCATGGCTGACTGTTTACGATCGCTTAATTATGATAGCAACGAAAATCAAAAAGATTTAATTTCCTCCAAAACTCACTTTTGATGTCCAGAATTACCCCTGTGTTACATTCGGATGACGCGAAATTCAACCCATGTTCTCGAGTCAGGATATACTCAGCTTTATCACTTATGCTTTCAGAGGTGTTTCCTTTGATTAAAATGGCAGTAGGGTTTCTTACCAAAGATGGATGCATACACATATTTGTGGTCTGTTCATTTCCGTGCTTCCAATGATGATCTCCTTTTTAACCCAGCATGTAATCAAACCTTTCTGTGACGTTTCGTGTCCTTCAGTTAATTTTATTTTACATGCCTTATGTAGTAAGTGGGATAAATTTTCGCACGTGAGAGAAGCGTAGGCTTCAGCTCTGTTTTCGCTATCCTTGCCGAACTCGGGAAACGTGACTAATAGTTTGTGGATTTCGTAGTGATTAATGGCTCTGCATCGGATTTAGCAGAACCCGGATCCATACTTAAACGGAAAATCGCCTGGTGTCTTCACTTAAACTTCCATGCGATAATTTATCTCGTCCATTTGTCAATTGATTGAGAAGATGACGGTGAAAAACGTTTAGTTTTTTCATCCACGTGATTTTGTATCCAAACTGTGAGTTGAACCCTTTCATCAGCGAATCGAGCCAGCACTGTTCAAGCGGCTTCATTTCAGATACCTTAAGAGTAACTCTGCGTCCATGGCCTCGACTTCCAACATCAGCCCTCGCACATCATCCATTTCGCTTTTTAACACCATTTTGACACGAAATACTCAACTCTTAACTGACTTCCCGAAATTTGTTCGTCTTCTCGGTACGTTTGTCGAACCGCTTTTTATTATGTACCGGTGGTATTCTAGAAAATTCTTTACATTAATTTCAAAACAGGAAGGGTAGAATATAATATCTTCTGGAATATTCAGGCTCTGAGTAAAGTGACTTCAGGGTTGGAATATTCAGGCTCTGAGTAAAGCGACTTCAGGGTTAAACTTATTTCTTCAAACATCGAACTTAAAATTCAATTAAAATAAACTTCCAAACTAGTACCAGGGATATATTTTCCTTCTTCAAAGCGTACGCCGTCTATACTCTGATGTTGGCTAGATTGGACAGCTTAATGTCGAAGAATTGTTGTTCTTTATTGAACTAAATAACCTCCTTTGTCACAGCCTAAAGCTACATAGTAATGAGTTATTTAGTTAGATACGGCGAATTAACCGTCTTCGCATCATTTTGCAGAAACAGCGGCTCTTGCGCGGGAGTTCTTGCTAATGATAATTTCAGTCACCTGCCCGCCGGCGCTGGGCAGGGCTCCCGCAAATCACGTCACAACACACTTTCCGTCTGTCACGGCACTCTGTGTAATTGTCCACTTGAGAGGTCTCAATCCCTCAATATGCCTTGAGTTTGAGACCAGTCTAAGCCAACGCAATCTTATGCTCTCAAGCTAAGTACGTTATTTCTAAAGCATTTATAATTTTTGATCAAAACAGTTCATTTTAATGTCGAAAATTGCCACCATGAGAGTACGTCACGCCTCCACAGGGGAGAACTGAACACCTGCCCTCACATGCTTTATGGAAACACCGAAGTGTTGAGTTAAGTCTCATTTTAATTGACAAAACGTATTGAATTTTGTTACCCGTGGTGAAGTGAAATGTGTATCTCCTTCTCCAATATGGCGGTCATCGTATGTGTATGCCACTGACCATATTAATCAGGGATAGGTTTCATTTTGTAAAAAACAGTCTTAAACACTTGACCAAAGTTCATATCGCTATCAGTTTTTGTTCAAAATTATGCTTTTCAAGTTCATTGCCACGCTTCAAATATTGAAAGATGTCAGTTTTGTAGCTTTGCTTGAAACGTTGGGAAAAAACAACAAGTGGTGTCTTTAATATCTCCCCGATAAGCAACCTAAATTTGTTGACATTTTGTTACGTCATTACGTACTCTTTTCCTACGTCAGTTTCATACTTTCGTTTTGAAACAAAGGGCTAATCGTGGGAAAAGGATGGAGCTTCCATTTCGTTACAAACAGAACTCAGCGAGACCCGATAGCGGGGGAAGGGGGGTGGTGTTGCCCACAGTATGATTCAATAGTTTGTAATCATTATATTTCTAAGTTCGTTGGCGACAACGAAGGCACTTCATTTGTTTACCCAAAATAATAAATAATAAATAAAAGACTTTCTTTAACGAGGGTAACATAATTTACTGGTTGCCCAGTAGTTTACAATATGGCCCTCCCTAATTTTACATAAAAAATGTACAGAGGTTGATTGCTTCATCTAAGTTTCCGTAAACTTACTTAGCGAGGCTCATTACCTGCCGGTATCCAGCCAATAGGACCTGCAACAGTTTCCCGCCGTTCACAATTTTAAGTGGGTAATTAATGGAACGATCTTTATTAAACTGACGTCAGTGTAAGTAGGCCAGGTGTGAAAAGCAGCACTACTGTACAGGTAGAAGAAGTTTGTTGAGATGTAAATTTTAATTTTTTTTTAACACAATTACAATTATTCGGTCTTCCCGAAACTGGCCAGGGGCACTCAATACGGTCTTCTCTCAAATACTTTTAAACGCTGTTTTCGGCTTTCTGAAATGCTTTGAAAGCTGTGTCGGTAAATGTTTAGGCTGCGCTATTAATTTGCTTATTTTTTGGTCATTTTAAGGGAAATTGAGCCTTATCGAATTTACGAGGGCTTTCTTTGTCCATTTCTCGAAACCCTTAGGTCTCCTTGCCTTTCTAAAAATCATAACTGACCGTTTTTTTGGTACCCAAAACGACATTTTTATAAATCCGAAAACAACAGGCCAAAACAATTTCTCAAATCTCGACAGTTCGAGGTGACAGTTCTCTTAAGAAAAATCGGAATGGATTAACGGCCCTCCGAACAGATAATTCACCGAAACGAGCTGCTGGGTGCCCCTTACAAGCAGTCTTAGTTGTAGGGTATTTTTGCTGAAATTTAATATCATTTGTATACTAGGGAAGCATGCTCTGCGCACCGACATTTTAAAAGTTATCGTCCGTGTTTTTAATGGAGAAATTTCTTCGAACATTTCCCACGCGGAAAGTTCATGTGCGATAGTTCCTCGGTGTAATAAAAGGCTTAACAACCATTAAATACCATACCAACACAGTCTATATGAATTTGTTCGAAATAGTTCGGTTGGTAATGGCTTATTACCTCGATGAAAATAACGGAGTTGAAGATATTAGAACAAATTAAGGCCAGTTCATGGTTTTTTTTTCATATGTACGTTGGGACAATGTGCTCCCAAAAGTTGCAATGGTTTTACTGCTCAAACAGAAGAGTATTAGTATTTCACGGCTCCTGTTTACAGCGATCACTGATTCAAATTTATTGTTCAGTCCCGTGAAACAACGCTCCTATACGCAGAGAGCTACGGAATGCAGCATGCTTCGTGCACTACTGTTAATTAAAAACCCGCTATTTAAACCCTCTTTAATCTACTACCCTTTATACAGTCACAATGTTTCTGGCATATGCGAAATGAAGAGTCTACCTTTGTGAAGAAAATATATTTTGTCACTATTATACGGAATATAATTCAGTCCACAGATGGATTTTTTAGGGATGGCTGCATGTCATTAGTTTCCTCTTTTACTATTATGGAGTACAGTACCACTCAAATGTAAGTTACCACCTCTCGCCTCATTTCTCCCGAGAATCACTGAAGCGTTTAGTATGAAGCGTTATAAATAAAAAGTATGGAATATATTTAGGCCTTTCCACAAATATCCGGATATTT
>Ga0126338_10000579_pt1 | contig 20445 bp, 17 predicted proteins | sample OrbCmetagenome_2_FD_92529 | JGI IMG/M metagenome (GOLD analysis project Ga0126338, IMG submission 92529) | Coral microbial communities from Petempiche,Puerto Morelos, Mexico - Orbicella C C metagenome | ecosystem: Host-associated > Invertebrates > Cnidaria > Coral | place: Petempiche,Puerto... | reverse complement strand
TAATGCTAATGATAATGATAATGATAATGATAATAATGATTTACCAGTTTATATTGGTAGGAAGCGAACGCTCTAACCACTGCGCCATCCCTGCGGTTCCTTGTTATCCAGTAACACTACATTTCTATTTACTGCAATCAAGAAGCCTAACGATATAAACCATGTTTTCTCTTTTGGCTTCCTCGCCAACTTCATGCCTTTTGTGCTGAAAACTGTGACGCTACAAACGGCTAATTTTCTCTTCCTTGTTAAATACTAACTCACCCGCATCATTTTAAAGGCGTTTTTCAAATCAGCATGCACGTGATTAAGCTTGTCGTTGGTTTCGGCCATGGCAATTCCTTCTTCGCTTATCGTCTCTGTCAACTTTCGCATCTCTTTAATCTTTCTTTCTCTTTCTAGCTCAAATTCTTGTCGAGCTTTTTGCCGTGCCATATTTCTCAGTAATTCTTCATGCATTTGATTTTTTGTTGTTTCTACAGTTCGTCGCTCACGTTCACAGTCCATTTGAAATTTTGCCTGAAACGTGACATAAGGTAAACGAATTTTAAAAACGTGGATCGTATAAAAAAAAAAAAAAAAACAGACGTACACTTTCTCACGACAACCAGTTGTTGTCTGACTCGGTATTCCATATCGAGCAAGCTATTAAAGTTTTAATATGTAAAAAGCTAACAGAATAATTCCAAACATGACAGAGGAGATAAACGAGAGCTAAGAAAATATAGTCATATTTTCGTTGTTTCTTCAACGGTCTGATGCATCTGTTGTTGGCCGCACTCCCGGCCCACCGCTCCGTTTCACGGTTTTGTGTCGTTTCACGTGCAAAAGACAGTTGTCCGCGTGTGAAGAAGTGGTATCTACTGCCAATTTAAAGTAGGGGGGACAATTAGTCGAATGATAAGTTCACATATTTGCTGACGACAATATTTAAACTGTAAGGTAACCAATGGAAATTAAGAGGTCGGTGTTTAGTAATTAGTGAGTTTGTGAGAGAGACAGGGACAGACGGACGGACAGACAGACGGACAGATAGCGGACTGACTGGCTGACTGACTGACTAACTGATTGACTGATTGACTGACTGACTGACTGACCTTTCTTTCATTCGGAAGGAAAGAGAGAGAACAAAACATATTAACATCATAGCTTACATCATGAATAGCAAACAGATGTAAAAGTTCCTGATGGACATTCGATAGCTGGCCACTTTGGACACTGATGTCAAGTTCTGTTTCTTCCACGTCAGCGGAGAAAGGTATTGACATTCGGCGAGCTCGCTCAACTTCTTCTGCTTTGTTAACCAACTTTATAGTTTCATTTATGTCAGAACCTTCAAGGTTTTGCGAATTTTGTAACAGCGTCGTCCCGTCTATCAACCAGTGCTCGTGTTCATTTTTCAACTTCGCCACGTTCTGTACAAGGAGCGATTGAAATTGCTAGTTAGTAAACATTTAATAGACAGTAAATGACCTTTTGTTTGTTTCTTTGTCTTTTAGACTGCCCGTCTGTTTCCAAGTTTGTGCCGGATCCAATACCTCACCAAATTACAAGCGGTAATTGAATGCTTACATATATAAAAAGCGTTAATTTCATTAGGGGCTGTGACTTGCTGATACAGTTTGTTTACGGTGAATTCGACATCTGTGATTTGTCTAAAAAGGGAATTGTGCACCTCATACTGCCGCCAGTGGTTCAGTTTGTAGCTCCTCCTTGATGAAATATAAAACTATATTTTCCCTTGTGTACGCCTGTGGATGAAGCTAATTAGAAACTATTTTCCTCCCAATAAGTCGCAAGGATTTCTTACAGAAGATCATTTTAGCGGTCACACTTCTTTCTTCTTGCTAAGCCCTGAGTCATTTCTCAGTTGTGTCATTATGATTCTTCAGCTATCGACCGGTAGCACATTATGATTAATTATAGTATGCAATAAACTAGTCAAAATATGACTGAGAAAATTACTTCACTGTGATTGGCTAAGAGCAGGCAACTTTATCGTTAAATTAATACAGGCACGTTTGTAGTTTTCTCGGTCACATAATGCTTGAGCAATTAATTTTAATGAGGGATTAATGCTACTCGTGAAATTTGAAAATTCTTTCAAATATCACTCGTGGTAATCATTATATGTTATCCTGTTTCAGAGTATATTGCTGACCTCACCTTGAGCGCTCAAGTTGGAAAAAGTTGCTAAAAACGTATTTCGTCGCAAACCAAGTGAATTTTAATTGCATGAGTTAATTTTGATTATATGAGTTGCTCAGCATGAGATTTCACAAAGTAATTGAATTAGTAAATTTTAGGCTAGCGTTTAGATAGAGCTGTTCTGGAACAAATTTTAGAGTTTGAAAAACACTAAGTTAATGTTCTGTTTGATGAAGGGCTCTTGTCTTAGGTATTCTTCCCTTCCAGATCATTTATTGATTTCGTTAATACCTTATGATGACCACAATGCCTTCTTAACAAGCTTCTTACTCCCATAATCTCTTTTTCAATCTCCTCGGGGTCAAAGTCTGTATCACTATCTTCATCACTTTCACTGTCGCTTTCTTGCTGAATGGGAGGTCCACTTGCTTCCCCACTCTCGCTCATGTCCGTGTTGATTTTTGACCCTGAATCACCCTCTAAGGTCCTCTGGCTCTACACACTTTTCATACAGCCGTCTTTATTTAGAGTGTTACGTAACAAAGTAATTAAAGTGAATTATGTAATTCCTTCCAATATTTTTCCGCGCGCACAACTGTCCAGGTATTATTTTTTGTTGTTCCGCTTGACTCCAAGTTATGACGTATAATGTATCATTGCGTTTTGCTGACTTTGTTTTAAATAAAAATCAGAAATGGTTTCACTTTGGTTATGTCTGTATATAGCTTCATGCAGCATAAGTTTCCGGGAAAATGTCAAATTCTATATTATAGGGCATGGAGCATTCTTTTGCGCATGTGCGGCGGCGTAATTTTTTTTTTTTTTTTTTTTGTGCACCGACGGCCGATTTCTTAAGGTTTCATTTACGGATTTTGCATTCTTGCGTTAAGATCGCAGAGGGAGTTTGAACCATACAAAGAGGGCAGGTCTAAAGGCAAAAGATTATCACAAATTCGCAATAAAAAATCGCAAATGATCCTCAGTGGCACGCGGTACGAACTACTGAGTTGTTCGATTTCTATTGGTTAAAAACTGTCCAGGGGCTCGTCCAGGAAACTTTACAACGTCGCGCTTGCGCATTATCGTTACACAGGTCTTTAGCATGTGACCCTTGCCAGCGGCTCGCGCTTGCATCAAGGTCGACAAGCCAGTGTATGCCATGTCATATTTCTTGTAACAACTCAGTCAATACACGAAGATGTGTTTTCAAGTCGATTTACAAAATTCTGGGTTTATTTCACTTGGAACTTTGGTCACTCTTGAAGTGGAAAATTATAATTTCAGGCAGGACAATTACTACGAACAGCAAGGGATTTCCTTGTTACAAATCCCTACTATAAGATAACTGAGATACCACGCGCGGTCTCAGTGGTCGATAGGTGTGTTCAGATGAGAGTTTGCACGTATTTTTGAGAAATATTTTATAAAAGCAACAGGGCACATTTCCGTGCTTACATAGCTTCATCTAAACACTGGGGGGAGTCGTTTGGGATTTTCCAAACCCCCTTCGTGTTTAAATGAGAAATTTTTTGTGATGACGGAAAAAGTGCGCTATTGCTAAATTAACTGATATCTGCAGGCCCGTGACTTCACTCCTCCATCCTGCCACTGTCTGGATTTTTTCTCAGTAGGCCCGACTTCGCTGTCACTAGCCAACTGGACTACCCTCCCAGCACTTGAGATTCTTAACAATATTCTACTTCATTTTCAATGTGTTTTAATTTAATTTATTTACAATTTGCAGCGCCTAATACAACAATACTCAAGAAGTCATTTATGACTAAACAACTTGTTCCAGCTTGGTAACTTAATTTTCTTTACATCTCGTCTAAACTACGGAATAATTCATTTAGCCGTCAATCTACAGCTCTTGATGCCTTCCCTCCTCCTGTATTGTTTCTCCAGTCACCTCCAGCTCATCATCATTATCGTCCATATAAGCGTCATTCGGTTCTGGACTGTCCATGCCTGGGGGAATATCTGGCTCTTTTGCCCAGTCTATAAACCGCTGTATGGCACGACGAAGATTTCTCTGTACTTCTTTCTTTGTAACCTGGTCTGAAGTGTTGGTTTCGTCGCGTAGTTTATCAAAAATCTGTGATTAAAGTTAACGAGAAGTGACCGTAACATAATGAGTAGTTGTTTATGACACGCACAATAAAACAACTTACAGTGATCAATATCACAAGTAATGCATGGCCCAATTCCTAACGGAACCGTCCTCTAACTAATTAAAGATTGAACACGAGTACGCGCTTAATACATGAATGCTTCCGAGCTTCAAATGCACTGGGAACGGATAACATAGTACTCTCGTTAGCCTGGGAATAGCACTTTGTCAGCCTTGATGACATTCCAGTTAATGTGAGTAGTACTCCTGGCAACCTGAATAGATGTAGGTTGTATCTTTGTAGTTCGCAAATCGATTCTGTTCTATCTTACCTTTTTCTGTCCGTTGTTTGTAACTGTATCATTCCCATGTATTACAATTTTTTCTAATTTTCTCTATTTTGGACGATAATTTTCCTTGTGCTCGAGTCCATGTACGTCTCCTTTAACAAGGAGGATAATTGAGGATAATGTTTAAAGAGGGAATCACACGAAAAGCAGAGATTTTTGGAGGGTTCTCGAAATAAAAGCTATAAAACAATGAAAACAAAGCTATTATAAAACAAGATTTAAAACAGCAGCAAATGCGAGAAAAACAAAAGCCTATTTCAGGATTGGGGAACAGAAACCATTTGTACTTGCTACAAACAGTTTCCATCACTTCTCATCTGAAATTAATGTCTTGTTTTACTTACAATCTCTGCGGTGGCTTTTGTTCCTTGAATCACCTGTGTTGGGGAAGCAAAAAAATCTATTAAAAGAGAAATGCGACCGCTTTCTAAATTTACATTCTACATGTTAGCAACCCAGTACAGTGTATACATGCACATTCTTAAAGATTTAGTCCGTGTAAATTATTCGCGTTTGCTGATCAAAAATTCATGGGAATCCCACAGCGCAAAACTGATCAATTCTTCTCATTCCTTCTTGGTTCATTATCTATATTAGTTTTGCCACCATTTTGGTGATTTTGACCATTTTGATCGAAAAAAATTCTTCAAAAAATAAAATGACACTGCACATGTGTATCTGAGTAGCTGATGACTGTTAATTACCTCAACATAAGCATTGATAAACTTGTCCTTAACCACATGCCCGTCAACAGCCAGTAGCTCATTAAGTACATCCCTACAGTGTGGTGTAATATTAACAAGCACATCCAGTTAGTACGCATAGCAAATTAACATATAGAAATTCCCAAAATTGGTCAATCACAACACCATTTGGGAGAAAATAGGCTAGAACCTATGTACATGCGTATCACAATAAATGATAGAGATCTATTTGGTAAGTGGTTGCCTCCTTCTAATGGGAGGACCATCATTTTTACCACATTAAAAAAACAAACATCTTGTATGTGTTCAGGAACACACACAAGATAGAGATACAAGATACACATAGAGAAAGTTAACTGATAACTTAAGCACAATTTACATTTAATGCATGTACATGTAGATGAAGGATTAAGGTTGCAAAATGTTCCAACTTATCTTGCAAATAACCAGCAAAATATAACATGCGCTCCACTCGTATCGCAGAGCTCATGGGTTTGAATTTTTCAGGCCTTATTTTTATAATTCCTTAAGTTGTGTACATAACTGTGATGATCACTCGAGTCTTTACATAATATTCTTCACTTTCCAGCAAAACACCAAACATCAGCATTTTGGAGGCAGCATGGCTCAGGGCACTGGTGTTGTGATCCGGAGGTCCCAGACCTCCACCCTGCCACTAGCGGGATTTGTTTCTCGGTGGCCCCGAGTTCAAATCCTTGGTCACGTTTTGTAAATAACCAACCGGTCTGCCTCCTGCCAGTTGGGATTTTTAACTTTGTTACGTCTATTTGAAATATTTCTTTCCTTTGTTTCAGTGGCATGCCTGTAAACTAGCTAAGCTTAGTGCTTGTATAGCTAAGTGCATGACCACTATAAATAAGATTTACATTTACATTTTACAGCAGAGAGTTCCAACTGAAGAGGACACGAGTATTACCTGACTTGTGACACATCAATGGCCCCATATTCTGCCTCTTCAGTGTTACTAACATCTGTTCCTTCAAACTTGAGAACAAGTGCCCTCATTTCACCACGACTTAAATTCCTGACATCATCTTTAGTTATAAATCCTTTTTCGTTGCCGCCAAGCCAGTCAAACATCTGCAAAACCAAAAACAATTATTATTTTTATCAAGTAGTACTTCTAATGATTAATGTAGAGCTCATTGTCTTGATTAATTATTCTGATCAGCACCTTGCTCTGAATGACCTGCCCCTTGGGCATATGTAACTATGGCTAGATAATAATCAACATTCTTTCAAACTGTTTTAAACTCGATTCCCATACCGATAGAGGTAGTGTCACATGGAATTATCACTTATTTACAAAAGCATTCACTATGCTTCAACTGACTCAATTGAAAAGGAAGCTTAGCTTATACATGTCACCCTGTGGATTTTTAAAAGTAACTTGACTAGCATATCTCTCTTTATGTCCCATTTGCTGTTGTTTTGTTTGCTTTGTTGCTAATGATGTTGTTGTTGTTCTTGTATTGCTAGATGCTCTCTCAAAAAAGTTTTAAATTCGTGATTATCACTGTCTGTGTTTATTTCCAACAGAACTGCATGTAGCCGTCTGGTATGTTGTAGCCTCAAAATCAGTTTTACTGAGGCTGCATCTACTACTGAGATTATTAAAATAACATTAAATAAACAACCTGAGCTGGGCTTACTGTAGCAGGTATGCTCAGTAAAATAAATTAAATGTTGCAGTTTTTGTTTCTGCATATTGAAATAATAATAATAATATTATTATTATTATTATTATTATTATTATTATTATTATTATTATTATTATAACTGCACTTGAATGTACATACTGACCAATAAAGCATTCTCTTTCACACCTTCAACATAACTATACAACCCAACCTAAACAAGAAAGAAACCACACACTGAATTCAGGTCAATGCTTACACATGTAGTATATAGCAATTATTCTGAAAATTAAGTCTAAATAGTCACAGTCATAAGTCAGGGTTTTCTTCTTCATGTTAATTAGCCACTAACCAAAAATAATAAATAGAAAATGAATGAATGAATAAATAAATAAATAATAATAATGATAATTTAATAAAAATCACTAATTAAAAAACTTTACATGATAATTACTTACAGCACAAAACTATTTACAATAACAATTGTAATAAAGTCCTTAAAAAAGGAAGCAAAATGTAGTTTACAGAAATAAGTAAAATTGAGAAGACCTCAGAATTGGGGTTGAAGGGTAGTAAGGGGTCCTGGTGGAGTGCGCTGGGGCCACCAGGTGTACTTCGCAAATGCCAGGAAATGCCCACCGTGTCATAGGCTCTGCCACCAAGTCGGCTGTCATATGTCCTCATCATAACCCCAGTAATGCAGTTGTACTGCAGCTGAGTGACAACAGCAAAAGGGGGGTATCCAGCGCCTTTCAAATAACGGGATGTTTTGGCTAAGGGAAAGACACCTTGACAGAAAACCCAGGCCCTCCAGGTTGGGGGTTGAGCATGGGGCCAATCCCCCCCTCCCTCAATCACAGAAGCCCGAAACTCTAACAAGCAATGTTACATGGGGAACAGCACAACTACTTGCCTAACTCCAAGTGATAATTTTATCACATGGGAGGATGGGTTGACGACGGGAACAGGTGTAAGCCGAAAGGAAGCCTGTTCTCCAATAGAGTCATTGGCTTCTCCCAAATCTATTATGAAGATAGGAACATGGAACGTCCGAACGATGTACCGAATAGGGAAAACCGCAGTTGTAGCAAGAGAGATGAGGAAATACGACATCTATATACTGGGAATCAGTGAATGCAGATGGGCTGGTTTTGGGCGGATGAGGGTACAAACAGGCAAAACGTTGCTGTACTCAGGAAGGGTCAACGATGCACACCTGAGTGGTGTTGCCATGTTAATGAGTAGGAAGGCAGCCAGCTGTTTAATTTCTTGGTCACCCGTAAATGATCGAATTATCATGGCACGGTTCAACTCATGTCATATCAGAACTACCATTGTCCAAGTGTATGCTCCCACAAATGACGCCGAGGAAGAGGCAAAAGATGTCTTCTATGAGCAGATGCAAAACGTCCTTGACAAAATCCCAAAACATGATTTTGTGATCCTGATGGGGGATTGGAATGTGAAGGTTGGGGATCAACAAGATGGTGAAGGAGTGGTGGGCCACTACGGAGAGGTCTGAAAATGGGGAACGCTTTGTCGAACCGTGTGCAAGCAACAATATGGTCATCGCAACCACTTTGTTTCCCCATAAGGATATCCACAAGCACACATGGGTATCACCAGACGCCCGTGCCAAGAACCAGATTGATCATGTGGCCGTCTGTGGAAAGTTTAGAAGATCAGTACTAGACACCCGTGCATTTCGTGGAGCCGATGTCAACAGCGATCACCACCTAGTCATCGCAAAGATCAAGTTGTGGCTGTGTAGAGTTGAGAAGAACAAAAACAGATTAAGAAAGTACAACACCGCCAAGCTCAAAGTGCCTGAGGTGGCGCAGAGTTTTAAAATCAAACTTCAGAACAGATTTAGCTGCCTGGCAGATGATGAGGCCAATAACAGTGATGATCATGATCAAACTTACCTAAGAACAGCTGAAAACGTTCTGAGGTTTCAATCAAGGTCAAACAAACCATGGATCAGTGCTGAAAGCTGGAAGAAAATAGATGACAGGAGAGAGTTGAAAAGGAAAATGGATTCCACCAGATCAGAAAGGGTCAGGGAGCAGCTCAGAAATGCATATTCAACCAAAAACAAGGAGGTGAAGAAACAGCTCAAGAAAGACAAGAATGACTGGGTAGAGAAGGTTGCCAAGGAAGCACAGAAAGCTGCAGAGCAGGGCCACCTTAAAACAGTTTATGATGCTACCAGGAAACTGTCAACCAAGAAGGGCAAGACCATGGATATGACAAAGAGCAAAGAGGGAGCGCTTCTGACAAAACAAGACAAAATTCAAAAACGATGGAAGGAGCATTCCCTTGAAGTCTTGAATCGTCCAGCACCTGAAGATACAGGAGAGTTTGATGATGAGGATGTGGTTCCTGAATCTGAACCAATTATTGATGTTGATGTACCAACAAGGGCTGAAATCTATGCAGCCTTTAAGGAGATGAAGAACGGAGCCGCAGGGGAGTTGATAGTTTGACCATTGAGATTCTAAAGGCAGATTTAGAAACATCTGTGGATGTCTTACATGACTTCTTGCATAAGGTGTGGGAGCAAGAACAAATACTGGAGGACTGGCAACGGGAATTGATGGTGAAACTGCCAAAGAAAGGCGATCTCACCGAATGCAGCAACTGGAGAGGCATAACGCTTATGGTGGTGGCAGCAAAAGTTCTGGGCAGAATCATAATTACACGAATACGGGATGGAATTGATACTAAATTGCGTCAAGAACAGGCAGGTTTCAGGAAGGACCGCAGTACAATGGAACAAATATTTATACTGCGCAATATCATTGAACAGTGTATTGAGTGGAACGCCAACATTTATGTCTGCTTTGTTGACTTCGAGAAAGCATTTGATTCTGTAGATTGTTCTGTACTATGGAGGATTATGAGGAGCTACAGCATTCCTGAGAAGATTGTGACGATGGTGAAAGTGATGTACAGTGGGAGTGAATGCGCTGTAATTGATGGGTCGGGTGTGCACGATTGGTTTGAGATCAAAACCAGTGTTAAACAGGGTTGTTGTATGTCTGGGTTTCTTTTCCTGCTTGTTGTGGACTGGGCTATGAGAAAGACCACCAAACACGGGAACACAGGCATCAGATGGAAGTTCAACAACTTCCTAGAAGATCTTGACTTTGCCGATGACCTAGCCCTGATCTCTAGTGGTAGAAGTCATATCCAGACTAAAGTCAGCAACCTGGGACATTATGCAAAAATGATGGGCTTCAAGATAAACACAGCAAAGACCATGATGATGTGCTGGAACAACACTGCAGGCAGAAAGGTCCAGGTCAATGGAAAAGAACTGGAAACTGTGTCGAAATTTGTTTATCTAGGAGGAACAGTGACCCAGGAGGGGGGTTCAGATGAAGACATCAAAAGCAGACTTGGAAAAGCCAGAGCAGCATTCAGCAAGCTTAGAAACATATGGGGGAGCAGTCAACTGAAATTGAAAACTAAGCTGAAGATCTTTAAGTCCAACGTTATGGATAGTCTGTTATATGGTTGTGAAACATGGCGTATGACTAAAAGAGATGTGTCACCAAGCTGGACATATTTCTACATAAAAGTCTGAGAAGGCTTATGAAGATCTATTGGCTTATGAAAATATCAAATGAGGAGATTCAAAAGCGGGCTAACATCAGCACCATCAGTGAGCAAATCTTCCAGTGGCACTGGAAGTTCATTGGCCACATTCTCAGAATGGATCCAAATAAACATCCCAAGACAGCATTAACATGGGCCCCAGAGGGAAGAAGAAGTCATGGCAGACCGAAAGAGACTTGGTGGAGAACCGCAGAAAAAGGAAAAACAGCATTGGGTTTTGGCTCATGGAGCGAGGCAGCAGTGGCTGCTCGTGACCGAGTGACATGGTGAATGAGAGTGTCTGGCACTATACCCACTTAGTGTTATGGTCAAAATCAATCAAATCAGAATTGGAAGGACTTGTTTAAAATGTCACAGAAATGTAGCAAAAGTTTTTGTGGTTTGTGTTGTCAATTGTACGTGAGAAGTAATCTAAAAACAAACAAAAAGTACTCTCAAACTTTACAATGTGTATTCTGCTAATTATGGAATCTTACTCATCCTCGCATTAATACTAGTTGCTAATAGTAAAAATACAAAATTGATAAAAAAATACATTACATTAATAATTTAATTATAATAATCATAACAATTTAATAATGATGATGATGATGATGATGATGAGAATGTGATGGTGGATTAGAGCAGCAATTTTCACATGTTCATTAAATAAACATCAGGCTTTTTTCACTCAGTTGCCTGTACAAATTATACATCAACTTATTAGACAATATTGCATGGTGATCACCTGATGGCGCAGTTGTTTTTCGTCTAATCAAAGAACAAACAACTGTATAAATTAGGATAATTACTCATTAAACTTATAACTACCTGTTCAAACTCTACTGAATCTTGACTTTTCATTTGAATTCCAGCCTTATCCAATTTCTCATCACTTCCAAAAAATTCAAGCATACCCCCCCTACAAGAAAGTACATCATTTACCAAGTCAAATGATTCACCACTCTCAGTAAGCTTCACTTTACATGTACATGGTCTTCTATAGCATATATGTTATGTCAGTTGGCACAGATGAATTAAGTTTAAAACACATTTTCATAAAACAAAATAATGCATTTCTGCTCTGTTGCTGACACTCTAAGAAAAGAACAGCAACAACAATCCACACAATTTAGTTTAAAGCAATAGGTTTGTTTGTGGGGTTGCGTTTACATTAAAAACAGAAATATGTACAGTAATAATATGATAATTCTACAATTCTAACAATTCTACAAATTCTAATAATTTAAAATTCTATTAAAATAATTCCATAATGCTAATAAAACTTAAAATCTGTCACGTTCTTGCTTTGCGTTTGAATCGAGGTCGTATTTAAGTCTAACTGTTTAATAAAAATGTCTTTTCTAACTTTGGCAAAGAATTGCTTAAAATTATCAGTATAGTATCTATAGTGTTCCAAAGTACAGCAAACCGGTAGCTTATAAAGTTTTTCATGTATAATATAGTACGAACAAAATCATGGAGTAGATGATTAAACATAATTTTCTAGAAGATCGCATACCTGACTGATTCTAGATCAGTGTTACCCATGCTGAGGTTGCCATGTCCAGAGTATTTCCAGTCCACATCCATTTCACTCAAAGGTTTAAACCCTAGCACCTCATCGCAACCACTGAAATCAATGTTGTCAAAACCATCCAGGCGAGAAAATAACAGTGCCACTGCTAAATTATTTGTACCATATGAGCTCACCTGGTGATAATAACCTGAATAAAATTAAATACAGAATGAATTTAAATGAAATAAAACACTATCTAAAAACTAGTCATGCAGTGCCATTTGCTCAAAAGAAAATTTGATAATTACTATTGGCATTAATACAACATTCCACATACTGTATGTACCCACCCAGCCACACTTAAATCATGTAATTATAGTTATTAGTTAATTCAGCTGGTTTAAACAAAGGAAATCATTATGCTGGGACAATGTTCAGAAATCAAATCTTAATTTACATTATTAGCTTTTTACAATTTCTCCTAAGTTCGATCTAGTTTTGATTGAGAAGATATACACAAGACAGTGTGCCATTACATTTCCAAACATCTTGAATTTCGTCCAGAATACTCTGCTACATGTGGTATCTTCAACTCCCCTCTTGGTGTTTAGAAAAGTGGTAAAACATGTGTAGTCTCCTGTGGTTAATGTGTTATCTTCAGCCCCATCTTCAGTGAGTAAAAATAACAGCAAGTGCCTTGTCAAGCTAGCATTTATCTTAAGCTTCACAACCACGCAATAGCTACAGTACTAAATATATATTGTATTATCACATTGTTAAAAAGAAATAATAAAAACCCTAGATATTTCTAAGGCATGTAATCTATTTCAAGGACTTACTTTTGGGCAAGAAGAGACAGTCTCCAGCATTTACTGTGACAAGTGACCACGGGACTTCAGCAACCTTGGGATACTTCAACAAGTCAACTTTTAGCACATTAATGCGTGAGAATCCCCCGACCATTTGTGGAGGCTCCCATGCCTTGTATATTTTATCTTCATACTTGTACTCAATCATTTTCCATTCCTTTGTGCCATTGTACAAACAGTTGATCGCATTGTAAGCATCTTTGTGAAGTATACTTTTAGTACCTCCACCGCTCATCCATAAGTCTACTTCAACCAGTCTGTCCTTCAGAAGGCCACATGTCAGGGGGGGAATGACTGTCACATCCGGCCACATTGGGGTGGGCAACTCTGAGACTACATAGAGATTGTTGTTTTCTTCATGGTAATGGCTGATGAAGTTTCCTTTACAAGAGAGAAAAAAGTGTTTGTAAAAGGTGAAAGAAATTAAACAATTCAAAGACTTAAAGGGGATACGCTGTTATTATATTGATTAACTATAATTTGTAATGTGTAGATTTACCTTCAAATCAAAATAAGCCTCAAAATATGATAATTCACTAAAAATGATAAAGACTTGAGAGGAAATAGACTACAATTTTAACAGAGGCACAAGAATTATTATAATTATGATAATTTAGGACAGATAATTAATGGCATAATTTAAAACTCAACAGGTACTTTAGGCTAATTTTTTCAAAATGCAACTTCCTTGGAATAACTCCTTTTATTAATGGCCTTTGTTGTGAAAATGGATCGAGCCAAATGTTCCAATTTACACTGTTTATAATGCAAAATATCTGTCTTACTACGGTTACGATTTATTCAGAATCAAACATACAGCAATTATTGTTCTCTCTGGTTCCCAACTCGATACTGGGACCAGACCCTGGTGCCTCCACTTTTTGCATCCCCAGCCACTCCTCGTCAGTTGTCACTTAGCGCAAACACTAAGTAGCAAATAAATGTGCTTCACACAAAATTCAACATTTACTGATAATTTTCAAGTTTTCTGTTTATCATTTCCATGGAAAATTATACTGATTTTCTTAAAAACCTGAAAACTTCATATTTGCTTTCAAAAGATAAATTTGTGAAGACTGGTAACCTGGTAACTTGCTCAAAATGTTTTTATGAGCAAAATACCAGCAAGTTGCCAGTTAACCAATCTTCACAATGCTTTGAACGAAGCCAAAATACTACTTCTGTGTGTGGTCTCAAGCACTGAAGGACTTCTCAATAGATTTAGATTGCTGATAAAATTAAAAGACATCAAAGGAGAAAAACTACAAATGAATTAACATGAATTGTTCTCATTTGCATGCCAATTTCAAGGATCTACACAGGCCCACAAATGATCCCGGCCTGAGATGTATGATAACACAGGATGTTCACTACCTGCTTAAATTTGGAGACAATGGAGAATTTCCATGTGGATTGACTACATTTTTGCATAGCTTTTGGCACAGAGGAGATTATTGACAGTAAAATTTTTTGCACGAGCAAAAGCAACAGCTCTACTTGTTCGGCATGCAAATAAATCTATCTAAAGAACACTGCGGAAACTTACACAGAGGAATCTTGTGCACTTTCGTGGGACCCCATGTCTATCCAGGACGCACGTATAAGAAGCAGACAGGGAAAAGTTCTAGGTGGTTAATTAGATGGCAGAGGCATCTTCAAAGATTCCTGGTTTTTCTTGCAGTGCGTTTCCTAATAGAAAAATTTATACAGTCCACACATGTCAATTTGGTATTTTGTGCAGTATGTCTGAGGTGCCTGTCTTTTCTTCTCCTAGAATAATTGAGAAAATATGTAACCATCCATAGGCTTTTCATGGAGTCCACGCCATTCCTAACTTTTTGCGGTGGTCCTGGGTTCATTTACGGTCCAATATGGGGATCATTTGTGGTCCAATTTTGGGATCATTTGCGGTCCGGGGATCATTTGCGGGCTGGGATCATTTGCAGGCCTGTAGAGATCTCGCTAACCATCATGGATTTTATTTATATGAAGCCCTATACAAAACACGCTATTCCAAATCATATACTATAACAGTACAAAAATGACCATTTAAAAAACTAATTATATAGCAGTCAGTTAATCCAATATCGTCAGCACAGCTGTTATCCTTTAATTTCTGAAAACTGTCCAATTTGGGATTTAATTTGGACAGTTTTCGATAAGGACTGAGTAAAAACGCAGAAACTGTCCAATTTGGGTAAAAATAGGACAGTTTGTCTTGTTTGTCTTTGTTTGTCTTTGTCTTGCAGACTTGTGACAATCCCCGGCAATCTCTGAAGATCACCAGATATTTTCGAAGCTTTCCCAAGTTTCGGAAGATCGAGGGCCCGGTCTGTCTTTCTTCAGAGACAGTTACTGTAGTTTTCCTTGCAAAGCTGTATTACCTCATGAGCTATATAAATTAATAAGTAACAGGACTACATGCTTGTCCAATTTGGAAATAATTATTAGATTAAAAAAATTCCTCTGACAGCCAAATTGGACTTGGCCTTCGGCCTCGTCCAATTTTGGCTGTCCTCGGAATTTTTTCATCCAATTATTTCCAAATTGGACAGCATGTAGTCCTATTACATGTACAAACAACGTTATCCATGTAAACTTCATCTAGGTATAAATAAGCAAAATATAAGCTTAATGTAAGCCCCATTTTGTGAATATCGCCTACAACTGAAACTTTATAAGAAAGCTTACATTTTGTAAATGTAGTAAATAATCTACAGGTATATGATAAAATGAATACCCTGTGTAGGTTAACATTTTATTCGAACTAGTTTTCACAACCTTTATTTTTCTCACCCACCTGTATTTTGTACCCTAAGGCTCGCCAGTAATATATTCGTAATCGTATTTTAAAAAAAATGAGAACGTTTTATTCTATTCATGTTAAAATGACGTGTCGAAACCAATGAGAGAAGAAGAAGAGAAAAACCTCTATAGCACTTACCAATCGTATCTCTTCCAACTCCTTTCGCACCAATCGGTACTTTGGAGCTCTTTTCTTTCTTTGCTTCTAGGCGAACCTCCAAATCTGCAAACTTTTCTTTCAAATATTCATCAGTCCATTGAGTAAATGCTCTTCCGTATTTTGCGGCTCCTCGGAGCACGACAGCCTTAGAGGGTCGAACATATTTAGTCCAAAACTCTTGAGGAGATGGCATTTCCTGTAAATCGTCCACTAAGTTGGTTTCTGGTGGTCTGTGAGAACCTAAAGGCCTCAAATGACCAACAGGGACATGAAGATTGTCTGAAGAATTCACGCTTACAATTAGCACTGAAGACAAGATGAAGCTTAATAATAAACATCGGAGAGCCATAATCTTAAACCTTTCCACCAAAAAGGATTACACGGAATAAAATGAATGTTTCCTCTGAGAAATACGCTGGATGTGAATAAAAAGAAGACAGAAACTCCTGTCAAAACTCACACTCAGGTTTGCCTGATCCTGTAGTTGGTCGTTGCTTGATAAAACAACATTCCCAACACGGGTAGGCTGCGTGTTCCGCGTGAGCAGAAACGCAGCAGGAAATTTCGTTGTTCTTTGTTGCTTAGATACGAAAACAACCAATAATTTGCTATTTTTTGGAGACAGGTGTTTTTGTTTTCATTGTTCACAAAAATGATAATTTTCCTTTTACTGAATACTTTATTCCATAGGTTAATAAGATAAACGGTGAGCCATACCAATCCTACCCTAGACAAGTTGGAAGTTTTGCTCTTTTGCGCGCTCAATGGCTTACGGGAGAGTGAGAGCAATATAAGGCACATAACAAATAATTCAACTGTCATCTGCTGTAAACACAAGCTAAACATGCCCAGTTGGTAATTTTGAGGAAGATGAGGGAGGATTTCATCGGATCTTAAATTTACGGCTCCCCATTAAACCTGCCGACCCTGCAAAGCTGGCGGCATGTCGAGCGCGCGCGTGTTTTGTTTTAAGCAAAAATTCCCTCGCGGCCTCGCCTGAAGCAGGGCTCTTAAAAGTAGCCCAACCCTTTTCAGCCCTGCCTGTAGCGTCAATCAGGGGCTCCACCGGCGAAATGCAATTCCGTAGGTTAGCGGCTCCCGGCCGATAACTCTAGCAGCTAATCCATAACTGAGAATCCATAATGGCCAGACTAATATTTGTTTAGGATAGCTCCTTTTCAATCGTATAGTCTTAATAATTCTCGGGACCGTACCGAACCACAGGTCAGCTTTAGGCTAAATTGCTTTACGGGCTATACTCGGCCGGGCCCTGCTGTCAAAACCAAGCTTGATATTCCCAGCAAGGCCACCCTTGAGTTTGAAGCCATACATGCAGATGATATTTTTCATCCGAGGCCCGATAACTACACAAATCTATCAATTAGAATAATAAAGAAAAATGTAAAAGGTTTCACACAATCGTAGAAGTGCTCGATGCAAATACATGCAGAGCGGAATACTATAATTAAAGATAGAGACCATGCGGACAGTTACTCGAGTTTCACGCACTAAGCGATCATCAGACTGTGCCGTTAGAGGTGGGTGGAATACAATTTAAACTAAGCTCATGGAAACAAAACAGGATCGCTCCAACTGTTCCCCATGAGCTTAGTTTATAGTATCAATTAGAACATGTATTCAGCTATGAAAAATGGAGAGTTTTGCAAGGATGGATCTAGCCAAACTACAAACAGGTGTACAACGGCTGCATGAATGAGTAATTAGTTGAATCGACGATGGCATGTGTGCCTTGGTCATTTGTAGCCCGAGAGATGATGGTTTGAGTGATATGCGTGTACAACCAAGTCAGAGTTTGTCTTTTATTCGCTGGACTTACAAACTTGAATTGAAAAATACTAATTATTTAAAACCTCAATAACACGAAGAGTTCGTCAAAAATAAACAAAAAAAGAAGAGACATAAGTAGGAGGACTATCACGCTGTTTTGAACACAACATTAATTATTACGAAATAAGAAAATGAGAAAATGGTTATTTAAACTACGGCAATTAGGGTGGTTACAGCTTTCGCGAGGAAACCTGTATGAATTTTATAAATAGAGCACTGAAGATAACTATTCTGCATCGACGTCTTACCACAAAAAATTTAAACAAGCAAAGTGACGTAAAATAATTATCTCGATTCATTTTATAGTGCAACGCGCCTTTTCCGAGGCCACTACTTCTCACGTTAAGGTTACGACTGACTTAGGTTTCTGTTTTGTACGTTGTATTTCCCGAAGGTTTTGTATTTGTGGATTTCCATTCATTTCCATAAAGCGTTACCGTTCACAAATACTGGAAACACTCGGTACAAAGTAAAAGTAAAATAAAATTACGCTTTTATTGACACAAACCTACCAGAGTACTAAATATTTGTTTTGAACCCTCAAAGCAGGTATTTCACGTTCCTGGCTCTAAAATCGGTCTAAACGTGTTGGCGGGAAATGCCAGAGAAACAAGGATTTTGATGTGGTATAGAATATTTTAACTCACGCTTGGTTTGTCGTGTTGTTCAGCGTTGTTTTTCCAGATGAATTTAGTGATCCTTCAACGGTTCCGATGAAGACAAACAATGAAAGCGAATTGTGAATGAAATGCAACATTTCACCGTTCCGGGTTTTAGCTGGGTTTCAACTGTAAGAAGTAGAAAATTTCTCCATTAAAGGTTTATTTTTAGTAGCGCTTAATTTTCTTCCCGAAATTTTTCGTTAAAAATCCAGTAAGTATGAAGGCCGCCAAAAATCCACCATGATGCGCAAAACTGTTCAAGGTGTGACCTACAACCAAATATCACGCTGTGATTGGCTGAATGATGACTTTCGAAAACGTTTTTGGGGTGGCCGTACGATATTTAGGTGCGTACTGTATAAAGCTCAGAACTTTTATGTCAAAACGTCGAACTTTACATGTGCCGAACCTAATACCAATTTGGGTCGACCCGAATAATTAAGTTCGGCAGTTGATTCAAACGTCGAACCTTATTTAGTCGAACTTAATTGCAAAAATAAAAGAGACACTAATGCAAACGGCGGAAATCGATCAAAATCGATGGCCAGGTTCTTTGTGATTATCGATTTTGATCGATTTCGTTAAGGTTCGATTAGTATCGATTTTGATCGATTATATCGGGGACTGAGGAAAAGCAACTTTCAAAATCAATCCTGACGTGTGACGCTGAAAGAATTGCAGTCGTTTCGCCTTCCAGTTGTTTCGCTAACGGTCAGTCAGATCAGGTCGCTAACGTTGATTTTAGAACAAAGAATATACCACCATCACTCCGCGAAGAATATACGTTTGTGAACTGACCTAAGACATGCGGTAGTGCAGCGGTTAGCTACACATTCATGCTTCATACAGGTACCTTGATTCTATTGGGCTGCTTTAATTATTATTCTTTTTATGCTTGTGTTTTGTCTGCTTTGTTGCACAGGCTCAGATGCATTATGCCGGATTATGCTGAAAAAAAATATGAAATTTAAATGACGCTGGTAGACCCTCTCCCCAGTATCCTCTCCTTTTCATATGGCGCCTCGCTCGCGCCTGATATGTACAGTATTTTTCATTCGAATGCAAACTGTTTTGGCTGCTCCACGCCATAGTATAGCAGTATAAGTAACCTTCGCTATGAAACTGATAAAGGTGCACTAGCCCGGTGGACGAACGACTACATTTTTGTAACGTAATGAATGGATCCGTTTTTAATGAAAAGATATTTTTGCCGAGAATCATAGCTTACGCCTGCTTACGAAATGTGTTTCCTAAGCTAGAGTTTTACGCTTGAGGTTACCAATGTAAGGTTACAAGCGACGGTTAACAAGCTAAGCCTGTAATAAGTCAATGTCCACTATTCGACCTATTCGTGACTGGTATACAGTATTCCTAATGCCTTGATATCACTGACACTCTCGACACTATTGTTTCGATCAAATTGGCTTCCGGAGTATATTACTATCGGGTGTTTTGTCGCGGTACCCAACAGTTTCTCAAAATCGATAGAAATCTATACCCGATGCTTAAACTACTGTGATCATCGATTTGGATTGATTAATTTGCTTAATCGATTGATTATTATCGATTTAAATCGAGTAATATCGATTTATCGATTAGGTTTCCGATGATCGATTTCGATCGATGCGTTACGTCCCGATTTATTTTGTCATTTTCTCTCAAAAACTTGACTCACAGTACGCCACCTGCTTTCCAACCCGCTACACTCTTATCGCTTTCAAATACGGAACGCCGCAAACAGAAGTGGTTTATGCACATCAAGCAAGTATATTTTGTGCTCTCGAAGCAAGAGGAACACATATCTTCCCGCTCTTCCCGCCATTTTGTTCCAAAAGATCAAAACAAGCTGTGTACGCATGACAAAAATGGGAAACATGCAGAACTCTGGCTAAAAATTAATTTATTTAATGTATTTGTAATGTATGCATTAGGTTCGGTACATGAAAAGTTCGACGTTTGAATCGGAGTCGCTCCGTAGTCGAACTGACCGACTGGCCATGTCGAACTTTATT
>Ga0126338_10000577_pt1 | contig 20465 bp, 14 predicted proteins | sample OrbCmetagenome_2_FD_92529 | JGI IMG/M metagenome (GOLD analysis project Ga0126338, IMG submission 92529) | Coral microbial communities from Petempiche,Puerto Morelos, Mexico - Orbicella C C metagenome | ecosystem: Host-associated > Invertebrates > Cnidaria > Coral | place: Petempiche,Puerto... | reverse complement strand
TTCAAAAAGCTGAAATTGCACGAGCCGCTTCGGCGAGTGCAATTTCAGCTTTTTGAAAAACTCACAAGTGCAAATTAATTCCAAATTGAACGAGAAAAACCGTATGATTACTTATTAATAATATAAACATGAAAAAAAATTCGCGTGGAGGAAATGCCGGAAGATCTTTCTTGAAGCCATTTTTTCTCATTCTAGAAAGCTTTTTTCAAAGTTTCTGCACTAAATTTTCATCATCATTTTACGTGATATCATTGGCTTAGAAAATTTCCTATTTTCTTTCAGCCAATCGTAATCTAGAATTACGATGTGTAATTTGCACTGGTGTTACACTTTTTGCACTGATGTTATACTTTTCGCACTGGTGTTACACTTGAACTGCACTAGTCTCAGCCAATCAGAATCGAGTAATTTTTTCATGTATATTTAAAACAGGGTTCCTTCGATTGCCCAGATTAATGAAACTTATCCAGTGAACCCGTTCGATTGAATCGCTAGTCCAAATCCAAGATGTGCTGCAAGCATTCTGCTCTAGGGAGCAGAATGCTTGGAATAATCGAGAATAACAAAGTCAGTTTTCTTCGGGAGACGAAGAAAACGAGTTGTGACGCGACTATCTGTTATAGTTAATTTTGTATCTCAATTTATTTCTTATTTGAACTTTATGTGGTTCGTTTTCTTCTAATTAGTTAATTTTTCGTTAATTTCAATATATCCCGAGTCAATAATTATTGTTGACTCGGGATAAATCTAGAAGAAAGTCAACTAACCATAAGAAAACGAACCTCATGTAGTTGAAACGAAAAAATTATACGTGATAAAAAGTTATTTACAACATATCCATTCCCCCAGTTTCGGTCAGTGTACGAAATCGATGTTCCCCTTTCCATGTATGGGCAAATGACAGAGTTGTTTCCAAAAAAAAAAAGGAAATGCCCCAGGATCCATGGCTTAGATTATTTCGAAAACGGAAGGACCTTGCAATTGACGAAAAGACGGAATGGCTGTTCTGGAATATTCAAGAATAAGGATATGTTCCGGAATAAGGTCAATCAAATGCACCCACAGTTTTTCCTTGTATCAAAACATAAGGATGATGGCTTTTTGAGCAAGGTTAACACAGACAGGCGAACAGATTTGATTCTAAATCTTATGGTAAATTAGAGACGAATGTCTTTTATCCCTTGTGTTACAGTACAAAAACCGAACTAAAGCTAATGACAGATTATTAACCCGGAGGCGGTGCAGGAAATATCTACGATAATCCCTTTGGGCCAACTCAGATTTATACACCAATCATACTCGGCTTTGAAACGTCAACAAAAGACGTCATCTTATCACTGTGAGGAATTTCAAGACGGTTTAATCGTCTTTAAGTCTGAATTTACACAATAAAAAGATGTTTCTACTAGCGGTTTCTATTAGAGGAGCTTTCAAGTCCTAGATTGGTGTAAACCTCAGAAAGTGACCTTAATACTCGGCGCTATTTGAAGCTATGCTCATCTAAAGAGCATATGCAAGGTCCTTCCACTTTAAAATGTATTCGGAGCTTCAAAATGTATTCGGTAAAAGTCGTTGCTTTCAGCTTTGCGGATGTGTTGGATTAAACCTGGCCATGTATAGACTGATTTGAGAGATTAAGCGTCTCCTTCGGAAGTGTAGCACACACGCTGTAGGTTGTTGTTAATGGCCAAATTTACAAATTACGTAGGGTATCGATCATGTGAATTTAAAATACTTTGGAAACCATTTCCTCTGAATGAGTATTTAAAGATAAGTTTCCATAGATCTATTAATTTTGATTTGGAGTGTGTGTACACGGACGACGTGATTAAAATGCATGTTGTCAGCACGTGCTAACAAGCTTTTCATTTATTGACGAATCTGGATGTTTTTCGTAAACCCGAAAGGCGCTCTGTGAGGTGTTTGGCACAGTTGGGTCCCTTTGTTTGCCTTGTGTCTCTGGTCAACCTGTAAAGCAAACCAAATCTGTGAGCGGGCGTAAACAAAACTGACGTGCTTGTCTGCGAATTCTGCCGTGACGCGGTGTTGTTTTTCGTATCTCTACGGTTTCACGAATAGAAGACAAAGAAAATCTGTTGAGGTCGACATTCACTGCCCCCATACTTGTAAAGATTTTCGTAAGCTCCAACCAATGTTGAAATTTGCGGTGAACGGTAAGTTACACCCACCGAGAATTGTTTTTTTTTTATTATAGTTGTCCCTTAATTTTTGATTGCAATTTCGCGGCGATGTCTCAGGTTCTCTCTGCCACAGGAAAATATTTTGCTGCAAAGTAACATTGAAACGTTCGGAAACGTTTCCTTATTTAGTGTTTTTTTTTCCTCGCTGTATGGTGAGGAAATTTCTCTCTCAAGAATGGAATAGTAGAATTTGTGTTTGTCTGTGATTGTTTTATAGCATGACACTAATCAAATGCGTTGTATGTCTAAATCGATTATGACTGAAATCATATACATTCCTCTTTCATCATAGTGATGTTTTTATTACACATAACTTTTTGGACGCTTCCGCTCAAAACTTCGCATTTAAATATCGGTTTCACCGAAATGCGTCTTTCAATCTTCGTTATTGTCAGTTAAGTGTAAATAAAACAGGTGGCCATTTTTAATATTGTCTTTGGTGATTGCCAAATTAACTGTCTGTTCACACGAGATGAATTTGTTTTGATGAGCAATGCCTGAGTAAACTTCTCGATGATTACAAGCTCCTCAGTTGTATTCCTTGCCTTGTTTTTTCAACGTTTTAATACCTCAGCAAGCTGTCAGTTTTTGCCTTAGTGACCTTTGTATAGAAAAAGTAAAAAAGCTGAAAAGATTTTAAACTGCTAGTATTTCGACTTCCTTTATATTCAATAATTAAATCTAAACAATAGAAAAAATGTAACAATAGTTCTTTAGCACACCATTATACCTCAGCAGTTTATATCTTCTTAATTCAGAAACACTGTGTTTGCATATCGCACAATCGATTTTTTTCCCAAAAATATTTATCTTAACTCTTGGTCGAACAATTAATGTTTTTGTCGCTCATCAGAATAAACATTTCAAACTCAGACAAAATAGAAAGCACTTAATTTATTCACCGCTCATGCTGTTATTGAAAAAGAAAGAGAAACCGGGCGTTGTTTTTCTCACGCCAAGTTCTTTTAGTTTATTTTGCCCTGATTTGAAAACAACAAGTGTAATTTTTTCTGATTGTGTTCTATTTGTCAGAAACTAAAGAAAACATTGAAGAGGAATTGGATAACCTGGCCCCCATAAACGTTGCAGTTAATAACGTGCCAAAGCTAAAACAAAGTAAATCTCGAATTTCATGTTGAAGGATTAAAAAAACCCTTCTTCCACAGACTTGAATATTAGAACCACCAGTACCGCATTTAAGTCTTGATTAATTATGGTTTCATCCAGAGTTAAAAGAAAGAATTATGTTGTAGAGAGTAATAACTGAAGTAATGACCACTAGCTTTAATTTGGATGGTAACCCAATTGACTATTTCATCTAAATGTACGAAAGGAGATATTCTTTCCAGTCGGCTTCACTGATTCGTTTTGATTTCCTTATATTTAGGAAATGCAAACACACAGTCCTCTCCCCAGACCTCGCTTGCTCCTCGTGCCTCGCGGCGAGGCAGCAAAAAGAACGCGCTTGACGACCTGGCCTTTGAAGAGGTCATGCGCGGTAAACGTCAAACGCTTGGCGACGGACACTTTGACGAAGCGGGAGTCTGGATTCCAGCCTTAAAGTCTTCCCTCAGCGAGGAGTCGCTAAAGGAGTTAAACAGAGGAGACGGAAGCTTTGGCAAGAGTCTGCTGAAGGCGCAAGGTCTGTTTGCAAGGAAACGAAGAGAAGGCAGCGAACAGGACAAAGTTGCACCAGTGGTCAGTAAAAGTGGACGCTTTGGGAACGAGAAGCCCACTGATGTGAAAGGTACGTTAAATACAGAATTTCTCGTCCATCTGTGACCAACGAAAGTGATAAGGAACGTCGAAATAATCATATTCGAAGTTCCCTCTAACAAGGGAGGCGATAACAAGGCCATTTCCGAATTATCTTTAGCCTCTTTCTCAAAGCGAGTCTTGGTACCCATCCTGTCATATGAAAATAAGATTTCATTCATATGCAGATTGAACTCAATTTCATATGAATGGTTGTGCACCAGGCCTCGCTTTGATAGAGAGGCTTAGAGCAACTAGGAAATGGGCTATTGAATTTGTTTTTTGAAGACCGCTCGAGTCTCCGTCCACAATTTACACCTTACTAAACCTTTCCAATTCCAATCTAAAAGTATAAATTCTCCTGACTGATTGATAAAATCCCTTTATAGTAAGTTCTGAGAATTTGGCGGTGAATCAAGCTGATGGTTTTTTTTTTGACACTCTTTGACACTCGTCTGTTTGATAATTTATCAGTCTTCGACAATTAAGGTTTGACATCAAAATTCTGTTAACACATTATTGTAACCTCAGCCAGCTCAATTCCTTATTTATTAGTATTATTTGGCTGTTATAAATGTTATTCTTGTTATATTTTTTCAACGACATTTTGAATTTTCTTCTATGGGGTTTGAATAGAAAAACAGTTTCGTTATTTAATTAACCAACCGAACTCCTTCCGTTAAACAACATGACAGAATTAATTCTTTATTTGATAACACAAAGTGGAGCAACGGTTGTTTGTTGGAAGTCTGTTTGAAATTCCTTAAAAATCATCCAAATGATTTGATGCAATTAAGATCGTTCAGGATTCCAGCCAGACTCATCTTCTTTTTGGCATAAAAGAGCTTAATTAAAGTTCTCGTGTTTACAAGCTTCCTTCTGGGGACAGGTGCATCTTTGCACTTAAATTCGTTATTCTAATTCGTTCTTTGAATGCTAAAACAGATGACTGTCACTCTTCTTTCTATTGTTTCTCTCAATCAACCTGTCATATATTCGCTTGGCGTTAGCCTTGCCCGAATTTTCTGGGTGTTTTATTCAATTTACGTGCATGTTAACCAAGGAGAGAGTTTAGCTGTCGATTATTCCACCGAACTTCGGAATCAACAAAGGCAGGTTTCAGTTGGATTTTTCTTTCCTTCAAGGTTGTATTTCAAAGTTTGTGTCCTTTGTGTTGCTATGACCGTCTAATGAGCTTTTTCGTTTAATGTTTATCTTAGAAGAAATTGTCGTGTTTTCTTTTTTAGTTAATACGTTGTGTGGAACTTCATTTTGCTTACGTAGGAATCACTTTTGTCTCAAAGGTGTTAAAGATAGTTGAAGGTAGTGACGTAGCGTATTTTTTTCGCTGTCAGTTCTAAATATCACCAGAGTTTGTCACAAGCCACAGAGGCAATTGGCTGTAATTCCGAGGCTTTGAGCCGAGCCGAGCCAAGTAACTTTAATACTGTAAATATATCAAATTAATTTCCATTATCGCCTTGCACCTGTCTTGTGAACGTGTCATTTTCAGCCAGTTTTTCACTTTGCATTATATGTTGTTTTGCAGACTTCTTCGAGCTCATCAGCCGTGTCCAGGCCAATAGGATGGATGATCAGAGAGGCGAACTTAAGGGAAACCTGGAGCTGCCAGATTTCCTCAAAATTCCGGCGAGCGGTAAGCCAGCTCAAGGCAGTGACGATTTCAAGGTTCCTTACGCACCACCACCTCAAGGTTTCAGAACTGTAGACAGGAACGTCACAAGACCTGCCTTGAAGAAAACGTTTTCCACACCGGTCAGTCAAGCTCCCGAGAAAATGGACTTGATGCAGGAGTTGGCGTCGAAGTTATCCAAGAGGACCGAGCCGACGAAGAACAGTTCATCGCCCAAGGAAAAGGTTGAGAGAGAGAACGAACAAAACGAAATGTTATTGGACTACAATTTTAACTCCAGACCCCAACCTGCGCAACAAGAGCAAACTTCCCATGCTGTTGTTAACGCGCAGGAAAGACAAAAACGTACACAGAGACCGAGATCTTGTACTGACGCAACGGTTTACACAGTGGATATGGCGCATGGGATGCGGGTTGAAACGGGCAATCGCCCGCAGCCAGTGGCTGACGCCGAACCTCGTAAGAACGTTCATCCTTCAATGCGGCCACAAGCATCGCAACCTGTCACGGTGAACAGCTTGCGTGGAATGCATTACGCTACTAATCCGCGACGGAACACGACCGATCACGTTATGTATCATCGTCCTAACAATGCGCTCAGTGCCAAACCGCAGACCGTTGCGAGAATTTCTTCGAAATCAACTCAGAATCTGAGAGACACCACGCCCGCTATTTACGACGTGAAACCGGGTTCGAATCAAGGAATGCGGATTAAAGAACATGATGATCATTCGATGAAAAATTCATCTGCTCCTGTAGATATTCCTGCGCGAAGGCTCGTTTCGGCGTACAGTTTGCCTGAAGTAAATTCTCAGAGAGCTGAAGTGCACATTCCGTTTGCGGGGGGACCCCCTCCGGTTCCTCAGAGGACAGTTTCTTATATGGAAAGACGACCTCGCCCTAAACCAATCACCAATCCAGAAGAACTTCTAGCAGGACTGGAAACCACTCCGGTGGCGCGTTCGAATGCGTCTTCCTTTGACAGAGTGGAATCACCACCCCACCAAGACATGATGAAACGGGTGGGAAGTCCGCTGCCTCCCCCTCCCACCCCTCCCTCAGGATCAATGTATGACCTGCAAATCGCCGACTTCTCTCCCCCTCCGTCGATATGTGAATCCCCTGAAAAATCCTCTCAGCCGCCTGAATATCGGGACTCCTCAAGCTTCGCGCAGTCTTCTGCTTCCCAAACTGGCTCGTCTTTCCCGAATAGCACCGCGTCTCAAGCTAGAACCAGCAGTGGAAGCGCACCAAATTATGCTGGTCCCGTAGCTTATGTGAACATGCCAAGCAAGGACGTTCAAAGACAACGGACCAGCGACAACAGAACATCGGGCTATAGCAAGGTGCCGATCACACCGCACGTTAGAATAAGCAATGTGAACGGGCCCACTTCGACAAACTCGACCCAGCGGGTTAGGAGTGAGGATCGTGTGGACACATCGGCACAGGGTCACACTCCAGGCTCTGTCACGCCAACTGTTTCGAACTTGAACAAAACGGTCACGCCACCGTCGACTAATGAACGGACGCTTGTCGAGGAATCTCCCTCGGAACATGCCACTCCCTGCACGGGTCACAAACCGTCAATGGATAACACAGCCAAACGGTTGATACACAACACGGGGAGTGTTCCAAGAGCAAGGAACGCTGATCCGGAGAAACGACGAAGTCGACAGGATGGCGAGATGCCAAAGCTTGACCCTTACGTTACCTACGAAAAGGAGGACTTGAGAATTACGTTTGTTTAACAATTCACTTACTAGGAAATTCCTGCAATTTTGTGTCTGCGGTCCCTTGAATCGATGCAATTTTTATTTAGTTTTGCTCAATTTTATTATTGTGATTTGTTATGTAGTTTACTTGAGTTAAGTGCTTGTTTCTGTGATTTTTCTTTTTTAAAAAAAACCGTGCCAAAATACAATGCAACTTAGAACTTTATTGAAAGTGATCTTCATAGTGAAGTAGACGCAAAGCAAAAGAAAGCCCAGAAATCGTCAGGGCCGGCTAAAATGGATTTGCAATTTGTAGTGTATCAGATATTTAGCAGTATAGGGGTGGAGGGGTATGGGAAGAGGAGAGAAACAACAATAACAGGTATAATTTCTGCCTGTTATATCGTACTTGTAGTGTACAAATTAAGTAAATGTCATTGGAGTGGAAGGCTCACGTTGGACCACAAGCGCGCGCGGCATAGCCGCGAACGCGAAATCGAGCGGCGCGAGACGAGACAGCGACTCAAGCCCTGGCCAAACGGAGTCGCAAGTAGACGCAAGTTCTCAACTTGCGTCTACTTGCGACTCCGTTTGGCCAGGCCTTGCGTGCACTTGCGTTGACTTGCGATGACTTGGGCTCACTTTGGTCGAGATCAAATTTGCACGCAAATCGACGCAAGCTTTTCACCGTTTGGCCACTCAACCCAAGTCATCGCAAGTTGAGAGACGTCCATTAACCTATTATTAGCCAATGAAATACAGGATATTTCTGACTTGACATGTTTTTTGTAGCGACTTGGGGGTACTTGCGAGGAAAGTTGCGAGTCCGTTTAGCCACCCAACGCAACTCTCTACGCAAGTTCAACTTCCGGCTGCTTGCGAGTACTTGCGAGTCCATTTGACCAGTGCTTCAGACCCCTTCTGCTCGCGCACGTGACTCAAAGGTGAACCAGCTCGCAGGCTAAGTGGAATCCCGCCTTGAGGCCACGCCGTTGTTCTGGCCACATTTCAAGCTAGTAGCTACTTGACAGATGGTATATTTTCAAAACCTGCCCAATTTTTGTTACTTTCATTAAATTATCTAATCTATTTTGAATCTTCCTTTATCGGCCTTTTGTTAAAGTGTTACTTCGAGAATTGTTTCGATTGAAAGGCGATTTTTTACATGGGTTAACTAGGTTCCACTGCTAAGATTACTTTCAATAGTTTCCATGTATATAGTAAATCTCACGAAAATGACATTTTTATGTATTTTTTGAACAAGGAATATGAATTACAATTTTTGAAGTTACTGTAATTGTTTATCAAAGACTTAATGGTCAATGCATGTTTATATTTGAAAATCGCAAATCTATTTATGATGTAATTCTTACAGTTTGCTGTTTTTGTTGAAGGTATCATTATGGTAGAATGCAAGTTTGTTTATTTTATTGGACAGCTGGAATGTCGTGCAGCCGTTGTTTGGCTGGTCAAGCAACTCCTCTTCTCAAGGGTAGATAGAAACGTTGCGTGACACAGGAAACAACATTGAAAGGAAGTCACGCACGGTATATTTTTAACCGTGTGAATAGACCATTTTACAGTTGTCTGCTCAGTGACCTGGCCTTTGTATGGCAGCGAGGCTAGAGTTGACCTTGTTTTGATACAGACCTCACTGCCTTTGTTGTGTAAAACAAGTTCTGATGCTAACTAGGTGCATTTACATGACAAAAGTAGTGAGGTCTGTATCAAAACAAGGTCAACTCTAGCCTCGCTGCCATACAAAGGCCAGGTCACTGAGCAGACAACTGTAAAATGGTCTATTCTCTTTGGATAGCCCTTCAGTTTTTTCTTTATACTAGTAATGGGTCATAGCCTATTTATGAAGTTGTTGACATAGCATTTTTTTAAGTCATATTTAGTTTCACAGGACAGGCAACTGATGTATAGTTTTGTAACAAAGAAGAATGTCATATTATTAATTGTGAAATACAAGGTGTGGAAATGTAATAACGTACACGTTATGTTACCAAGAGAATCCTCAAAATAATTCTATCCTTTCCGTGTTTTCTTCGTTGCACGTTATGTAACTCTCGCCAGTTCACTTACGGCCCTCTTTTCCACGAAACACTACCGAGAGAGTTGCGTGATTGAGAGAGAACCCGCACTGGACCGAAAATTGGTCATCTTTGTCATGCAGCCGGCCAAAATATGCGTTTGTGAGGTTTGCCGTCATGTCGGCAACTTAGCACCTAGCGGGGGAAAACACTACTGCTTGTCTACTATGAACGCCGGAAAGTTTTAGGGAACAGACATTTATTAATAAGATTAATAAAAGAACAAGGGAGAAAATGGGAAATTTTAAACGATCGTGGGAGCGGGTGGACAGAAGTTATCATAGCCTTAAATTATTATGGGTATAAATGCGATACTTTTCAACGGACAGAAACGATATTCTTTGATTCGGTTTATGAACAACAGTTTTCTAAGGTACCGAAATACTTTGCTAAGGCAAATTTAAGAGAAAGCTTCACAAACGGTTTTTGTACGGGCTGTCTTAAACAAAAAGTATTTCCCCTTACAGTGTAAAATTAACCGGCAGATTGAATTCGTTGACCATGATCTTTATTGATATTTGGTGGCTCTTAAAAGAGCCGTTTTTGTTTTCGCTTCACCGTCTACTTGCTGCTGGAATACTTGGTTACTGCTTTTGTACCCTCGCTCACTGCGTGCTTGGCCAGCTCACCAGGCAAGAGCAACCGGACTGCCGTCTGGATCTCACGGGAACCGATGGTGCTTTTCTTGTTATAGTGGGCAAGACGAGAAGACTCGCCAGCAATACGCTCGAAGACATCGTGGACGAAGGAATTCATGATGCCCATTGCCTTGCTCGAGATTCCAGTGTCGGGGTGAACTTGTTTAAGCACTTTGTAGATGTAGATGGAGTAGCTTTCTCTTCGCTTTTTGGTTCTCTTCTTCCTGTCGCCTGAAGCTCTCTTTCCGCCAACTTTCTTCGCCTTCTTGGCACCTGCTTTCGGAGGCATGCTTTCTAAACTCTTTACCTGATGAACACTTTTACAAGTAACAAACGCTTGGAAGTGCTGTGAGTGAGGATACAAAGGTTCAGGAATTTATAGCAAAAATCATGCGGATCGAAAAGTTACTTGGATCGAAATACCAATATGTGATTGGCTATAAGAAACAGAGCTTCCCGCCTGAGGAAACAGAAGAGAATTTGATTGACGTCGATGTTCCCTTTTTCCCTATAAACGACAAATCTTATTGGTTCATTTCGATCCGTTTTCAAACATAAAGTCGGGGGCAAAAAAAAGCCACCGTGCCATTTGATCTGTAAGTTTACAAAAGTTTGTTCAAAGTTTACTAACTCTTGCAACTATGACGGGACGAGGAAAATCTGGTAAAAGCCGTAGCAAAGCCAAAAGCCGATCATCTCGAGCTGGACTTCAGTTTCCAGTTGGCAGAGTTCACCGTCTTCTCCGCAAGGGCAACTACGCTCCACGAATTGGTTCTGGCGCTCCGGTTTATATGGCCGCAGTTCTTGAGTATTTGTCCGCAGAAATCCTTGAGCTTGCCGGTAACGCTGCACGGGACAACAAGAAGACGAGAATCATTCCGAGGCATCTCCAACTTGCCGTCAGGAATGATGAAGAGCTGAATAAGTTGCTTGGTGGAGTCACCATCGCTCAGGGCGGCGTACTTCCAAACATCCAGGCTGTTCTTCTTCCGAAGAAATCCGAAAAGAGGAGCAAACAGTGAAGTGCGGCAACGAGTTAAAACAAAACGGCTCTTTTAAGAGCCACCAAATGTCGCAAAAGCAATGACCAATAAATTTTTTCTTGAATCTTTTCAATTTTATTGAGATGAAAGCTGAAAACATAAACTCACACACAAAGTATTATAATGAGAGTCACCACCTGCATCACTCGTGGCTAACTTTTATCAAGGCCTTTGGTCCTTGAAAACACTTGCCCCCATTCACAAGTACTTTTTCACAGTTCAGGCCACAACAGTCAATTATTGTTTCATTTTTCTACATCGACTGACGGACCAATCTTGTTGAAAAGGCCGGAAGAAAGATCCTTATTTATTTACTCGCCGCAGCCTTTCGCTGCGTCCGGCCTTCGTTTTCAGTTCTATAACCAAGTGTTTTCCTCTACTCGTAAGGACTGTGCATCTTTGAGGAACTTAATCTTTTGACAGAGCACTCGTAAATTGTGACTACTTATTTCTGTAAACAAATTCAGCGACGGAGTGAAGAAATGAGGACAAAATTTTTCGCGAGCAAAAGATTCCAGAAGATTTATAAGCCCATAAAAGCGAAGAGGAAGTGTTTGAATGGTCCACTGACTGTCATCGGAGAATTTTGCGCTTTCGTGCAACAAAACAGTTTGTAAATGATACGGTTTAAGAAAATCGCAGTCAAGTTCGTTGTAAACAAATGATTTCAAAAGCTGGAAGCATTTCTGTCGCTGGGGAAAGCGCTTGAAATTGAGCTCAAATCTCTCTGCTTTGCAAAACCAAATTCTCCAATGATATTCCAGTGAAGTGGCTTTGGAAACCAGTTGTATTCCGCAGTTGACTGTTTTCCCTTTGGATTTCGTGACTGCTTTTTCCGTGCCTTTAGAGGAATCGCGATTAACGGGCCACGATCCTTCGCAATCAATGCCAACTACGAGATCCACAATCAAAGTTAAACCTCTGATTTTTATTTCAAGAGACACGGCATCTTCGGATGAAATATTGCGGACTTCAACACCTTGAATTGTTTTGTCGTGGTAATGTTGCAAAAATAACATATCCGTCAGGAGTTTTGAAAGAAGGTCGGACAATTCAGAACGCATCACTTTAGACGACAAATACTCTTTTCCTGATTTAGACTTTCTGCAAAGGCCTTTCCAGCTGCTTTGAGTACGCGTATTTTCTCTCATCTCGATCAGTGTTAGGCCTTGAACACATCCATCTTCTTTCAAATGTATTTCGGCGGAGCGAAGGCTATTTGAACTGATAAAAATAAGCAGTTCAAAATAATTTGGCTCCTTTTCAATGAAGAAGCTCGAGGAATCGACAGGTTCAAAGGAAAACTTTGCGTCGTATTTTGCTACAGCCGAAAGCAAAATATTTATGACTGACTGTGCCAAATAAAAGTTTCCGCAAGTGCTTGTAGTTTCACCATTTCCAGCTTGTAGTCTTGGTAGCAGATTGTCTATCCAACGCGGAGTTGACTGAAAATTGCACAACCATTTGTTAGCTGCGGTCTCCATTCCTGCTTCGTTTCAAATGATTTGTTTTTCGTGGTAGATTCCGACGGTATACTTCTTCTAACGTCAGTCCGATATCAGTGAAAAGATGTTACAAAAGCACCGTGGGAGAATAATTCAACCACGAAAAGTTCAGATTTTCAACTGTTTAAAAATTAAGCGCATTCAGCCTGTAGTTTACTTGTGGTTTATACGCACCAGCTACGCTTGGGCGATGAAAATCGATCGTCGACTGTGTGAAAACCAAATTCAAAAGCAAAGGTAAAGTCCCTTGTTTTTGATCACCCTTTCTATAAACTATTATTCTGGGTATAGTAATACACATGAAAAAATTACTCGATTCTGATTGGCTAAGAGGAGTGCAGTTCAAGTGTAACATCAGTGCAAAAAGTGCAACACCAGTGCAAATTACACATTGAAATTCTGGATTATGATTGACTGAAAGACAATAGGAACTTTTCTAAGAAAATGATATCACGTAAAATGATGACGAAAATTTTGTGCTGAAACTTTGAAAAAAATTTTTCTCAAATGAGAAAAAATGGCTTCAAGAATGATCTTCCGGCACTTCCTCCGCGCGAATTTTTTCATGTTTATATTAATAATAAGTAATCATACGGTTTTTCTCGTTCAATTTGGAGTTAATTTGCACTTGTGAGTTTTTCAAAAAGCTGAAATTACACTCCCCGAAGCGGCTCGTGCAATTTCAGCTTTTTGACAAACTCACTCGTGCAAATTAATTCCAAATTGAACTCGAAACCGTATGATTACCTATACTAATTAGAAGTCTGGATAATGGATTTGGAGTAATTAATTACGCATGCAGTAAAAAGTCATTATTTACTGGACATGAATCCTTTCTGTTCTTTGCATCACTTTTTGGTTTGGGCTGAAAAAACCACCAAAAATACTGCAAAGAGGGCGGCTTTAAAGTTACCAGATGGCCAAAAATCGACCAGAGTTAATGTATCTTTGCATGAGTACAAACCGAAATTTGCATGTTGAATATTGCTTGCCTTAATTTTCACACCACGCCGTAAATGCGAATATCGGGCACTGTTCACTTGATTTAAACCTTCTAATACCTCCTAATCTACACAAGGTATAATTTTAAGATTCTTTTTCAAGATTGTGTTCACTCGCGCTAGTTGAAAAATTCCGTCTGGCTCCTACGACTTGGTACGGTTCTTGGCACAATTAATCCCAAAGCCCTATAGACCCTTTTCATAAATGGTTCCGATTATAAATTCTTTTGTAAGTATTAAAATTAGCCTGACTAACCTCGTGTTTTTGAGTTGATAGTTCAAAAGAATTTTTACTCCCAAAGGAGTTTAGTAAGGCTAATTTAAATACATACAAAAGAATTTTAACTTGGCAGCCATTTATGAAAAGGGTTTATGTTATTATTAACAATGCCTTTAGAAAACCTGGAGTGATAAACATTTATTGACGTAAACTTCAGTTCACAAGTGTCGCTCTAGATTTTTGTATTGACGAGTTCCGTGTTGTTCAATTCCAGACTGAGTTAAAAAAGATGGACTGAACAGCGCTACTTTCATCAGTTAAAAAATGTAAAATAACTTGGGGAGTGCACATTATTTATGGTTTGGGGGGGGGAGGGGCAGGGAATCGATGAAATCATGAGGGGGGGAAGTTTCAGGTGTGAGAGAAGGGGGTTCATGAGAGTTTCAAGGGTGTTGCATGGGGGGGAGGGGTGTTAAAGCTTTCATAGTGTTAAAAAAGAAAATAATATTCCTTTAAGAACACTGATTAAGACCAACCAGTTGTGGTAAACCCCCCATAGAATTGGTTGTTTAGTCTATTATTGCATCACTATTTTCCTCTTAGGGTAACTTGATAATCAAGTCAAGCGGATTACTTTCCTTGGTGGGGATGCAATTATACAGTAACTGGGAGAGGTGCAATAAACACAATATCTATTTGTCTACTTACATGTGTGTAACAGGAGGTGGTGATGGCCCTGGGGGGAGGGGAGGGATTCATAAACATTTAGCTCATCAGTTTGGAGGGGCCATTAAGTTTGTTGTTGTTGTCGTCTTATGGGGGGTGGATGTCACACAACAATCTGAAGGGGAGCAGTATAAAACCCCAATCCCCAAAACCATAAATAATGCACACTCCCAAAAACTAATAATTACAGATTTAGCCAAGCCTAAAAGTGGAGCTCCTGATTGCAATGACAACCCACAAAGGAAAAAGAGGATTTGTTTTTCTTGGATCCGAGACTCGAAAAATGATCAATTATGAGCATGTAATTGTTCAGCATATGGTTTTGCTTTTTCTTCAGTTAAATTTTAACAAACTAATGGTATACCCAATAAGTGTAACCAAGATTGTAGAAATTATGTATGCAATATATCAGGGACTTTCCAAGAGACAATTGCACAAGAAATATGTCAGAAGAAAAGTTAACAACGTGCCAGGTGCTAATTTGTGCCAAAATTTTGCATTTGCATGTACTCCTTCTTTTTCCCCCGGAGTTATAACCTGACTTGAGCCTGGGATTCAATCAAAAAACCAGTACAGTCAACCTTGATGAGCTCTAAACCTGAGCCCAAGATAAGGTCATGTGATACTGGTCAGCAGATAGCTTGTTTTGACAGCTGTCAATTAGCCATAACATGGATGACAAAAATCAAAGATGTTCAGTAGCTATGGTAATAGTGCTACTCTGTTACTTTTCAAGGTACTGGCATACGAACAGTCATGTGACAAACCCAAACTTTTTAGATTGATGGGCTACTAAATTTTCTAAGGTATAGGGCTCCACTTGCGCACCTTTGACATGCAGGAGCTCTGCTAAAAATCAAGAAAAACAATTTTCATCATTTCAAGTGTAGCGTTTATTTTTCTATTTTTTATTTTATCAGTTTCCTCTGACAGTCAGAGCAATATGCCAAAATCCATTTACACCCTTTAGAGGAGAGAAGGGACTATGTACATCAGAAAGTAAATAAAAACGTTGACCTACTTTGACATCACCATACAGCTAACTACAACTACAATTTCTTAAAAGGGGAGTCCAGGCCCCCTGGACCTATCCTCCTAGACATACTAAAGCCCCTCCCCCCCCCTCTAGGGCAAGCTCCCCACTGAGGCACCCCCCACTGATGTTATCACTCCCAAAGATCTTGACATGCAAATTTTTCACTAGTTTGGCCAAGTTCTACTTGTAACGCTAATTCAAGAAAGAAGATGGTGACTAGGCATGAAGCAGAACATATGGGCTGTTCTTACATTATTTCAACAAAGGATTTCATTGCTACTTTTCTTTCTTTGCCCTTCCCAAAAGATAAAACTCATCATTTGGACGCATGTTGGTTAGATGAGCCATTCTGTTAGACAATGCAAAGAGCCCTGCAATGGCGCCAATGTCCCATGCATCTTCTCTATTCAAGCCATGCTTTTCCAAAGCTGTTAAATGTTCATCATCCACTGTTTCTGATCTCGAAACACACATTGCCAACTGAAGTATGGCTCTTTCTCTTTCAGTCAAGTCGGCACATTGCCAATTGGCTGCCACCTAAAAACCCAGTGATTTATTAATAAATCATTCATTAAGCTATTTACTTCAGACACTCAAAAAGTATGACACACCTAATTTTGACCCAACATAATAGTCCTCAGCAATTTTCTTACAGTCATTTTTCCAATCAACCGCCATCTAATAGCTTACTCTATCATTAAAAGGATAAAGTAAAGTTCAGAACCTAGGGGTTCATTAAGAGATTTACATTTAATAGTGCTTAGCTCCATATTTTTCAGCAGAATGAAGTGGTTTGGAGTGTTACTAGGGGAACAATAGCTGAGAGCAGTATTTGTCAGGTTGGCCCAGCATTTCACTGATAACAATAATAGGCACTTTGCATATTAAGTTTGTCACATGACCTTGTCAATCATAAAAAAGTTGCAGAATTTAATGGATACCAGAAATGGAAAGAGTGTGATGAAATTAGTCAGCCTGCAATTTTTTTTGTCTACATTTTAAATCTTTATGACAGTTTGAAAGTTTTAAAAAATTATTTACATTGCTTTGCCATCCAGTACAAAATCCTTTAATTTTTCCAGCTTCCCAACTTCAGTGAAATCAGGTACTTATAAATCGTCATTTTTGTTGAATTGGGCTGATGCCTCTCTGCTTCCAGGCTATCCTATCCTCTGCAGCTGATGCCGCCACCACCCAAGATTTTAATCCTTTCTCCTTAAGCTCCCTTTCCACTGTTCTCCTCTATGTCTGTTATGGTCGACCCCAAAAACATCTGTAGTCTCAAAATTGGAAGTCTTACAACTTATTTCATCATGCTTTTTCTATTTCTAGCATCCATTGTATACCACAATCATTGGCAACATGAAGTGACAGGGTTATGCAAAGGGTGTTCAGCTGAGAGACACTGTGAGAGAAAAGTGTCTTGCCCAAAATCACAGTTCATGGTGACATAGATCAGTTTTTGAATCTACAATATAGACACCTCAGTCTGGACTGGCACCATTAAGTGACAGTGCCATGCATAATTGGGCTGTTTAAAGTGTAAAGTGTACGTCTGTCAGGGCCATAGTTAGTAACAAGAGATCCAATGTACTTACCTTAGGTAAAAAAAACATTAAGTTATTATTTTCTTTATTTTAGTACCCTGTAAGAGGCTATGCATTAATAATAGGCAGAACTAAGAAAATTTTTTTTTTTTCAGATGCCTCAGAAAGAATTTTGGTCAATAATCATCAGCATATTAAGTTATTTTTATCATATCTTAATCAAATTCTCATTCAGTTCAAATTACAATGTAGTTCTTTACATGACTGTGTATTTAAATTAGTGTAATTAAAGAACAACAGTGATGCAAGTATCCAATAACATACAGTTCAAGTGTGGAGTCATATTCAAGGATGTAATTAATTTTGTGACTGGATCTCTGTTTTTGGACACGTAGACAATTCCAGAGTCTTGTATTGTTTCTCCACTGTTTGTAAAACTGTCATATTTGCATACTTTCCTGTCTTGAATTCATTTAGACCCCTACTGAGAAGACACAAACAATATCAACTTAACATGACTTGGTTAAGGAAAAACTTTACCTGGTCACCCAACAGTGGATTTTTAGAGTAGATCCTTAACAAGGCACCATGAGCCACAATACAGTACATGCAGTTGTTTGCTGAACTTGTTGCAACTACGATCATTTCTTTTTCAGCTTTTGTTAGATTTCCCTCTCTAAGCATCAGTGCATCATAATACATGAAAAAAGCACGGAATTCATCAGGCCGATGAGCTAGAACTTTGAAGACATTTGGTAAGAAGCCACTCTAGGAAGCAAGAAAATGCAGTGTTGCTGCAATGTAACCCTGTACAAGTTGACTAACACTTGATTTATAGTCAGAAAAATATTCTTTCTGGTTTAATGTTGTCTAAATGAAATTTTAAACATAAATTTCACTAATGTGACATAACTTATTAAGATGTACCTTATCCAAGTGAAAGGGACGCACCAGGAGAATATTGTCCTGAGGTGTCTAGCAAGCCAAATTTTACAGACAAATGTATGGAAAATTAGAAAAATTAACTGAGTGTCTTCTGGCCAAGCTACATCCTCCAAACTTGGTGAATACAATCTTCTACCTAATATTTTAATGTTGTGATTCACAAATTGTGTAAAATCGAATTTTGGAAAAAGTTATTCGCCATCAGATTCCCATACAAACACTGTAATTTTTGACCACTTTGCCTATCCGTCAAGATGGCGTTGAAAACCATGATAAGGTCAATTTCAATCTGAATCAGATACGGCTTAAAATCAACACGATTTAAAATAATAGTTGCAAATACAAATCAACTCTATTAAGAAGGATTTGTTTCATGTGTTCAAGATGGCGGAACGAGACGTTCAAGACTCTCCTGTCAGTGTTTGAAGTCCTACGGTGTTAATTAATGCTAAAAGGGCACTAATTATGGTAGTTTGAACACTGCTCGGTTTGTCAGCATTGAGATTCCTTTGTTTTAAAGCATTTTTGTAAATCGCACTATTTGGGACCCAAATCTCAAGACTTTTGGGGGTAATTTTTGAGACCTCAAGATTTTGGGGCTTTAAACATTGGAACTTCAAGAATGATCTAGCTGGATCATTCAGGACAGTGCCCAGTCCAATACTTAGAGAATCTTGGACTGGGGAGGGAGCAATCTGACTGCTTGATTTTAGTTATTGGCCTATTGAACTAACTTAGTCATGTCATAATACGGTACAACCTTTGATGCCCACCCAACACACCCCCGCCCCTCCCATACACTGATAGTGTGTAATCTTGAAATCCCTCTGTCCATGTTGTGAGACCGGTAGGTACATAACGCAGGTCACAGGTTACAGGTCACAGGTTACAGAAAATTCAATAAAAATAAGTTAGACATTCCGTTAGGCTTTTAATGTGGTTTTGTTCTAAGAGTAAAATAACTAAGTTGTGACAGTTGCACATTGTACTGGAACTTGAAGAGTTCTTTGTCTTGTTTGTAAGTCTGAAGACTTTGTCTTCACTTCACGTCAAATGAGGAGAATGGAACGGAAAAGAACCTCCTTGTGTAAAAAAAACAAAAAACAACAGGGTAGAAGAGGAAAGTTTTAAGGTAAGAAAACAGCACAGCTGATAAGTTATTTTGACCTCAGTTCCCCTGAATAACTGAAAAATTACCTAGGGAACTATCAACACACGTCTACTTTGCTAACTATCGACTGTACTACAATCACGAGTTGCCGATTATGATTTGTGACTGCGTACATTAACATGTTAGTTGTCACAAAATTGAGTGATGGTATTTCATGTGATGGATCCAGTCGTAAATTCTGAAAAGTGTTGCTATTTAGTTGTTTTACTCTCAAAACATAACCGGAAGGCATGGGCGATGCCAGACATGCATGATTGTGACGTAACTGGAAATGAAACAAATAAATAAACATGAAAAGCCTAATGGAATGTCTAACTTATTTTCATTGAATTTTCTGTGACCTGTAACCTATGACCTGTAACCTGTGACCTATGACCTGCATTTTGTACCTGCTGCTGTGAGACCCGGCAAGCGACAATCTTGTAAAACTTAACTTTCGTGCAACTATTGTATAAAACATTAAAGAAAACAATTAATTTCCAATGCAATCCTTGTCCATTGACACAGGACGTAACACATCAATAATTCCGATACTCAATCAAAATCGATAAACATCGATAATAATTAATCAATTAAAATTGGAAATCGATCAAAATTGATGGCCAGGTTCTTTGGGATTATCAATTTTGATTGATTTTGTTAATTAAGGTTCCACTAGTATCAGTTTTGATCGATTATATCGGGGACTGAGGAAAAGCAACTTTCAAAATCGATCCTGACATGTGACACTGAAAGAATTGCAGTCGCTTCGCCTCCCAGTTGTTTTGAAATTGGCTTCCTGAGTATATTATTAGCGGGTGTTTTGTCGCAGTATCCCGACAGTTTCTCAAAATCGATAGAAATCTATACCTGATGCTTAAACTACTGTGATTATTGATTTTGATTAATTTGCTTAATTGATTGATTATTATCAATTAAAATCGAGTAATATCGATTTATCGATTAGGTTTCCGATGATCGATTTCGATCAATGTGTTGCGTTCCGATTGACAGTAACACAGCACGAAAAATTGGATTTATTCTAAATTTGATCCTGATCAAAGTCGAGGTCAAATATGATCGTAGCTTTGATCCAAACTTTGACGTGCGTCAAATGTGTGTCAAAAATGTCATGGCTTTGCCGATACATTTGATCCATGACAAAGAAGAGGGCAAATGTGATCTTAACTTTGACTCCACCTTTGACCCACGTCAAAGGAGGAATCAAATATC
>Ga0126338_10000576_pt1 | contig 20473 bp, 16 predicted proteins | sample OrbCmetagenome_2_FD_92529 | JGI IMG/M metagenome (GOLD analysis project Ga0126338, IMG submission 92529) | Coral microbial communities from Petempiche,Puerto Morelos, Mexico - Orbicella C C metagenome | ecosystem: Host-associated > Invertebrates > Cnidaria > Coral | place: Petempiche,Puerto... | reverse complement strand
CTTTCATGAAAGTGTGTAATATCAGTTCAATTGGCCTTTCTTCACCACTTCTATTGTGATGAAACAACACTACCATTCCATTCTTTTTCAGCTAGCTGATTATACAATAACAGTAGCATTAAACGACTGATATCCAAACGTTAGTAAACAGGTTGAAGAATAATGTTCTTGACACTACAATTTACAATACTAGTTTACCTATTAAATGGTACAAAATGCTGCCGAAGGGAAGGAGGATGCAAGGGGTGTCAATGCAGAGCAGGATTGTTCCCATACAGAACTCAGGATTGTCGGTAACAATAACAAACTGGTTTATTTAACTTTTCGGATTACAGCACACCGCAGCACTAACTCACGCTCTCATACAAGTACACCTGGAGTTTCCAGAAAGCATTGTAGCAAGGTTTCTAAATTCGAATATTACTTGAGAAACAGATCATTCCAGAAGGTTGTGAGTCACGGCTGAATGACTTCCGGTTCGAAATTTTTAATAACAACAAGCCGTAATTTTTGCGAAGGATTGGAATGAAGTATATTCACAATTTTTTTCTGCCGTGTGATTTCCAATATGTTGAGTAAAGTTGTGCAGATAAAAAATATAAACGGCACCGGTAAAATCTGTGATTTTTTAAAATAATACCACTAAACAACACTTGATGATGAGAGGGAACTCTGCTTCAAACTGTAAAACAGATGTCTGGTTAATTTAGACAATTAAACATCACAAATAGCAGAATATAACGTTGAACATTTTTCACGAGTGATTACAACTGGTTTATTAACACTAGCGGTAAGCTTAAGATTACAAAATTTGAAAACTGACTTGGTTCTCCATCATGGTGCCTTTCCAAATGACTTCTATTAGTATTAGATGAGACTCCACAAGAGTGATTTGTTGGATATTATGGACTGATGTTGTTCCCGATACCTTTCATCCTTGCGTTCATCGATCTAAGAGAGCACGTGGAAAACAGCGCATCTCAATTGTTCCATTCGCGCATAACCACAAGTCCTTGCGTCTTTGATCTTACCGGTACCACAATTTCTTGCGTTTCGCAAAAAAACGTGTTCAAGGCCCCTATAATGTGACCTTTTCCCGATTGGAGAGCTGCCTCGTTCGTTCGCTTCAGGCTCACTCACTGCGGCAGCAATAAACAACGATATAGCCTGTTAGAAATACCCTTAATTTTCTTCATAATAGATTGGCTTTGAGAGCTACAGTATTGTGAAAAAGTAATGCAAGAGATAATCGTCTAGTATCGCGCTTTGTTCTTGCGATATTCCGTCGATATATCGACGATCTCGGCGATATATCGCACATATAGTAAGCGCCGCGTTGCAACGATAATTCAACGAGATATCGGAGCTTCCCTTCGATATTTCGCCGATATATCGTTTTTGCGAAATATCGTTCAGTTGAAGCGCCTTTCCTCGGTTCTATTTGACAGAAAGCAGAAAAATTTTTATTCAACGGCCAATGTTTAATAAAAAGGTTTTTCAGGCGGTTCATATTCTACAGGGTTAAAAGCCGTGCATGGTTTGTAAGACGTATAAATGGAGAAGTGATATAGCTGAAGGGGCTTAAATGCGTTATAGAAAAAAAAAGCCTTTCCGTATTACAAGACGCTGAATGTCCTCGGGAACAAGAAACACAAGGCAACTGCCACTTTCAAAGTTTGGTTTCGAAAGGTTCAAGTCCAGTGACGACGACAAATTTCGTTACACAGGTTTATGTCACTTTGGGAGTATGTTAAACCTTCCACAGATTCAATAATTACTTCTGAGAAATCCGCTTGTAGTAAAGGCGAACAAAATAGGTATAACACAGCTTCATTTTCATATTCACACGAGGTAGAGAAAAAAATTGAGGCGTCGCAGTATCGAAATCTGCCAAAACGCGCTCCCAAGGATAACATCAAGCTTTTCTATGAAAGTTCCAATTGCCGTTTCTGGTTTAGCCTGCAGAACAGGCGGATTAGCACGGCACAGAGCGAAACGCGATACACCGCGTTTCGCTCTCTGCGCCACTAATCCGCGTGTTCTGCATGCGCAGGCGTGCGTGCCCGAGTTATGTGCTGAAGTTGTCATGTCACACAACGGTGATCACAAAGTGCGCGGCGGTTTGTTTTAGCGAAGCAACTATTTGCTGGAAAGCTCACGGACTTCGAAAGGACTTTAAGGTTTGTACCAAGCTAATTTGAGGAATATTTGATTATGCATTATACACTTAAGTTTGAAAGACAGACGAGCGGTCTACCGTCAAGTTCAAGCAGTTAGTTGTTAACAAGACGAGTTTTAAATTTGCATTTTGGGTGTTTATGTTTGGCTGCTTGTCGACCAAAGTAACGGATCCCTGCAAAGAAAGGAGGATGGACTAGATAACTAGGTTGCTAGTATCATCTTCTGTATACTTGAAGAATCCTGGACTTATATTTGAGCCACATTTCTTGAAAAAGTTTAATTTTTGTCGCCGCTCAGGTCTCGTGAAAAAAAAAATCGTGATGTTTTGATCGGCTGTTTGTGTTGACAAGAAATTCTTGTGGTCCCTCATGCAGCTGTGATTTCCAGAAAGACTCGTTGTTATAGCGTTTTCTATTCAGTTGATACTTTCTGAATCATTGATTTCACATAATGTACGTTTCGGGATTGCTCACTCGTTTTTGAAACCGATACCCTTGAGAGGTTTCAGCGATTTGTGTAAATTAGTAAACAGAGTACATAGAATAGAGCGTTTTCACTGTCACGCAATAAAAAATAAAATCAAAAACCATTCAGTGGATAAGGTCAAAAAATTGTGATGTCATAAGAGATAAATAAAGAAGACAGTTCTTAAAGTTTAAGGTGTGTGCGTTGTGCCAAAGTTGAGATATTCGTCGAAATGTTCCGCGCAAATATACAGAGCCTAGTATGGAGCCACCATGTTGGTGTTCCTCTGCGGTACACAGATATCTCGCGGCCGGAGAGTAGTGGCCAGACATTAAATGTCACGCATTATTTGTAACGCCATCGATCATTTGGAATTCGCTTCTCTCCCCAACTAACGGAGTGGACAAGCTGGGAAATATTATTTCGGAGAAGATTTCTTTATTTGTTTCATTTCTCCCTCGATAAAATTGGAAAATGAAAAAATGAAACTGTCCGTAGACTGTAGTGAGAAGTCAGGGTGTCTGTTAAGCGAAATGGGTATGGAATTTCTTGAGCAGTTTGGTCTAAGATGTCTAAGATAGGGTGTATGTATATTGGCTTTTTTTTTTCCCAATTAAGGTTTGCGCACGCTAGACATCTGGAATTTGGTGTGTGTGTGTGTGTGTGTGTGTGTGTGTGTGTGTGTGTGTGTGTGTGTGTGTGTGTGTTTAAGTAAGTTATCTTTCTTATCAAGTACGCAGTTGTTTAGTATTAGAGTACCTAAATTTTGGCTAGGTCTGAAAAAGATGTAGAGCAAATACGGAAAATTTCTGAAATACACTGCCCTGCTAATAACTTGGTCTTTGCTCTTAGATTATGGCGCTGACAACGGACCAATACTTGGAAAAAATTGGAAGCTTTGGTCGTTATCAAATTCTGCTCCTGGTCTTTCTAAATGGCTTAATCTTCTTTTGGTTTGGTTGGCCAGTGATGATTGTAACCTTCATAACCGCCGAACCGGCTTGGAGATGCGTAGCCAATAGTAGTGTTTGTCAATTAAATGGAACGATGAAGCCCAAGCATGATAACTATTCTTTCAGATGTGATATTGATCGAGATCAGTGGGAGTTCGTGGATGATTTTACATCTGTTGTGACTGAGGTAAGTGAATTCATTAATTAGAAAAAGTTAGAGCTATAACGGAAGCGATGCCAATGAAAAATAAACTGAAACAAACAAAAAAACGACAACAACAGCAACAACAACAACCCCCCCAATCCACCCTCCCCTCCCCCAAAATTAAATGAACCGTGTTCTGATGCAAGTTGCATTTTACACTACCAAGAAAAAACACAACTTGAAATAGCTAGGTTAATGGTGTTACCTAGCCTCGCTTTGTTTCAGTGTTGATGCAGATCAAATAGGATGTGTGTTTATAAAGTGAATTTTGAATGTCGATCTTCCCAGCGTATATATACCATACTTGGCTACTGTAATAGAAAATAGTTTTACGACATGCCACATAGTTGTTATACCTTATTTGTCAACAATTTTTTGCTCTTGAAAGATTGAAAGCTGCCTTACTAAACCGTGAAGAGTATTGTCATAATTTAGCCAAGTCAGCATCTCATATTTGATTGTTGTGATCTTGACAGTTCGATCTCGTGTGTGAGCGTGGATTGTACGGCGCCGTTGGATCGTCCATGATTTTTGTTGGGTTCTTCCTCGGCGGGATAGTTGTTGGTCCATTCAGCGACAAGTTTGGCAGGAAAATCACCATGTACATATCTGGTCTGATGGTTTCGGTCGTAAGTCTGTTAGCAGCTTTCCCTCACGCTTTCTGGCTGTTTGCGCTGGCCAGATGTGTGATTGGATTCGGAATAGGTTAGTAAATTGGAACAATGAAGCCTAGTCTAACATTTTTTCTCTCTAGCGGGTGCGAAGTAATGAGTTTCTTTCGGTGACGTGAACGCTTTAAGCTAAATTAGGGATTCAAGCGCGTTTTCTTTAACCGAGTCTGGAGATGGGAAAAGGTTAAAACTGGCTAGTGAGCAAATAGGATCAAGAAAAAACAAACAAACAAACAAACAAACAAACAGCAAAAAAACAAACAAACAAACAGCAAAAAAACAACAACAAAAACAAGAGCGTCAGTCAACTACTAACTTGGAAAATTAGAAGTTTGCAAATCAATTCAAATCAACCATTTATTTATTTATTTATTATTTATTATCGCGATCTTTTCATTTGATTTCCAAATATCTTTTCTTGCTTTCTGATAATCGATGACGTTGAACGAAATCTTATTTCTATTCTTAAAAGTTGCCTCGCGTTGTTCTTTGTTAATTTGAAGAAAAAAATGAACCGTATAGTTTATTTTAGGGCTTAAAAATGAGAGGTGAAGTAAAACTAAACCTTGCAGTTTTATTTTATATTTATTTGTGTCTTATTTATTATTTACTTGTGTTATCTTTTAATCAGGTGGATACAGTATTGCCGCCTACGTTCTCCTAACCGAGTTTGTTGGAATTCGCCACCGTAGCACCGCAGGTTGTTCCATATGGTACTCTTTTAACCTGTCCAACATGGCGCTGGCAGGGCTGGCATATCTCGTCAGGGACTGGAGGAAGCTGTCCATAATAATGGGAGCTCCAGCAATTCTTTTTGTGCTTGGATGGTTGTGAGTTGTATTTTGGTGTAAAGTGTGGAATGTTGCGCCTCGTTGTTCTCAACTTTATGCCCCACTACAATTATAAAAACCTGCTAATACTCAAATTATTTGCGGTAGGGGTTAGCAAGCCAAAACAACGCAGAGCAGCAGTTCAAAATTTGGAAGCGAAAGCCTCGACTTACATAGAGTAAAATGAATTTTAAAATATGGACAAAGAAGAAAAAGAATCCTGAAGTACAGTGAAAGTAAAAAGGGGTGGAAAGGAAAGCCAATAAAAGGGAGAAAGAAATGGGGAGGAGCGAGGGGAAGGGAGTAGCTGAATAGCTGCGTGCAGACGCCTATTACGTCCTTTTAAACGTCTGCACGAAGGCTAGAGACTGAATGGAAGGGAAGCGAACAGACGGGTGACAAGGAGGAGTGAACATGTGAACGCATGCGCACTTTTATAGACTGACGAACTGATCAACTTCATCCACCCCAATATGGCGGAAATTAAACATATCTTAGTTGAGTAACAACGTAACAAACAGGCAATCAAGCTTAAAACGTAAAATATGTGAAGATCAAATTGTCAGGTTTTCTTGCGTTCTATGTTACTGTTTCGAGTGCTTTGTAATGTGTCCTGTCTGGTTTTTGCAGCTTTTCGCCAGAATCAGTGCGTTGGTATCTCGTGAATGGTAGAACAGAGAGAGCAGAGAAAGTTCTCCAGAAAGTCGCTAAATTCAACAAAAAGCCAATACCTCAGGAATCGCTACAGAACTATGAGAAGCAGCGGCTTGGTGACTTGCGTGACTTGTTTAAGTCACGCTCTATGACGCACAGGACACTCGTATCTTGGTATTGCTGGTAAGTATCTCATGATAAGTGAATCGATACATGAATAATCGAGATCTATCTTGAGTGATCGATAGAAGTGGTAGATTGACATCATTTGGTACAGGCAGTCGATTAGATAGAAAGTCAGAGAAAAATGTGTGGGTAAAAATGATTTCTAGTTGTATAGAAGTCGATCATATTCTTTGCAATCCGTTACTAGTTCACGAAGTTAACCCTTGATCCACAATGAATTAACATGTCAGCAAAACACTCATCCCTTCCCCCGCAAAAACAAACAAACAAACAAACAAATATCTATCAGCTTAGCTTCTACCCTACTGTAGGAATTGGCAAGAGGCAGGCTTACACCAAATCTGCTCGGTCCTGGATTCAAGGAAGATTCTCGTGTAGTTTCTAATATACACGATACACATGGGCATGTAGCCCAGTAACTGCATGTTAAATAGTGTTTTTGTTGGTACTTTTTCTACAGGTTCGTAAATGGGATGGTGTATTACGGAGTGTCCTTCAGTTCTCCATTTGTGGGTGGTAGCATGTACCTCAACTTCTTCATAACGAGTACCATAGCACTTGTTGCTTATCCAGCCCTTGCATGGGGCTGTAATAGGTAATCTGCATGAGATCATGTGACTCGAGCTTTGATTTGATTCTTTCCTGCTCTCCTAGACTGCGAGCAGTCTATTTCTTCGCCTAGCGTTCAACGCGAGGCACAAGAAGAACGATCGAGCGGCAAGAAGCATTTCTCATGTCCCTCTAGTCTCACTCCCTAATTTGATATATATGTTTTTTTCTAATCTCGAAGAATATCAGGAGCAAAAAGGGACTGCTCGTAGTCTACAGCTCACCTTTTCTTTCCTCTTGCTGTGTTCTACTCTTCAATGTGTCCCTCTATTCTGGTAATTAAGTGCGTCCTTCTTTCTCAGGTTTGGCCGTAAGAAAACCATATGCTGCGGTCTCTTCTTCTCTGCTGTTGGAGCTTTTGGGTCCGTTTTGCTCACATCGTTCGACGATGGAAATAACAAAGGTAGAAACTTCTTATTAAACCACGTTCCGTGTCTGATTTCGTACTAAAGTAGTTACATTTGCTGCGTGCAATGTAATTTTTATGATATCGAAAAATACATCGTCAATATAGACTGCGTCACTGCTAAATACAGAGAAACCCCGCCAATGGTTTCTGAAGAGCTTGATTTGACCACAAAAAACACGAACACAAACTACCCTTCAACAGCGAGACCAAATGACACCAGAGGGACTCCTTTTTAATGCACTTCCTCAGTAAAATCCGCCGACAACAGATCACACCAACGAAGTCATAGTAATTTTGCAAGATATTTGGTCCAATCCTGTTCACCTATCGTTGATTACGCATTCAAGAGGAGGATCCAAAGTATTAGTTACTAATTATTCTTAAGGTTTTCATTACTGAAACTTATATATCTTTACAGTAATGCATTAATTTATTTACTCCTTTCAGGCATACTGGTTGGAAAAATTATATTCGCGCTGTGCATTGCCAAGTTCTTCATCGTGTTTGCTTTTGACGGATTTTACGTGTATTCCGCTGAACTGTTTCCTACAGTCATAAGGTACAGTATGGCTAGACTGCATTCTAGTAAAAAAGGAATGAACCAGTTTGAAAGCTTTCTGACCCGTATGAGGAATGGTATTATGAGTTTCAAAAGCACTCTCGGACTCAGTTTTTTTCCTTTTTCAAGGACTTGTGCCTGGCAACAAAATTGTACTCATGTTGCTCGTTATTTTTACTCTGCGGAGTGGCGTTGGACAATGCGATCATTTAATGTTCAGCATGTTCAACTTATACTCAACTTATACTTATACTTGTTATTAAAGCTATTTGTAAAGTTGGTTATTTTGTTTTGTTAAAGTTTTAGCCACCATGTAAGACCGTAAGCGTACTCCCGCCTCTCACGTGCATTTTCTGAGAGTCCCAAACCAGTTCGGCAGTAAAACAAACAAGCGAAACTCTACGAAAAATAAATTCATCCGGTACCTTTGTTTTATCTTTGTTGACTTCATTCACAGTTGTCATCATCGTCTAAGAATGAGTAGCTTTAGTCTGAGGGAAAATACATTTCGGTCAATCGATTAGACCTGCTGGCGATCAACGTAACCACTGCGTTTACGATTCTTAAAAGCCTTGAATACGAGTTCTTGAAAGGATTTTTGGTCCAAGGGCTGGACTTGGAGTGATGTCTTCCGAATTTCAGCAACTGTCCGTCATGTTTACTCGCCGAGATGGAAAAGGTGGCGAGCTTAGTAACCAGGCCTCAAAAATTTATATCCACCACCTGGTGCATATAAGGAATCGCTCAACCAATCAGATTGCTGGAAACTTTTTGTTCAGCTCTGAAATCACACTGATATATCTCATTGGTGATAGGCACCCTATTGTCCTTGTACTCTACCTCCTTCTGACAAACATCAAGCAGAGTTGTTCAATTACATTGCCATGCCCAATGTAATTGGTTTATTGTCTCCATATTAGCCTCTTGTAAACCATCTAGAGTTACAGATAAGAGTTACTATGAAACTTGTTCCGTCTGAGGAACTCTTGTGAACCCTCTGTTTTGAATGGCCAAGAGTAAGAGATGACTATGGCACCTTTATTTTCCTTTCTTTCCATCAAAAATTTGGCTTGACTTGACCAGAACGTTAAGTGAACGTCGAAAACGTCTAAACGTCGTCAATTTTTTTTGTCTTTTTAAACCTTAACCAGATGGTTTTAAGGTTGTCAAAATTTTTTTCGAAATTATGTTTAGTTAAATTATTCCCAGAGATCTAAACATCTGTCTTGAGCCCCTTCAACAACCGATATGATTTATACCTTTTAAGGTGTCTGGCAACAGTTTCCGGCACTTTTCCATGGACTATACTCATAGGTTCAGTGCAACTGCTGCTTATTAAGTGATGCTATCTATAGATTACTTTTCATGGAAAGTGCGACGTACGGATTTTTATTCACGAGACTAGTTGCAACAGCAACAGGCGGACAAAGAACCTATGTACAAACTTAAATATAATACGGGTCAATGCGTAAATACAAAGTTTGAAATCTTTTCGCCTGTCTTTAAGACAAATTCGGACTTTGTTGACTTACACCGCTTATAGAAATGTTGAATGTTCTTCCTTGAATGTTCGCCTCTTAAAACAGAGATAAGACTTGCTGAGGCGATTGTTGGCTTCGTGATGTTAAGTTTACTTCCTCGGTTTCTTGAATGGCCATTGATTCTGAAACTGAAGTGCTAGTGCTCAAGATGTTGGATATATTCTGCTGCTGTTTTCCAAAAGTGACCTAAAACGCGAAGCTGAAGCCATGTTTTCGAAACACAAACTTCAAGCGGGTGCTGACTTCAAGACCACGCTGCTCAGAAGCAATTCGAGTGCTTTTCTCTGATTGGCTAAGTGATTCTACTCTGGACGGCGATTGGTTATATTTTTCACGTGTGAAGAATGCCACGCGCAGCTGATTAGACGTGTCGCTTTTTTCACATGTGAAAATATACAACACATAGAATTCTATTTGCAAGTTTTTGTTGCCTAAAAATTCTTGCTTTATAGTCTATATATACGATAAATTACATTACATCATCATCATGATTATCTTTTCGAAATTTCTATCGCGGATGAGATTACTATTCAACTGTTAGATTATGAGTTCGAGATTTCTATCGCGCGATATATAGTTAACGAGGGCACAGCCCGCGTCAACTATCGCGCATATAAATCGAGAGCGAATAATCTAATTGTTTTCGCAGAAATCTACCAGTCGTTCAAAACTTAGGCTGCGTCGAAGACAGTCTGAACCGCCGGTAGAGACTATACTGGGGATTTTGTGACACGTCCGGCTACAACGCAGGCTATCGAAACTCTGAAAATGCAAATCAGCGGCCGCCAGTTTGTTAACAACCGCACGTCTCTAGGCTACTCACTGACTATAACAAAATAGATAGTGGCCAGCGCAGCCATTCAGAGGCCGGCACTCGTAATAGAACGCTAGTAGATGTTTATACTAACTCGTGATACTTGACGAGGGCGCAGCACTTAAAGCTAATAAAAATACCCAATCTTACTCCTCAGAACTACTTGTTTGTATTCTGCATATTGCTTACTTTTTATTTACTATCCTTTAATATTGTTACTGTTCGTTTATAAGGATATTAATTAATAAGTCATTTTGCTCTTGTTTCTATACGGTGTTGTTTTGGTTTATCTTTTTATCCAATAAACGTGACAAACACTTGTGAAAAAATGATTTGTGGCAAGTCTGACGCGGCCTTTCGTCTCGGCCAAGAGACTCTTCAGAGACCTTGCAGAATTTAACAGCAAACTCGTTGAGCTTCGCGCACAAAGTCCCATTGGAAAATTCAAGATATTAGTAGTCAGGCTCTCAATCGCAGGAGTATTCCCAACCGCACCATCACGAGTTCATTTGTACAATAAATATGACAAATACTTATATCTTAAATATACCTTTTTATCCACAGAAATATTGGAATGGGAACGTCTACCTCTGCTGCTCGTGTGGGCTCTTTTCTTTCTCCCTATATTGTTTACTCGGTAAGCTTGGCACTTGTTGATGAAGGATTAATTTTTTTCTTGATGCTCACGTGTTTGTGGAAAAGAAATGCAAAAAGACACGTACATTAAACTCTTGATCCTGGTTGACTTTTTACTGCACCTGCGTACGCTCTATTTTCAAGTAAAATATTTTTTCACGCGACATAAGTTTTATAGGATAAGTTATTATAAGTGTTATTGTAATTATAGTAGCAAGAAATAGAAATACGTTATCCAGAGAGAACTCGAGAGAACAAGGCAGCCAGTGAGTCTTGTGTGTAATCACCCCAAAATAGCAAATTAGTTAAAATTGAAGACGTTAGAGGAGATTCTCAATGGGGTTAACCGTCGACCGTCAAATGACCTAAAATTTAACTGTCAACCGTCAAAACGGCTTATTTTAACCTTCAACCGTCAAAGGGACCTCCCATTGAGGTGGACCCCCTCTTCTAGGCCCCAACAAATACACACAAATATCCGGCGTCTCATAACAATTTCCAATATGATTTTCCTTTCATGGCTTTAGCAACGGGTCCATCCTCTTCTCCCGTTCGGCATCATGGGACTGAATGCTCTGATAGCTGGGGTTCTCTGCATGACGTTACCCGAAACACGTAATCAACCAACATTGGAGACCATGGAAACCGAAGGACAAGGAAACAAGATGGAAATGTTGGTAAAAAATGATGAAAAAGCCATGTTGGAGGAGGACAGCCACTTACAGTGAAAGCTGTTTGTGTTCTGGCGATTTTATGCCATGACATAATACATTCGTTTTTTATGGTGGAGACAAAAGGATAGTCGCTGCTAGATTACCTTCAAATTAAAGAAAACTCCTTAACAGTTAATTATGGCAGCAAATTAAGAACCAGAGAGTCATGGGCGCAGCTGGGGGGGGGGGGGGTCTTGGGTTGCCCGTGAACCCCTTTTGTAAGCCTTTTTTGAGCAAACAACCTAAACAGGTGGCGAAAATGACACGACAATCTGGTGAGTACCCCCCTTTGACAGAGTGTGACCCCCCTTTAAAAATATCCTGACTACGCTCCTGAGAGTTGTCCATCAATCACAACAACACACGAAGATGGTCTGAGAAATGTAGGGGATGTGATTGATGGGGTTTTGTATTCGTTTACTTTCTTTAAGATATTACTAAATGTGCCAATATTTGCCGTTGTTCTTATCATTACCACTCGAGATCAATATGTATAATGTTAATGATGCAGTCTGTCCCATTATGTTGTGATTGTAATGAAGTAATAGAAAAAAAGCAAGCAGACGAAAGAAAGAAAAAACCCTGTAACTTATAAAATGCTTTATTTTTATTTTTTTTCGTTTGTTTGTTTGCCTTTTTGGCCACCCAGCTGATCATTGAAAATGCCCGCGAGTATTTCAGGGAAAATCCGCTCCTGACTATCAGCCAGTCAGTGCGCGCGTTATATCTGGTGGATTGCTGGGTAAATATCTGACTTGTTTCGCGATAGGGGAAAGAAAATAAAATACAGTATTCTTTATTAAACCTTGAGTACATGACTATCCCTTTCAAGCCATAGAGGGAATAGAGATCATTAAGCTAGAGTAGCATGAGCCATTTACAAGAAATTGGCAAGTACCTGCTTATACTTTTCTTTAATCGCATTTTTCAACTTAACACTAATAGTGTAAATATACTATTGCGTACAACACGAGCCTTGGGCATTTTTAAACAGCGCATAGATGAAAATTACACATTAACTATGTTATAGTAAGTGCGTCTATACACTTTAAAAAAAACAAAAATGCTATATTAAAACCTAGAACACAACAATGTTAAACAAAATGCGTATAGAAAAATATCACTTTTAACTTGAAAATCGAAAAAAAAAAAATCTTTAAACTTTTCTAAAAGAGTTAAAAGCGCTAGGGGAGGAGAGGGATTTAATAGCTATGGAAAGCTTGTTCCAACAACAACAACAAAAACGAGAAAGTTTGTCCGCGCCCTCTCTCCCTAGATTGCTTTTCTCTCCTAGCGTGATGAATATGAAATTAAATTTCGCGTGAATCTGGATCTACCACTAAGTTCATTGTTTAATTTAAGTAGTTAAAAAAAGCAAATGAGAGCTCTTAACATCGGCTTCTAATGTAGCAAACTAATATTTCAGGTCTCACTCAATAAAGCGAAAAAAAAAAAAAAACCCACTACTGTTACGTGACCCATTTAAGGTAGCTCTAATAATTATTCTAACTAGCGCTATCTTTTTGTATATAACTATCAAGAGCTTTCCGAATATTTCTGATTTCAAACACAAAGCCGTTAAATTGTTCACAAAATAGAAAACCTGTTCTACAAACGCGCATGTTACGTGAATAATATAATGTAATATTGTAATAATGTAACATTGATAGAGCAAAGAGTCTTGGCGCAACACACTTGACTGACTGGGTGACTAAATGACTGACTGACTGTCCGGAATGACTTACTAATTAGTTGTCTGGCTGGTTAATTGATTGAGCCAGTGATTTCGGACTGAAACTATTAAATAGCCCGAAGTTGCCTGACATGCACGCTGGGTTATATTGTAATGCAAATGACAAAAGTTAATTGTGAAAAGAGCTCTTTAAGATTACCTCGCGAGCTAAGCTTCAGTAAATCAAAACACTCTCAAATATCGCGGAGAGCGGTTCACTTATAACCACACTAAAGCGTGTTAAAATATGCCAGAAATGTGTTGTGAGAGTTAAAGAGGAAATGACTTCACCGCATCAGCGACCTGGCTTTTTCACACACTGCTATCAGTGACATGAAGGATTGATGCGAAAACGGATAATAATTTGAACAAAGTTCTCAACTATAGAATTTGTAATGTTACGCTTTAAGATTCCACACTTGTCAGTTATCCCCTAATGCATACAAATTTAGATTTACTTCAATATATTTAACAAATAAAGAAGCCTGAGCCGTGTATTACACTGTGATAAAACACGACGAGCATTTGAGAACACGAGAGAAATGTAGAAAACACGAGCCGGAGGCGACTGTTTTCTACATTTCTCGAGTGTTCTCAAATGTCCGGAGTGTTTAATCACAGTGTAATACACGGCTTAGGCTTCTTCATTTGCTTTATGATATAGAGGTAATGCGGCGAAAAACAATAAAACACGCTTTCTCTATGTTTAATACTCTGATAAAGCATGGGGTTTTGACCAATCAGAGCGCGCACAGGGTCCTATCTATATCATAATTTGAGGTACATTGCAAGAAAATAGCTGGGTATGCAGGCATCCCGTGGTCTCTATGACGATGACTAAGCACACCATTCATGAGGTGTTTGTCTTCATTGGAACACAAAAGACGTGCATTTCCTTCGCTCTAGACCCTTTGTACCATCCTAGATTCTAGTCGCCAACTTTGTTAGAATAATTTTACACCATTTTGCAGTTATGCTGCATACACGCGCTGTAGTAAGAGCTATATCTAATTTTCTAAAAGAGATCTACAGTGATTGGCAGCACTTTACACAGTGTTGTTAGGGTCAACCTCGCCAGACACCAAAGCTGCCTTCTCCTCTTCTCCGCTGTTTTTGTTGAGATCTTCCTTAGCTTCATTCCCGCTCGTGGTCGTCGAATTATTTTCAATCGTTTCAAGAGTGGGTTGGTTTGCAGTCTCAGGTAGCGTTAAGCACAGCAAGCCACACAGGAGGGCGTTGGCTCCCATAACGGCAAAAGGCAACAGGCGGTGGATATTGTCCTACAACAGGTATTGTCAAAACTATTTTCAGATTTGACCAGCAAACAACGCAGGAATCTAGTCATATTATTAATTGCAAGAGACACTTAATTTCTGTGAGGACCAACAGACAATGCAAAAGTACTTGAGCTGGCCTGATGGATCCAATCAGCAAAGTGTAGAGTATACACAAAATAAAGAAAGGCTAATCATATAGTTTTCGTGAGGAATTTAATACAAGAATGTTGCAATACATTTTACTAAAGGAAAAAGATTACAAGATTACGTGGAGCATGAACATTAAAGTGGAATTAATTGATAAACTACAGAGTGTGAGGAGGATTTCTATTCTGCTCTGTGCTTCGAGAAGCACGTAATTCGAGAAGCACGTAAATTGTTTTTCTGCCAGGCTAAGCGCGACATTATGGTGATCTACTGTGCATCACGTGACGGGTTGCACATAATTGGCTGAGCCAGATCATTCCACGAAAAAGGATCACGTGCAGAAAGTGACCCATGAAAGGAAGTGAACTGGTTTATTTTCTATACAAAAGGATTTAAAACGGGTCTATAGTTATCACGACTCAGTGAATTAATAATGATCTTTAAACAAGCTAAAAATATCACTGAAATCATTGCCCAAACCTACTTACCAAGTAAACTATATACGGTGAACAAAATGCTCCAACTCTGGCTGCCGCGGTTGATGTTCCCATCCCAATATTCCTGGAAAAACAAATGTTTTCAAATGAGGGCAACATCGTTTTAAAATATCTTTTTGTCACAGAGATCTCTGAATCTAATTCGGAGAAAAGTTGTCTTTTCTTTAAACAGACGGAGACAAATAGTGTTAGGGGACATTCAGGCTCGGTCCGTCGAGTCAATTCTGACAACAACATGACCTAAAACTTGATAAACCAAAGGCTAGCACCACTCGTACCAGAGTTGGGTAGAAACTAAGTTCTGGCCTCCTCTAAGTAAAACGTATTTATTCAAACGAAACTGACGATTAGTGTCTCCATTTGCAAGATTTGAAGATCCTTTTAGTTTTGTTACTCCAAAGCAAGAGCTACAAAAACGTGTCACATCATGTCATAAAAGTAAAAAGATAAAATGAATGAAAATTATGACCTTACCTCATAACTGTTGGGAATAATTCCGCAGAGTAGACGTATGCCAAATCAAAGGCTATGGTAATGGCTATCTTGGCGAAGACCATAGAGAAGATTATTCTACCAGCCAGCATTCCTTTATGGCAGTAAAAGAGAGAATAAATCAACTCGGGAAACCTCAAGTTAAAAACAGGCAAGTATTAAAACATTAAATACGTATACATAAAAATTAAAACAATTGTGTGAAGAAATATTCTGCAGACTTCCCCACTCGCATCTCTCAGATGGCGATACCTGGAAATATATATATATTACCTCCCGAGGGAACTCCCAAATAAAAAGGACGGGGGGGTGTTTGTCGGAAATTTTGAAAAGAACTTGTAAGAAGTACCAAGATCCAGTTTTGTGGGCGTGGCCTGAACGTTTTCACCACCAAGAAGTACCAATCCTAACACAAATATTATCTATTGTCATATTTTTTTTGTCAGCTCAATACCCTCAAATGCGCCGCAAAATCGCCCACTGTAGACCTTTTGAAGCTGGACATTCTAAGAGGTAGCGAAGCTGCCTTTTTAATCACTAAAAGGTACGGCGAACGCCCCTGTTCTTCCCCTCCCCCCCCGGATCACGTACGGTTGTTCATTTTTCTCTTCGGCCTGAATATCGCATCAGTTCTATGCTAACGCTATTTTTGTGTTTATATATTGCTAAAGTATTTTCAATGTTATTCAAATAGGGTAAACTGGCAGTATAGTGTCGTGATTAATTCCGCATGCGGGCAACGTGTAAGGAATCAATCACGTAATAGGAATTGTTTTTGCTATTTATATAAGCAGACATAATGAATGCGCGGAGCGTTTGGAAACTTAAGTGTAACGGTCGACTCAAGTATACTAAAGAACTAGTTAATATTACATTCACAGAGACTCTACAGGCGGGACGGATCATAATAGTGCTTGTGTCGGGTTATTTTAAGATGCAGATTAACCAAATTCATTTAATGCTTAACAAACCTTTGTTGGAATTGTCTTGTGTGGTGAACAGTACCGCTCCAACAGAAGAAATCGCCGCGAGGATCAAACTTGCCACGATGACTTTTTTCCGACCAAACCTGAAATTCAAAATTAAACCCACATCTACTGTCTCGTGGTGTGAAACCGTCGAAGATTAAATAAAGGTTATAAAAATTATTATGATTATTTCTTTTATATTGTTATAATTATATTCAAGTGAAAACATGAAAAAATCACCTATTTGAACCACGGAACAAAGATTTAAAGATGGTTGCATGTGAGATCTGCGATCGTAGTTTTGTAAGCGGCTTCGACAGTTAAAAATAATGCCTAAGAAATGTTTCAGCTTACTGTTGGTTTTAAGCAGAAGTCCATATAATTACGTCAAAGCACTATGAAGATTACGGCTATCCAGCTACTGGGCTCATTCTGGTGCATGACAAAATTCACACGCTTAACCTTTCGGAGGTGGGGAATTCGAGCTGCTATTTGTTCCCCCATATCTGAAGCAAAATGCTGAGTACCTGTTTGACGACCACACGATAAATGGAAGGCAAAACACTTCAATAAAACTTGTCAGGAAAAAGTTCAGGTACAGGTTTCCACCAACATTAGGAGTGCTGAGGTATACACCGTAATAAACCATCCCAGATACGAACCTTAAAAGACAAAAAAGCAACGTTAACAACCACTTATTCTACGACCAGACCCAAGTGAACAGTGAATCCTTGTCATCTCACTTCGTCTAAGAATAAAAAACGCGATAGGATGATACCCGAGTAGCATCTATGTAATGTACAAAGACAAATCAATACGGGCCGACGCCTTAAAATGCAGTGACCATTGCAAGTAAGCGAGCTAGAAGGTGTAACTTAAGTTTATAACTCAGTGGATACAAGGGACTTACCTAAAACAGGACAAGGAGAGAAAACTTCATAATAGACATAAGCGAGTGATTTTTTTCATTCAGTATTTTGTAAAGGAAACAGGACACACTTTTTATCGAGTTGAAGAAATAATCTCTGAATGTTTAGTGGCAGGCGTCGGTATAAACAATCGCCTGTGGCTCAAGGTTTCACAGGATTTCACTACTTTCCCAAACTTGCACTCATATATCCCTAACTTGAAAGAAACACTTCTTCTGCGGGCAGAAAACAGTGAAGAACTTTACAATGTAGCCAAATCTTACAAAAAAAAGTTTATAAAAGTCTCAACTTTGGAAGTAACAAAAATGACAACGTTTGAGCAATAGTAACTACATTAACAATAACTGAATATTCCAAATTGATGCGTACATACCAAAGATACCATGACAGCAAAGACTTGTGGGCCATCTTTTTGGACGAGAATAGGTCACGCAAATCTCCCATTCTAACCTGTTTTTCTGGTTCGTATTGAAGTTTCTCTTCCGGCATTTCCTTGCCGTTTACTTCGGCGATTCGGTTGAGAATTACCCCAGCCTCTTTTAGCTTTCCTTGTAATACCAGCCAGCGAGGGGATTCTCTGGTGATGCTAGCACGTTATAAAAAGATGTTTAAGATTCACCATTACTCCTCAAGTTTAAATCCATTCAAATTAAATCCAATCCTTCAATTCTCCAGTGAAGCCGCAATTTGAAATCGAAGGGTAAAATTTTAAATGGTGGATCTCGGATGAGTTTTGTTTTCAGTTAATTAAACGAAACATATCGCACCCGTTGAAAGATGCGTCTGGTCGCAAATTCCTTTACATCTAACAGCCGTATTTTAAAAGATTGTAATAGGATGTCCCCAGATATATTTATATATCTATATAAAGATATAAAGACAGATCTTTACATTTTGCACGGCATATATTTTTTGGTATAAAGCACTCTTAGGATAAGTGAAAAAATTCACTCACTGTTTTATCCATTTGTATATCTATATAAAGATCGTTCAGGAAACGGTTACACATCGTAGCACGTTAAAACGAACGGTTCAGAAGAAAAATCTTGCAAAGCAAATAAACATTGGATTTACTTGCAAGCGCGTCTACAGTGAGTAAATGAAGAAGTAACGGGAACACTTACAACCATCCGAGAACAATAGGAATGCCTGGAACTCCAGTCACGATGGCCAATGTTCGCCAGTCACGAATAAGGTATGCAAGAAGGTCCAGGAACAGCAGGGATAAGGTCCAGCAGTACCACAATGACACGCCAATCATACTACGATGACGAACACCAACCATTTCCGTCACTAACACGTAAATCCCAATGCTAGCACCACCTGCAAACATGCCGAGACTCAGTGGGATAGTGATGCTCTCATGATTAGTAGTAGGGGAAAACAAAAACGAAAACGAAATAATAATGATGATGATGATGATGATGATGATGATGATAAGGAGAAGAAGAAGAGGAAGAAGAAGAAGAAGGAGAAGAAGAAGAACAACAACAACAACAATAAAAATAACAAGAGCAAGTAGAAAAAGAAGAAGAAGAAGAAGAAGAAGAAGAGGAGGAGGAGGAGGAGGAGGAGGAGGAAGAGGAGGCAGAAGAGGAGAAACAAGAAGAGGAAGAGGAACAGGAGCCAGGTGAAGTGAGGAGCAGAAAACGGGGATAAGCCACCAGGAAGAGGAGACACAAAATAAAGACATTAAACACAGTGCGTTTAACAGGAAAACTATTTAAACATTTTTTCCCTTTGGTCCGCAACTTATGATTAAGTCAGGACGATCCGATATTCATTTTGCATGATTCAGTAACTTACCAACACCAAATCCGATGAGGAAACGGAAGACAGCAAACAACCAATAGGCATGAGGGAAAGCGGTGAGAAGGCTAAAGACACCGATTATGAAACCATACACATAGATTGTATGTCGTCTGCCAAGCTTGTCTGCAAAAGGACCAACACTTATTCCACCGAGTAGGAAGCCCAGAAAAATCATGGACGACGCTATAGACACGTAGATTGCCTTATCGCAGACGAGATCAAACTAAAATAGGAAAACAATGATAATACCAGGGCTAGGTTAAAACACCTGAAAGTTGTTATTAAACCATGGCAAAAGGTTTAATTTGGGAATGGTGAGCTAATATCTGGGATGGGTGATGTGTAACCCTGCGATCATAGTATCCCATCCAGGGAGGAGCAGAATTATTCCTAGTCACTTTGCATACGGCGGCTGCGCCCGTAGTACGAGCGCCAACCAAAACTGAGCTGCCTACCGAAACGACACGATAATAGCCTTTTTCTTCGCAGCTAACAAAAATAAAGACATTAGCAAAGCTGCTTTGGCCTCTTCTAATAGTTAACTTAAGAATTCCAGGTTTAATTTGACGAGGAACAGCATATTTTGTTCAAAATAATACAACTATTATCCTACCTGACGACACTAGACGAACTACGAGCGAGTTGCCATGTCGGACGCCGACGACCCATTTTTTGGCGCCAAATTAGAAGCTTGGAGACACAAAATGTTTTGTATTTTTCACTTTTTGCAATCTGATTTGTTTCTTGGAATTGTAAATCCATTTTCGTGAGCCATGGTATTTAATGCCATCTCCAGTGAGAAAAGTGGCCTGATTTCAATGCCTTTTCTGTTAACTTACATTGACGTCAGGACAGTAAAGTTTTTCCCGCCAGCCGTATGCAAGGCAGTTCCTCTCGCTGAAACTAGAGGTACGAGTGACCCTGGTGGCCCACTAGGCTTGAAGGGAGATTCTACTCTCTAATCTTACCTCGGTCGCTACAGATGTGTAATCATCATTAAACATCCACTCGCTCCTATTGAGATCGCATCGCCGTTTGTCAGACGGTGGCAAGGATGTTTCGTTAAAGCGGCACTGGCTGCTGTTTGCCACGCACTTCCATCCCGGATCAGGAGTTATGAAGGTCATGATCAACACCGGAAAGCCAAACCAGAAGAAAACAAGGCCATTGCAGCCGAGCAATAATAGACGCTG
>Ga0126338_10000575_pt1 | contig 20480 bp, 12 predicted proteins | sample OrbCmetagenome_2_FD_92529 | JGI IMG/M metagenome (GOLD analysis project Ga0126338, IMG submission 92529) | Coral microbial communities from Petempiche,Puerto Morelos, Mexico - Orbicella C C metagenome | ecosystem: Host-associated > Invertebrates > Cnidaria > Coral | place: Petempiche,Puerto... | reverse complement strand
GCTCACAGGTCAAACAGTGCTTGGGAGCTTATGGCAGATGGATTTTGACCATAAACTATTTACTATCATGCGCTATGGTTTCCTGAGCAAACAAATAGTTTGAATTGAGTCTGTTGAGATTCTACATCATGATAGTTGGTTATTTCGTGTTGTAATAACCATGCACTTGCACAGCCATTCATGGTAGTTTACTTTGTGAGCTGTTACCGCCAGAATCAATGGGTTCATTCCATGGTTAACATGGGCAAACTCATGAAATCTGAAACAATTTTTCATGAAATACGTCAGGCAAAAAATAGACTTTAAATCTTTAAATCTTTAAAGCTTTAAAGCTTACTTAAAAAAAAGTGGATGAACACAAAGACTGACTAACCTAGAATGACATAAATCTCTCACCAAAAACCTAAATAGTCCCTAAAAATCCCATGACACCCCGCGAGCCTCTCCATTTTGTCATCAGAAAAATACTGGTAATTTCTGACTAATTTCTCCCTAAATCATCAGAAATTACATGTTTGACTGTTTGACAAAAATGAATATGATTGGCCATCTGGTCAGGATTTGGAAAAATGTGCCTTCGCCTCTCTAACATTTACCCTTTGCCATATCCAGAAATCCTAAATTTGATATACAGTATTTATGGTATTTGAATTTTGATTCCAGAAAATGTGGTGAGCTTTCTCCAAATTTTGTTTGTCTGTTTATTTTCTTAGTAATATGCTAGATGCTGACATAATGTCCTCTTTTTCTAGCTCGCTTTTCTCCAGATGACAAGTACTCACGGCACAGAGTGACACTGAAGAGGAGGTTTGGTATCTTGCCTACTCAGCAACCCAAACCTGTTTATTGATGGGAGACGAACTTGATCTTATTATCCATGGGAAATGTATAGTCTGTAATATATGTATAAACTACCTGAAACAGTTCACCAAGATACTTTCTGTGCATTTCTGTTGTCAATGCGGATGTCGCTGCTTTAAAATTCTAGGACATGAGACCAGTGCGATGAGTTCATCTGAAGATCTATCATCATCAACACAACATATTTGTTGTCATTGTTATCTCTAACCGAATAAGGTATTGATGGCAAGAGAAGTTTATTTTTAGCAATAACTCTTTCAACTGCAATGAACAAGTTGTGTGAGTCGGGTGACTTTTAGTGTTCTTGTAATACATAACAAGATTTTTGTGCAACAGGAAGTGTTTGATGCACAAATCAGGGAGATCTAAGAAATTCTACATTCCTTCAGTCTACTGAAACTTTCAACTGGAACTTTCATGATAATATAGACCTGTGTGACTGACTGTTTTACTTAACAAATCTGTAATCTATGCCGAGAAATTGATGCTACAACCTTTGTTGTTGTTAAATAAAACATCAGAACCTTATGGATATACCTTTACCTTGTGGATGTACTTTAACCTTGGGTGTTGACTAAAGGAAGCTTTATTTGGACACTTGTTTGAATTTGTTGTTCCTGTCAGTTAACCAAACATGTTAATCAGGCCCACATCAAAGTTGCTTCACGACAGCAGTAAAAGGACACTGAAATTTATTATTAGGATAGTCTATTCCAGAGTTTCCTACAAACTGGACTAATTTTCAGAATCTTTCATATTTTGTTGTCTGTTTTCCTCTCTTCCCAATTTATTGACATAATTATAATTACAATATAATTATTGTTATTAGACTATGAAATTCATCCCATATTTTGCTACAGGTATATAAAAAATAAATAATAATTAAGTAAATTTGAATGTTTACAAATAATTTCTGTATTTTCCTGGGAAATTAAAATATCAGGCAGTGTCTTTTTTTTCTTGTAGACAACTGGATAGTCTCTTAGACAATCACTTCCTCCAAAAGGCCCAGAACAAAAAAAGCAATTTTATCACACTCCATTTGATTCTATATTCCAACCACCTTAATTTGAAGGTGGATCAAATAAGGTAGTTGTATAGAATTATCTTAAATTTACTGTTGTTTACATTTGCTACATTTGAAATCCCTCTCCTGCGTAGAGCCCCTGCAGTCAAGGGTTATGCTATTTTTTCATTCAAAGGTTATAATCACAATGCCTTTCAGCATGTTTCGTCTTTGGTTGTAATTGTGAACTCCACGGAAATGATTAGGGTACAATTATTAGGAAATACATAATTAATTATTTTTCTGTTTTGAACAGAAAGACGAAAATTAATTTGACCTTGTTTGGGATCTTCAAGAAGTGCAGTTAAGTTTTTTTTTGGACGAAATTCCGTGAATTTCATTGCGAGACGAACAATCGAGAACAGGAAGTTGATTGGCGTGACGAAACGGATGTTAGTAGCAATACCGCTTCAATGACGTCATCGTACTATGCAGACTCTGTACACACACTTTGTTGCGATTTGATTTGATTTACAGTACTTGTGGTTTTACTGTCCGCCACAGAAACGTGAAAGTGATAGTCTGCAAAATGTTTTGATAATGCGTTCTACGTTTTGCAAGCAATTTTCTGCTGGATAGAACTTTGATAGATGAGCTTTATGTGCGAAGCTGGGAGTTGTGAAACATGTTCGTCATGATTTCACGTTACTACTGCTCAATCAGCTGCTTTTCGGCTCGAAACACGAGAGACAATTATTCGAAAGATGGATCCCCAAATCAGTAGACTGTTACTGAGTGCTGAACAGGGAAACTTGTCTATGGTTTCAGCGCTCTTAGACAAAGGTATCCATGTCGATTCGACTGACGAAGAGGGAGTAAATGCACTCCACTCCTCGTCAGCAAACGGCAATGAAAACGTTGTGCGTTTGTTGTTGTCACGAGGTGCGAGTTTGAACGCTACAACAATCTACGGTTGGACGGCCCTGATGCTGGCCGCTTATTACGGACATTTCATGGTCTGTTGGATTTTAATTCAACACAAAGCAGATATACAGGTTAAAAACGAACTCCGTTCAACAGCTCTGGACTGTGCGGCTCGGAGCGGTCATGTACAGATCGCCGCTCTCTTGATCGAGTCTCTGCAGGTGGATTACAGCAGTCCAGAAGCATGTCTCAATACTCCGCTAATGAGCGCGGCTCAACATGGCCACGAGGCGGCCTTAAAATTGTTCCTTGAAAAGGGGGCAGATGTTAATTATAGAGACGAAAAAACGGGATGGACGGCGCTGATGTTAGCAGCCTTAAATGGCCACATGACAGCAGTGCAAATTCTGGTAGAGTTTGGCGCGGACACGAACACTCTCAACTACATCGATCAAACTGCGTTCGAGATTGCTGCTACTCGGCAAAAGACCGAAGTACAAGGATTTCTCGATGAAAGAACTACTGCGAGACCGCAAATTAAAGGTAAAATCGTTTTAAGTGTTTTAATTCGTTTAATTTGGTTCCCGCACAACATTCTTTGTAATCATAGCTGTAATTCAGTGAATGGGCATTGTGTCAAACAAAACATGGCATAAGTGAGAGTGAAATAAAAGCAATAACCGCATGGCTCATTGAGCTTATTTATGCCTCAAACAATGGCCAATCACTCCCAGTGAGGGACTTTTTCAGGCTGTTCTGTGTTTGAAGTCAGTCTTGCATGTGGACTGTTTGTTACACCATCTCGGGTAATCATTTAAGGTTAATTGGTGGCCATGTATATATGCTCTGATAACCATGAACAATCAATCTCAAATCGAGGCTGTACATATTTATCATGTTTTTTAATACTATACTTTGTACTCTGGAGTTTTGTTTTCAGTTGGCATTGAAGCATATATCAAATCATAAATGTATCACGTATAGGAAGTTATGTGGAAAAACCCACTCAATGTATCTCCTGGGGTGCGAATTAATGGCTTACATAACTTTGAAGACTTGTTGGGTGGCAAGTGTCTTTGATTCTTCCAGTCGAAGTTCTTCTTAGGCAAAATGCCTGGGAGATTGAATTTTGCCATGATATTGTTTTGTGTAAGCCAATTAAATTGAAATGTTTGCCATTCACTTGTATATCTAATAACTTTGCTGCCAAAAATGCCAGAGGTCAATTTGTGACGTGTGTATGTGTGGGTAGCTTTTAGCCGCTGACTACAGGATTAGTTACTCAAAGAGTGTGTGTGTGTGTTCCAGGTTTATTTCCAAGAAACAATTTGGCAGAGTTTTAACCTGGGTATGGTGTGTAGTTGCAAGTAGAAATTCTCAGGGTACGTGTCCAGTCTTGCCAAGATAGATTGATTATGAATGCTGTAACAATGTCAATGAATACAAATCAATAGTGTGGTGTTTTCTGGCATTGTTTTGCTGAAGTAATCAAAGAGTGCTTGTTATTTAAACAGAAACTAGAGAGCGTGTGCGAGTTCTCTGAACACAATTTTTCACAGCAAATGGAATGAGATTCTTTCTGTTGCCAAGCCCTGCTAGTTTGCTGGTTCCCTTCTGTGTAACGAGAGGTACTGTGCAGGTTAAATGTCTTTCCTAGGAAAGGTGCGAAAAAAAAAATTGGGGGGCTTTCCCTCCAAGTAAGCCATGAGTAACTGTGATGTGCAAGCCTGAAAGTCATTCTCATCAGCTAGCCCCCACCCCCAGCATCCGCCCAAAAAAATATTTCAATTATTACAGTACTTCTGTAGATTTGAAAAAATTTTCACAAGAAATTTCACAAGAATTTTATAAATAAATTTCAGTCGCCCAACAGGCAAGTGAAGGAAGGACAGATTGTAGGAATTGGCTAGCTCGACTACTAAAGCCTGGCTCGCACTTGTGAGATAAGCACAAGAGAAAGAAACATTCTCCTTTTCTTATGCCTGCACTTGTGCTATTTCACCCGTGTTTAAATGCTTATTTCATAAGTGGGAACTGGCGTGAAATAAGTACAAGCACAAGTGGGATAATTTATAACCAGTCACCTTCAAGACTTAAGCTCTCAAGCTGACCCTGTGAAGGAAAATTGAATTTGAAGTTATCCAAATTTCAGTTAAAACACATGTTTCGCGTTAGTTAAAAAAAAACACAATGACACACGCTTTAAGCAGTCTTGCAAGGTTTGACATTAACTTCCTCGAGAATGCTTGAGAATTTAATTGTGGGGTCAGTTAGAGAAATGAACTTGAGTGAATTGTTTTAAATAGTATTCCAAAACGTACTGTGCAATGAGTAGATTTTTATTAAAATAATAATTTTTGCACTTATTGCTTGGACTTTGAGTGGAATCCGTCTTGATGTGCTTATCTCAAAGATGCGAACCAGAAAATACACTAGCCTGAGGCCATCAGACACAACTTTCTTTGCATGCTGCTTGGAAGGAAATACTGTGATTAAGGTCAAGACTGCAATCAGAGCCATCAGAACCAGAATCCAAAGTATGGTGCTCAAATAACCTGAAGAAGTCAAATAAAATGCTGGGTCAATGAGGCCAAGTTTGAAATGAACTCCTGGGGTATTAAATTGAGAAAATGTAGTTTTAAAGTTTTGGCCATATTTCCAAGCTTGTTCAGAGGCTATGACTATATAATGCTGTTTTTCTTTTTGACTAAAATAATTGACCAGAATGTGATTTATTTTACGAACAGTCAACATACCAGTTGATAACTATACAAGACTAGTACGGAATACCTATAACTTATTAACCAAGTGTGAGGGCCATACTGGAAGAATATCGGCCCAAGGTCTTTAACAGTATGGACCAAGAGCAGTAACGTCTACATACAAAAATGTCAAGGGCGATATACTCCCAGTACATTTCCCAATTCCCCAACAAGCTTGGTTAATAAGAGATTTATTACACAACTAAAAATTCTTTGGAAAACTGCTCCAATAACAAACTGAAAAAGCATTGCAAACTTCAAGCATGCAATTATTCCAATTAGGAGCCGACTTAAGGTGCACACGCACATACACCATTGAACTAAACAGAGGGGAAGAGAGTCTGAGAAGAAAGAAAAGGAATATTTCATAGGAAAGCAAGTTCTTTCAGAAACATAAGCCATAAAACTACTAGAAAATCTTCAAGAGAGATTGTGTGGGATCATTAAGGACAGTGCTCAGTTTAATACTTGGAGAATATTGGACTGGTAATGGAGTAATCTGATCAGTTGATTTTAGTTATTGACCCTGTGAACTAACCCAGTCAACTTGTAAAAACATTGTGTTCATTTGTTTTATTTTTGATGGTTGTAATTTGTAGGTCAGATGTTTATTAGACCAAGTATCATTGAAGCTGCAAGAAGTGGTATGTACTTTTGTTTAACCTTAATCAGCATTTTTTGAAAGAATAGGCAAGGGCTTGACCTAAACTTTTGTTACCAGTGGACTTATGGCTAGTAAAATGGTAGTTCTCACTAGCCAAAGAGCTCTTTCTACTAGCCATAAAAAAATTTTCTCCTAAAACAGCGACAAAAACACACCATATCGTATTTTGTAAATTTCGGCATAATCCAGTGTGTTTTCTGCGTAATTGACACATTTTTCCACATTTTACCCCAAAACTTTCCACATAATTTTTTCTTTCCAGCACCCTGTCAGATAGCAAGAATTTATCTTTTGCCATTGACAAAGAAATTTGCCTCCATAATTTTGGTAGTTAACATGCCTAGTAACTAAGGGAATTTTAGAAGCCAAAACTGAAAATCCAGTGGTATTTGGTGAGTTGACCATCGCCAGGGTCAAGCCCTGAATAGGGGTTATCATTATTGCCTATACCGGTAGTTTGTAAAAAAATGTAAATGATGTTTTATTTATTGAAGAAACTTGGCAATGAATTCTGTTAAGAGCTGCAATACTGACTGATGATGTTACACTCCTGTGTGCACTGTACGTGAATGGCTAACTTAAAATAGCTTTTGCTTGGGCCAGAATAAAGTGGCCATAATAACAAGGCGGCCATATTAACAGGTGGCTGTAAGGCAGGGTTCAACTGTTTTCATTTGGTTTGAATGGTAGTTACTGTATCTGATTCTTGAGAATTTGAGGTGTTTATCTATAAGGGCAAATGCTAATACTTTCTTATATCTTTTAGGTAATTCCACCAAAGTAGAACTCGCAATAGATTTTCTTTCAAAGTTTACCAGTTGGCTGCTTCAAGAGAACTTAAAATTTGAAATAAAAAAGGGGGTCCCCGTATTCGTTTAGGAGCAGGTCTGGAGGACCTTCAATAAACCTCGTAATTCCTGAAATTATTAGACTATGAGTAGTCCCTCTTTCGCTTAGTCCGTCGCGTGTTATGCAAAAGAAAACTGCGAGACAAAAATGGTCATGCGAAATCCTGGGGGTGAGGAGTGCGCGAAAGGAGGGACTATCACCTAAGCCAGAGAGTTTGACCTTTCACAGCCGAGTGATTTTTCGGTGTAGGATTTCTTATGTTGACGTCCTCTTATTATCGCCTGTTGTCAATAACCCCAGGAGATATCCTGAATAAAATTGCTCTACTCTTCAAGTGGCAAGGCAAAAACATGCCGTGAAAGGTATATGTTCATGCAGTGTTCGTTCAGCGAAACTGCAAAAGAAGTTTTAAAAAGAGGATGCAGAAGAAGGCATCTTGCAACGATGTTTGCTGCGTCTGTAGGTGTAAATCTAAAAGTTATTGCGAAAATTTCAAATGCGGAGTTTCAACTGACAATTTACATTAAGTGTTTGACATAGGAGATCATCCAGCTGCGGTGAAATGTTTGCTGATAGCAGCACAAAGTTTCAGGTGAATGTCCAGTTGCAAATGAAAGTCCGGTTCAATCTTTCAAATGGACAGCAGAAAGGCCAAGTTCAGTGAATTCTTATTCACTGAATTGTTCTTGCATGATGCTGTTGAGCAGTTAAATCACTAACACGCCCACATTCGGGTTCAAGGCAGAATAGCTTTGCCAGACAAAAAACATGATAAATTAGATCTTTCCCAAGCCTGTTGGCAGAATTGCAACATCTCGGCTTGGAGAGTGTGTTCCAACGCTTAGCTTTGCTCCAGTTCCAAAGCTTTCTATTGTCGGAAAGTGGGATAAACAACAATTCATTCCTGCAAGACGTCACACATATCTCAAATTGTCAATGCTCCTAACATAAGCCAATCATATTTTTGCATTGTGAGAGCAATGCATAATTCAAAGTCCCTGGCTTAGGCAGTAGTCCCTCCTTTCACACACTCCTCGCCCCCAGGATTTCACACAGCAATTTTTTTCTCACAATTTTCTTTCACATCACACATGACGGACTAAGCAAAAGAGGGACTACTTGTATTCTATGAAATTATCCGCTTTGACAAACGTTTATATTTGAACCATTCACCTTACGCTTTAAGAGAGCAGAAAAATAGGAAGAACTTAAGGGAGAAATACAACAATGGATTTATTGCATCAATGTTAAGGAACAATTTGATGTATGTTTCATTATAACTTTAGGCACTCATATTTAGTCGACAGGGATACAATATTTCAAGCACGCAGTGTTCTGGGGCTGCATATTATCTTTTGTGGGTGCTAGCTATGCTCTCATGTTCCGTGATAATTTTTTACTCTGCAATAGAAATTAGTCCATACTCACTGTATAGAAAGAAGGTGATCTCTGCATTCAAACTAAAATAAAAAATTGTTAGGTCCTGGTACTCGTTTCCAAGGAAAAAATGATGAATTGTCTCTTGCAAGCCAAGCTTTTTTAAAAAAGCCACCATTTTGTTTATGTTTTGTATGTGCACGCTAATGACGCGAAAATCGTGCGCCGTAGAGATGCGCAATGTAATTCTGAGGAATGACCTTAATTGGAAAGTCATTGTTGGTTTTTGTTACTTACAACAGGTAACTTAGCATCTGTTAAAGATTTACTGGACCTTGGTGAAGTTGACATCAATGCCAGAGGTAAGAGATTATTCACAAAAAATATATTACAATAATGAGTGTTACAAAACCATTTATGGCCAATCACAAAGGGCACAAACAGACCAGTTAACCAGTAGTAACCTGAAGCAAACACTTTCAGCCAATGCAAAGAGCAGGAAACATGTACAAACAGGTTTTTGTCTTCTGATGGTTTTACTTCTGATTAGATGAAAAATTAAAGTGGTGCAAGTTTTTTTTTTTAGCCAATCACTATGTACACTGTCAGTGCACTAATGCAAAACCAAAGCAAATCTGAATTTTTATTTATGTCTCCTTGATTTACTGTAGATGAAGATGGTGCAACACCATTGATGTACGCTGCTATGGGTGGACACTACACAATAGTGCAGTTACTGATACAACATGGTGCAGATGTCGACAAGCACGACAAGGGCAGTGGCTGGACAGCACTGATGCAAGCAACTTACTACAGGTAAGAATATGATATCCAGCCATTTCAGGGTCTACAGGTGCTCACCATTTGTCAGAATAAACCAGTTGGGATGACAGTTGAATAATGGAAGTAATATATCAAACACAAAAGACCGTGTTTGACCACATTTCCAAACACCGAGAAGAGAGTCGAAAACATGATGCGCAGCGGAGTATTTTTGATGAACTTCAAGGTGTTTGGAAGTGTGGTCAAACACTGTCTTGAGTGTTTGATATATCTTCTCAATCGAAACTAAAACTAAGGAGAAAACAGAGAAATAAAATAATATTATTGTAAAAATCTTTGCTAATTAAGATCAGATATCCAAACACTGTCACGGTCATGATTTTCGTTGTTTAAACTTGATGAATAATTATTATAAAATGAGTTTGAGAAGGGCTTTTCCAAAATGAGCAAACCAATCGAACAAGATGGCACTTACCATTTGCAATTTCAATTTTCTGTAATAATTATTGTCTTTGGCTGATATGGGACTGCAAACTGAACATTTAGCAAATGATAAGGAAATTTCCGCTGTTCCCTTCTGAATGAAAAAAAGAGGACTACTTCAGGAGGTAGTCTATAATTTCCCATTGGATTTTCTGGAAAATTGCTGTAAGGTGTTCCATCTGACTTTTAATTGAAATTTCTGGTTTTTGTTTTTACTAAATGGTAAGCACCCCAGTTCTCATTTTAATGTGAAAGGTGCAGCTGAAATACCTGCGTACTGACCTGCCAAACCTGACATCCATGATGACTTAAGTGTTGTACTTACTTGAAAAGGCACTGCCCTTGAATAAATGCCATGCTCAGAAAAACAATGCTGCACTCAGTTGAAATACACTATGCAGTTACTTTATACTGACATACAAAAAAATGACACTGGCATTTTAATTGGAGGTTTGTTGTTGCTCTCATTGATTCATAATTTCTTTAAATAGGTCGAATCATTGTCAAGATTCTTAATTCCTTTTACATGTAAATAAGCACTGCCCTTGAGTAAGTGCTGCCCTCGAATCAATACAAATAAATGTAATCATGACTTATTGTTTTCTCAAGTAAATATGGTATGTATGACTTAAGATTAAAGTTTAGTTTGACTTCAATGACAGTGTCATTTTCCCTTCTGAATCCTTTTAGGCATAAAGCTGTTGCTAAGTTGCTGATTGACTCAGGAGCTAACGTCAACATCCAAGAAAAAAATGGTTGCACAGCCTTTGATGTGGCCAGCATTATAGGTGAACCTGATTTACCAATCACACTTGCTTCAGCATTTTCACAAAGTGCTGATTAAGAAGTAGGCAGCTTTACTGAGAGAGAAGGCGGCTGATTTTGCCATCTTTTTCCTATCTAGAGAATCAGACAAACAGCCCAGCAGAGTAATGGGCCAAGATCATGAATGAGATGATTTTCACCAACAACAGACTACTTTTGATCACCGTATTACTTGTTTATTACTTCTTGTGCCAAGTTTTTTGAGATGTGGACTCCTGTAGTCTTACAGGTTTTTCGCTTCCTTCACATGACTGTAAAAATGGATTAAACTATAGTACTGAATGAGGTTGATAGTTGAAAAGGGAACAGAATTGCAAGAGAGATGTTTCCCTATATTGGGTGTGTTTGTTGGAAAGCTGGATTGTTAAAATTTTAATACTGTTATTATATTTTCCTTTTAGGTGATACAGAGATCCTACGTCTCTTAGCTTCAGTCAGCATGCACGTTCCAGCCACTCCTAAGAGTTGTGAGTATCTTACAGCCTTTCTGCAATCACTAGACAGTACAAAAGAGGGTTCTGAAGGGAGAGGGGGTATAAATCTCATCTCCCAGCCCAAATTTTATTTTGGCCCAAATCATATTTCCATTTTTTTATGTGATTCCCAGTCCCAGTCACCCAATCCATTTTTCCCAGTGAAAAATAGGCCAATCCCAGTTCGCATTTTCTCACTTCGTCTCTCCTAGATTGTCATTGTAGTTTGAGTGGAATGGTGCCCAAATGAGCAAAGTAACAGAACATAAAGAGAGGGTGGGATGCTATAGCAAAAGAATACCTAAAGATATTTGTTTACTAACTTGTTAGAAAAACAGCAAAATGGTTAAATATAGCAATACATAGGCTGAGATTGGGAAAGAATGAGACAAACCTTGAAAACTAGTAGGCTAATAAAATTTACCAAATTTACCAGCCCTGCTCAATGATGTTTCGATGTTTATTGCTAAATATGTTTTTCTTTATGAATACAGATTATAGTTCTTCAAGTCTTCAAGATAGAAAAGGAAAGGCTGATTTTAAGAGTTCCATAAGTGACTTAAAGAAAGATTTTTCAAAACTAGATAGGTAAGAAACTTGAATATAGTTTCCTAATTTTAGTACTGATAAGTGAACCGAAGCACTTTGGTACAAAACATTGTGAAAATTAAAATGATCTTTCTTATAAGAACAGGAGACTACCCAGTGGCGGATCCAGACCTTGAGCTAGGGGGGGGTGGGGGGGGTTGTTTTTGCTTGCCCTGCCGGTTTTTCTTTCTTCTGCGATTCATTTTTACTCAAAATGAGGGGGGGCGGGCCCCCCATCCCCCTCCCCTAGATCTGCCACTGCTACCTACACTGTAGTTAGGTTGTGTCTAAAGATGTACTTTTTTGAGGCTGCCGCACACTAGCCGATTTTTTGTGGGCCGACAAAAAATATTCATTTGTCGGCTAGTGTGCGGTGAATTCAGGCAAGTCTGCAACAAGATTGATCAGGGCTTGTTGGGCGATATCTGCCAGTGCTAACCAATTAGGAAATGGCATGAAAGTCTTGTCAGTGGAATAGATGCCATCCTGATTTTGGGTGGCTCGGCCCCAAGCCTCAATGTGGTTAGTAGCGACAAAAAATCGGCTGATGTTTGGCAAGCTGATGGCCTGACAAGTTTTAACCCAATTTGACCCCAACAAAAAATCTGCAGTTCTACGACAAAAAATCAGGTAGTGTGAAACAGAAAAAAAGAAAACTTATTGCAAATAGTTGCATTTATGAATGCCTCTACAATATAGGACATTAGCAAGTCTTAATTAATTTCCGCTGTTTAATGTCTTGAATTTCTCTTTCATTGTTATTTTACATGTACCAACTAAAATACTTTTTCTTTTGTAGTGATCTTATAACAGACACTGGAAGGAAGGTATCCATCAGTGATTTTAAGATTATTCTCTTATTAATCTCTAAATACTCAGTTATATAAGTTAGTTCATTTATGCCAAAGTAGTGAGTGAGCATATGAGTTGTTGCAAGTTGTAGACTAGTCTTGTGGTCCATCTTAACAAACAAGTTAATAAATAACTAAGTAAATAAATAAATAAATAATACAGAGTCCGAAATTGCGACCAGCTGGTCGCCAATGTGTCTAAAAATTTGGCATTGGTGACCAGAATTTCAAAGCCAGTCGCCTACTGGTGACTAACTTTTAGCGTCGTGGCAATGTTTTCAACCACGGCTCAAGGAATTAAATCAACAAATAATTGAGATAAAAAAATAAAGGTATGATTGTCATTAAATGACTTTCAAAAACATTGTAATCCGCGCACTGAAATCGAAATTTAGCGACCACCATGTTTTCATTGGTTTCATCTTACAGCCATAACCGTGGGCGCAGTGTGTAAACACGTGCTTTCCTTTTGCAATTGAATATTCAATGAACCATCATGTTTCCTGGCACTCTTCAAACTTTCCAAAATGCTTTGCAGTCTGGCGATCAAGAAAACGCAAAAAACTTCATTCAAGACTTGGACATAGATATAGCTTGTCTGTAGAAATAAACATATAATAATGTTTAAATACAAAGCGTGTCTTCGCGTTAACTTTTTAAATTCTTCCAAACCTGTCTTGAGCTGCTTGAAGTGGGCTACCTTATAAAGTCCAATCTTACATCAGGCAATAATATATCTGTATACATACCGGTAACTCTAAAATGAAGAGAATCAGAACGCCAAATGATCAAAATTTCATTTCTTTGTAAATTTTCAACAAACGAAGTTAATATCAACATCAGGAAACTGGTACGAACAATTTTGTTCTGAAGTGGCCTGGAATGAGCAATATGACTGCTTGTCCACGCGTGTTTTATTGAGGCTTCGTTCGCTTCATACTGGTAAGTGTGTCAAAAGGAAGTGGCTTCTTGTTAAGTCTCCAAACTAAAAGGGCTCTCTATTTAACAAAAGCTCCTTTTCAACGTAATCTACATGCTAATTCAGGGTCTGAAATTGCGCTTTCCTGGTCACCAATGCGACTAAAAATTTTGCACTGGCGACCAGAATTTTACAACTGGTCGCCAGTGGGCGATTAACTATTTCATGCCACGGTAATTGCACAAACAAGAACTTTGATTTTAGCCAAATCGATTAAAATAAAATTCAAAGCCGCCCACCAATTGGTCACTTCCTTTTTACCTTGCCGCTGCTTTTGAAGTATAAAACCGATTTTTCTGTTATCATAAATCTACCTCGACGTTTTACAGCTACGATCAGTGCGAAGCTTCGCCACCATGTTTTTTCAGCAGTTTCCCATAACATATGTGTTGCGGGAGCAAAGGAGGCCCCATGCATTCTTTCGCCATGAATATTTATTCAGGCGATGTGGTGTCCAAAGATGTTCTGAAATCTTTCCGTAATTTATTACAAAGTAGAGATGGAACGTCCGCGAAGAAATTAGATGAAGATTGAGATATTCTGTGGGCATCAAACGGTTGAAATGTAGATCTGTCAAAGTGGTCAAAAGATGATTTCAGCACTGGTTTGATTCCTGATTACATTGAATGCAAATATTTTGGCGGCAACCCGTGGCGACCAAAAATTTTGGTTTTTGTTTCGCTGTGAAGGAAAAATTTTAATGACACTTTTTGGCGACCACGTTTTTCCATATGGTGACTGCAAAAATAATTTCAGTCGCCAGTTGGCGCCTGCCGAAAAAAGTTAATTTCGGACCCTGTAATTTAATGCCTTTATACATGCACATCTGATGAGAACATTTTAAAAACTTAACATTTACGTATTTCGCTATGAAACAAAAATTTTATGAACCACTTTTTGGTGACCAAATTTTTTCATTTGGCAACTAAAAAAAATTTTTCAGTCGCCACTTGGCACCTGCATAAAAAAGTTAATTTTGGACCCTGTAATATCATAATAAACCAATTCCTCTTTGGAGCTTTTCAGGGCCAGTGGAAATAAACAGCCAAACAAATAATGTAAATGAACATAAGATGGTGAAAAATCCCAACTGGCTGGAGGCAGAGCAGTTGGCTATTTACAAGCTATTAAATCTAAAGATTACACTCTCTAAGGTTCTTTATTTAGCCACATTGGTAAAGGTTCTCCCTTTTGGGTGGTGAGAAGAAATTTCCCGCTGCATGACAAAGCTCAATTTTATTCATAGACCTCCATTGATCTTTGTAGCCTCTTTCATACCAGGTTTCTGAAATAAAATTGCCTTTAACAGTATCTTAAATGTCTGCGTCATCCCACTTTATTTCTCAATTCATACACAACTTATGCTTGCTGTATGGTTTTCCTTAGAACTGGTGGTCTAAAGTGTCAAGCAGATTCCGGAACCTTAATATTGGCCGCACTCTGAAGGTGCCCTCCAGTAGTAAGCTCCGTTCTTCCAAGAGTACAGAGAGCCTCAGTGATCAAGAGACTGACTCGGGTCTCAGCACTTCACATGGCAATATAAGCACTGAATCTGCTGTAACGTTGAAGTCACTGGATTCAGGTGAAATGAAAAATTAATGTATTAAAGGCATAAAATGACTTTAATGTACGTGTATTATAACAGGCTGGGTGTAGTTATGTGGAGAGGTGGTTATTGACTGAGATGGGAGGAGAGGGGCTGCATGGAATTTATTTGGGTTGAGGTCATGTTGTTTGGTCTGTGTAACAAGGTCTGTATCCAGTCCATTAGAGCTGGAGACATGAACCACAATCCTTGCATCTAGTTTGATTTTATTAGAATTCTGTTTAATACGCTACTGACTGAGAAGGGGCAGTGCTTATTAGAAATAATTGCACTCAGTGGGCAGTGCTTATTAGAAAGGGGGTACTTATTGGAAGGAGGGTGCTAAGTTGAATCGTTCTGGTAAATGACTGGCAGACATTTGGGAGAGAATTGTGCTTCGGATTGGCTCCTGCTCAATATTATTGTTCTAAGCAGAGCCACATAGGCTTGCTCAGTTAGCTGTGTCAGACTATTTAAAGTTTTAAAACTACATGTAAAATTAAATTGGCAGTGTTTGTGTGGGTGTTCTAGAATCAATATGGATGAAATTTAAGTCCAAAAAAATTCTTGTTTTTGAGGAGAAAAGAAAACTTAAGAACGCAGAAAAAAGCCACTTGGGCCTAGGACAATTGAAGGGGTGAGTGCAAAACCATGCTAAGTGACGATTTCGGTGAAAAAAAAATTTTCGCGAAAGGACTTGAATTTTTGCATGTGGTCTTCAATGTAATAGAAAAATGTGGCCCTGTATTTTAGTCGCTGGTTTTTGCTTCGTTTTCGAGTTATAACGTATGCAAAAATACTTGGCTTTTCCTAGCTATGTCTTTAGGAGTTTATTTGTTGAATTGCAAACAGGCAGACTGTTTATAGTGTATGAGGTCAAAATCAAATCTCGCAGCATATATAGAGTGGAAATCTGGGAACAGATTGTTTACATCAGTTATTGTGACGTGAACACAGCACGTGAATCGATCGAGCATCAAACGAAATACATCGAACAAAAAAGAGATGTGCCGCATTAGAGCACTGTCAACTAATATCTTAAGCATTGTTTTAAAGTACCTTGCATGCCTGCTTGGTGGTTGAGAGGCATCATAAAGTCTCGATAAACCCGTAAGTCATCAGCACGTTTTAAAGAATCAAAATGTGTTCTGAAACTTCGAAGGCAGCTGATATACCATAATCGTGTTATCGGTGTTCGAAGCCAGATCGAGCCAGGCAGCAAAGTCCAAGAGCAGTTCTTGCCCAAGAAAAATACCCTCTGGTGAATCATGGCCCAATTGCCAAGCATTGCTAGCGTCAAAGTTTGGAAAGCGAGAGCTGGTTTTAGACTTATAAAATTTGTCTTGTATCGACCGCCATGTTTTCCCGTGCACGGGGTGTAAAGACCCTTCCCGGCATGCATTGTGATCACATTCTGCGGACGTTTCTCAAACTGGTAACTAGACTGTTTAAACATAATAATGGCCAACAAGTAGCGATCGATTGTAACATAGATGTGTGATCTAGATTGCATTGATTGTATTTCAAATCGGCATGATTTGTAGTGTTTTGAGCTTCTGGGATCAGCAGACATGCAGATGTAGGGAGACCCGTATGTTGCGCAGAAGGGTTAATCTGTTAATCTGTCAGCCCTATTTATAGAGCGTTTTCACGTGAAATCAACATCATTGAGCTTATACGTTGTGTGAAATTACCATTTTGCTGTTTTCTAAGTGAAACTAGCATCCTTGCTGTCCAGTGTTAACGTGAAATCAACATTTTAACCTATTTAGACCTGAAATCAACATCATTGAGCTTATGCACTGCGTGAAATCAACATTTTGTTAGTTTCTAGGTGAAACCAACATCCCTGCCATCACGTGTTAATGTGAAATCAACATTTTAACCTATTTAGACCTGAAATCAACATCACTGAGCTTATGCGCTGCGTGAAATCGATATTTTGCTGGTTTCTAAGTGAAACCAACATCCTTGCCGTCACGCGTTAACGTGAAATCAACATTTTAACCTATTTAGACCTAAAATCAACATCATTGAGCTTACGTGCTGCGTGAAATCGACATTTTGTTGGTTTCTAGGTGAAACCAACATCCTTGCTGTCACACGTTAATGTGAAATCAACATTTTAACCTATTTAGACCTGAAATCAACATCATTGAGCTTATGCGCTGCGTGAAATCGACATTTTGCTGGTTTCTAGGTGAAACCAACATCCTTGCCGTCACGTGTTAACGTGAAATCAACATTTAAACCTTTTTTGACCTAAAGTCAACATTTTTGAGCTTATACATTGCGTGAAATTGACATTTTGCTGCTTTCTAAGTGAAATAAAAGTCCTTTGTTATGATAAACTGAGGTGAGACTTCGACTTATAACAAAGGCTTGGCTTGGCTATTATAACAAAGGATCGGCTCTGTTTATCATAACAAAAGCCCAGCTTCATTTATTTGAAGGCCTCGGCGGGAAAAGGGCGTTAGGTATTTTAATCAAAAGTGAACTTTGTCGAAAACGCTCCAAATTTCGCATGCAGTTTTGTTTAGGTATGTTTAGCAATGTCCGGTAGTTTTTCTGCTAAGCTTCACTTTGTTTTCGAGATATTGCGTATGCAAAAAAACCACTTGGTTTTCCTAGCGGCGTCTTCATAAACGAAGCAAAAACCAGCGGAAAAAATACAGGACTACGTTTTTCTATTACATTGAAGACCACATGCAAAAATTCAAGCCCTTTCGCGAAAATTTTTTTTTCACCCAAATCGTCACTTAGCATGGTTTTGCACTCACCCCTTCAATTATCTTGACCCACACCATTTTCACGTAGAGAATCTAATAACAGACCACATTGTTCCATTGTGAGAATTATCTGAACATGTTGTGCAAACTATTTGATAAGCAGAAGTTATTTCGCAAAGGATTGGGCTTTTCTTTAAGCCAAGAAATGTACAGCTTACACTCTAACACATTTGTGCTACGCTCCTTTTTACATTTCTTCTCAGTTATTACAGAATCTAATTTAAAAGACACGCGTCTTAATCGAAAGAGGCCACCAACTCTGGTAAGTTCTGATGCAAAATTGGAAAGGGTACTTAAAGTTGTTTTAGCAACCTTAGAAAATGCTAGTCAGTGGTAATTTCCAGTGGACTCACATTCCTTCCTATGAATATAACACCAGGCTTTAAATTTACTTATTCCTTTGTCATTCAAGCTAAGTAGTATTTGCATAATTGTTTATAAAAGAAGGTTAGTCTTCATTGAAGCAGTCTGATGCTAATTCCAGTTTCAGCAACCCAAAGCAACTACAGTCAAGCCTGTATTAACCGGACCCCATATTAAGCGAACACCCTCTATTAAATGGACCGCAGTGCAAGTCCCATTTTTCTTTTCGCACTTTTGCTGTAAAAAATACCTGTATTCAACGGGCGCCTCTATTAAGCAGACACAGACACCTTAAACTTGACCTCTATGGTCATTTCTATTGTCAAAAACCTGTATCAAATGGACACAACAAACAGAATGCATGATTTTTTTGTTCACGTTTTAGCAGATCAATCATTTGCTTGCCAACAAACTGAGCTGTCACAGAAATGCAGTATTTTGTTATTCGGTTTTGTTTTCACAGAACTTTTCTTCTTGTTTGATTTTGTAAACCTTCACATGATTCGATCAATATAGATACTGTTACTGTGTTATTAAATCACTTTACCTCATATACTTGTCATTGTTTATGGAAATACGGTGTTTCAGAGTCCTCGACCGTTCACAAGAATGCTATTTGACCCTTCCAAGGTCTTTTAATACTGACAAATATTAATATGACCCTTTTAAGACTAATTCTGAGGGAACCCGTGTTCAACGGACACCCTGTATTAAGCGGACACCAGCACAGGTCCTGAGGGTGTCCGCCTAATACAGGTTTGACTGTATAAGCATTTTTCTATTCCTCTCTGGATGGGATGCTAGTCAGGTCCAGTGATACCTGGATGGCAAGTGCTTTTAGTTAGTCAAGTAATTGGAATTGTCTTGCCCAAAATGCAACACAAGGGCTTGATCCTAGACTGCTGGATCTGAAATTAGGTTAATTTGGGTCACCTCTCCCATCGTGGGGTATGAGTTTGTGCAGCTGGCCTCTCAGAACTCCAACCCTATTATAAGCTATTCTGTGGCCAATTATAGACCCCAACGTAGTCACATTTGGGTAAACATAACTTTTGCAATCCTAACTTAGTCACTTTCTGTTTATGCATCTACCTTTTAAAACCTTTTAACTAGTTCATCCTAAACTTTTCATGTTCGAATCTTCCCTTTTTTGAATCCCTACTTGCCCGAATCTTCTTACCCCCAAAAATGTGCTACTCCATTCTAATAAACTCTATTGAAAATACAACCCCATTATAGTCGATCCAGTAACTCATGAAAATGCAACCCCATACAGCAGCACATCCCCATCAGCCTATTATAAGGAAGTAACCCCACTCCCAGGACCAGTCTTCTTCCTTAAAATTATTGATAAAGAACATTTTTTTCAGGCATTGGTGTCGCATGACAGCAAACTACCAGATGATGTCATCACTCCTGTTTTACCACCAATTGTTCCCTCTCCTTCATTTCCATTGCCAAGAATACAACGTGTACAGCGTGGTGGCAGTCTGGAGAATCAGTCCACATCACAGGGACCAGTAAGTACTCCCCTTCATTTTAACAAGGTGATATATCGTAGAAATTTTGAGAAAACTTGGAGGTGTGGATAGTGGCCTTCTCTTGTTGTCCAAGTCAAGTTATGGCTGCTACGGCAAGAAAGTGACAAGGGATTACACTACCCTTTGAATTCCTGGTGGGAAAAGTTCAGGAATTGTAAAATATTCTTCCCAAGCCCTAAACAATTCCTTTGAATTATGTTTTTCCACTTATTTCTGGAGTACACCTGGTATTTGATTGTGATATTGAGAAAGCAAATGGAAAATGCTGTCATTTTCTTTTTCCACAAAAGCATGGTAAGGCAGTTTCTCAAAAAGCACAGTTTTTTGAACATTTACACCATGAAAATTCAGATTTTTGGGGACTTAGCATTTTCATACTTGCACATGTACCCTGGAAAACTCCTGATACAGAAATAAGATTACATTCAAATCATGTGAAAGGTAAATGCAAAAGTACCTAAAGAATTAATTTAAAATAAATTAAATTAAACTTAATATTAAGTACTTTTGTACTATCTTGAAAATGGTTTTCGAATGGTATTTATTATTAAATAAGAGTTTGATTTAAATTGATGCATTGTTGTTAGTTTTATATGTCATTTCCTGGTCTGTTAAAGTGTTAAATAATGTTTTTGTCATGTAGGTACCCAGTCTTTGCGTGAATGGCCAGTCCATTCCAGATGTTCATGAAAAGTATTTTGAAGATGACCTGGATAACATTGTAATAAATTTATTAATGTACAGCTATCCTTAATTTGTTTAATGAATAATAACACT
>Ga0126338_10000573_pt1 | contig 20485 bp, 7 predicted proteins | sample OrbCmetagenome_2_FD_92529 | JGI IMG/M metagenome (GOLD analysis project Ga0126338, IMG submission 92529) | Coral microbial communities from Petempiche,Puerto Morelos, Mexico - Orbicella C C metagenome | ecosystem: Host-associated > Invertebrates > Cnidaria > Coral | place: Petempiche,Puerto... | reverse complement strand
TATGATTATGATTATGATTATGATTATGATTTATCTTTCTTAACAAGGTAGTTGGGCTTTGATAGCTGTATTGAGTTAGCAGGAAAGGTTTGAACTGCTTAGAGTTAACATAAATGACGGTAATAAAGTAAAGCGTAGTTGGATGAGATTTTGATATTGAATGTTTAAAGAAGTAAGCAGGAAAGAAAAAGTGTTTTTCATGGAAACACTTTTTGCTTAGTTAGACGCCTAACAGAGGCATAGACTGCATTGTTCAAGGAGTAGGCACCGAAGAGAAATTTCATCGAGCACCGATGGCGCTAACCGCTTGGGTGGCTTAAGAGCACCCCCACCCCCCTCCCCAGCTATGAAAGTCTTATTTTTAAGGGCCCGGAAAATGCCATCGTTTGTTCCCTCGTTTTCCAGGGAACAGTTTCATTAATTACAGTATGGAACAAAGTTGCCTATTTACTAACTTGAGGCCTTATACGTCAATCTTTGGATACTCGAGCGTACTCACGTGCATATATGATTGCTCCTCGCTGATTTTTCAAATAATTACGAAAAGGAAAAAGAAAGAGTTTTACAGAAAAACTTTTGTTTATAGATTTACTTTTAACTCATTAGTATTTTAAATTTTCACCCGTTTAGTCTACATTTAAATTATTCAGACAAATACACGTTTCTGTGTATTGGTTTAGAGCACTGCATTTGAGAATGTATTGGGGTATTTTCCTTCGTTTGTCAAAAGTTTTAACGAGTAGAAATCTTTTATTGTATCAGGAGAAGGCTGATTAGTTTATTACAGAAATAATTCTAAATTTTGAACAAAACTAAGAAGCTCAGTCACGGGGTTTTCAGTTATATTGGCCACGTACAAGTTAAAATTAACCTGGAAATAGCAGTTTACTAAGATTGAATAACACTAAAGTAATAATAAAGAACCATGAAGGAACAAGGATGGTTTTGGATGGAGAAGATTAACACGGATTACCAACGGCGAACTTGGAAAATGTAGGCTAAATTTTTCAAGATGCGCAAACAGTGACGTGGCTCCTTTAAGAACGGGGACAAAACAGAATAGGTGTTTGATATTCATCGCTGTCTTAATCTTTCAATTATTTCAGCAGTGTCTGCAATGGAAACAAATTTCTTCGGGGAGAAAATGCTTATTCTATTTTTTTTTTTTACCCACAGATGAAGAGAGACGAAAAGTTGAGAAGGAACATTTGTGAACTGGCAAGAAGCACTGGATGCGGGGAATTGAAGATTAATGTCTTTGACGACTACGACAAAGGAAAAAAATAGACATGTATACCTGGAGGGATGATCTTGACAAGCTTAAATGACAAAAAAAAAAAAAACTAAAAAGATATTGTAACTTCAAGATTTTAAGTAACAATTTAAGATGTTAAAACTGATAAAAATAGTTATGAATAATAAACAAAAAGAATTAATTTAGCGATCTCGTGGGTTTCTCTGTGCTGATTTTTTTAAAATAGCTGAGGTAATAAGTGCGCTGTGATTGGTCAAAGACTTACTGACCAATATGCCGGTGAAAAAGTACAAAAACAGACGGAAATTAAGTGAAAATTATGTGGAAGGACAAAGAAGTGCAGAAATTGAACGCGAATAATCTAATTGCGTTAACACTAATGTGACTAAATTACCTTCAAATGTCGGAATGAATTCTCAGTAAACACTTGCAGTTGTCCGGAGTAGTGTGGATGGGGATTGAGAGACGAGACGTCACACTAAAACAGTTAAACAAAAGACTAATAAATCATCTGTTTCTTAAAGGTAGCTTTTATAATCAATTGCTAAAAATACTGAATTTACACAACTTTCAAGACGTCTGCATGGGCGAATTTTGCTAAAACTATTCAGTACAGTAAAAGATTTTACCCCTCTTGAACAGGCCATCCATTTAATAAAGCGGTACTTTTGAAATCAAGACAGAATAAAGCTCAGTTTAAAGCACTTTACGAAAGATTTGATGGGCTTTAATTCACACTGAAGAGGCAGAAAAGTTTGGACTTTGATGCTTAGACTTGTGCCCAGGCTACTTGCGTCAGTGGTTACTTTACTAAATGACATAATATTAGTACAAGGTACAAGAGAAGTTAAGAGTGGTTCAACAGGATTTTGGGATTCTTCTAACAAGTGCGATAAAAAGAAGTAAAGAGTTGGACAAAAAAACTATTCCTTGTTATGTCACTGGCATTAATTCCCTCTTATTCGCTTTTAAGCTAAGTCAACATTTGACTAACATCTGGCAAAGATACGTTGGCAGCACTACATTTGAGAATTTACGGGGATATTTTGCCTCGTTTGTTTCCAAGAAAATTGTAACATTTCAATATTTTTTTTAGGACTAGAAATAAATACAATATTTATCTTTCATTTGAAAGCGGCCTTTAAATTTGCGTACGAGTACTAGACTGCGTTCTAGGGAACAGAGTACACGAGGCTAGAAGCTAGAATTTGGCTGGGTAGACGCGGTTAGCGGGAAAAAAATTATAGACAAAAGTATGGGAAATTAAGAATTAACAGGGCGTCTTTCAGCCCAGCTACGGCCTTCCAATTTCATGAACACAATCTGCTGCCAAGTATGGTAAAGTTGTGTAAAATTCAAATTTGATTTCAGTAATTTGCCATCGGATTCGCCGCATACAAACATTATAGTTTCAGACCATTTTGCCTACCAGCCAAGATGGCGTCGAAAACCGTGATTAGGCATATTTGTCTTGACCCTAAAAAAGTTTATAATCAAATTATTCTACAAGATCATTTATAATTTTTGACATGGCCAAAAGAACCGAGACTCCTCCCATGTAAATTTATTTAAAGAAAGTAACGCCAAGACAAGACAAGTTGTGAAACAAGTTGTGAAACAAAAACTTATTCTGCAAGAGAGCTAAAAAAGCTTATAGAAAGATTATAAATTATGTCCAGTTCAAACTGTTTACTTTATACTTGCACCTTCAACATCAAAAAAGAGTCAAGCAATCCGTATGCATAATTAATGATATAGCCTGCGAACGCAGACGTATTTCCGGCTGTCACTTGGTTTCACCGAAATATAACGTCAGCGAACCCGAGCCAGAAAACGATTTCTGTGACGTAATGACTTTTGTTTCTCCTTGGCCAATCAGATTCCAAGATAGAATGAAACTCGAGTGCTCCTCGCAGTGAATACTTCGCGCAGTAGTTCTGGGGTTATTTGAGCTAAACTGTGATTGGCTTAGAATTCCTGCGTCACAGAAATCGTTTTCTGGCTCGGGTTCGCAGACGTTATTTTTCGGTGGAACCAAGTGACAGACGGAAATACGTCTGCGTTCGCAGGCTATTAATGATAGGAAGGTAGGGACAAGTTGTCTTACAAAAAGGCAATTAAATATAGAACCTATAAATTATGTTTCCAAAAGGAAGCTTTCACAGTCAACCAGTAATTTGCTGATGCCTGCAGGGGTTTTTACTTCCTTTTCTGTTTGTTTTGTCATATTGTAGATTGCTTTCTATGTCCTTTATATTAGTAAGAAGTAATGAATTTATTTGTTATCGGCTAGTCATGTGTGGTTAGGAGTGAGTCTTCGACAGCGTCTCGGACTTTTTTAGTGATCCCAGTGTTAGTCCATGCTTCTTAAGCCTTGTTTTCACTATCTTCTCTCTTAATATTTTTAGCAGCTGTTAGGGATCCTCATTCCACGCGCTTGGGATAGCTCTTTCTTCGAGGAAAACGAAGAGAAACGACTGTGGACAGACTAAGAGCTCAACTTTAGATATGTAGAGCTGTTATGAATTAGCTGCCAAAATTGAGACAACCTCGTAAACAACTGTAGGTGTTAACTGAGAATTCATTTCGACAACTAAAGAAAGTTTAGTTAGATTACTACTAACGCAATTTCTGCAATTCTTCGTCCTTCCACTTAATTAACTCTAGCATATCAGGAAGGAAATTTCCTAGGTAGGTATATTGCTAAATACGTTTTTGACCAATCACAGTGCACGTAGTATCTCAGCTATTCTATAAAGCAGCGTGAAGAAACGCTTCCACACAAACACGCGAGACGATCGTTAAGTTAATTCTTTTTATTTCTTACTCATAATCATTTTTTAACGTGATATTTTACCCGTTTCAGCGTCTTAAACTAGAACTTAAAGCTCAAAATTACAATATTATTTTTAAAATTTTTCATTTAAGTTTATCACGATTATCCCTCCAGGTATGCTTGTTCATTTTTTTCCTTTGTCGTAGTCGTCAAAGACATTAATCCCCGCAATTCCCCCGCATCGAGTGCTTCTTGCCAGTTCACAAATGCTCCTTTTCAACTTTTCGGCTCTTTCCCCTGTAGGTGAAAAAATGATAATAGTAATAAAACAAAATACAAAGCAATTTCTCTCCAAAGAAATTTGTTTCCATGTGAAGAAATATGACATGCTTCTTCTGCACCTTCGGCGCCCGATTAACTTTCTCTTCGGTGTGTACCCCTTGAACAATACACTCTGTGCCTCTGAAAATCCAAAGTATCTTCATTGACCTTATTTAATTAAGGGCTTAAACGCAGACGTCTTATTAAAATAAGAATGTTTCCATGAAAAGCCCTTTCCTCTTTCTTGATTAGTTCTTTGAACGTTCAAGAATCACAATCCTGTTTAACCACTCTTAACTTCATTACTGTTATTTACGATGCCCGGATACAACTCTAAGCAGTTCACACCTTTCCTGCTCACTCAATACATCTATCAAAGCGGCCCAACTACATTGCTAAGAAAGATAAATAAACTGTCTAAAAGTCCACAAAGTGATGAACGTCAAACCTCTCCTTCCAATTCTCTTCTTCCCGGAATTTTAGTGGTAAATCCTCTGAACATTCAAAAATTACAATCCTATCGAACCAATCTTGACTTCATTCAGTTATACTAATGTTATGTCATTTACCAGAGTAACCACCAGCGCACTTAGTCTGAGCACAAATCTAAGTATCAAAGTCCAACCTGTCCTTCCTGCTTACTATGAAAGCCCATCTGCATTGACTAAAGAAGAGGCGACAAACTGTACGAAAGACAAAACATTAATGCTGTCTAACCTTTTCTTCCAATTCTCTTTTTCCTGGTATATTACCGGAGAAGGCATCACTCTCGGCAGCCAAAGTTGCGAGCAATAACAGAGCAGCAAAAACTACAACAGCTCGGGTCTTCATTCTTCATATACTTCAGCAGGTCCACAGCGCGTAACTTAGTACTCCAACAGACTTCTTTTGTCTGTATATAAGAGAGAGTTTCTCTTTACATTTCTTTTCAGAAGCCAAAATGACATTTATGATTAATTAATTTTTGTAACTAAATCTGCTGTAAGCTCAAAACAACCGTCCGTTTGATGAAACCCTATCCGAATGTATTTCTTGATGAATGACTTCTGAAGTTAAACGCTTTACACGAGCTTTTCTCTGTCTTGTGTTATTATTTTAACATACAAACACTGTAATTTCAGACCATTTTGCCTACCAGCCAAAATGGCGTCGAAAACCGTGATTAGGCGTATTTGTCTTGACCCTAAAAGAGTTACAGCCGAGACTTCTCGCATGTAAATAAAGAAAGTAACGTAGATACAAGTTGTGAAACAAAAACTTATTCAGCAAAAGAGCTAAAAAAGCTTATAGAAAGATTATAGATTATGTCCAGTTAAAACAATTTATTTTATACCTGCACTTTCAACATCAAAAAAGAGTCAACAAATCCGTGTGCATAATTAGTTCGAATTCTTACTGATAGGAAGCTAGGGACAAGTTGTCCCACAAAAAAAGCAATTAAACATAGAGCCTATTAATTACGTTTCTAAAAGGAAGCTTTCATAGTCAACTAATAATTTGCTGATACCTGCAGGGGTTTTTACTTCCTTCCTGTTTGTCTTGTCAGATTGTAGATTGCTTGCTATTTCTTTTATATTAGTAAGAAGTAATGAATTTATTTGTTATCGGCTAGTCATGTGTGGTAAGGAGTGACTCTTCGACAGCGTTTCAGACTTTTTCAGCGTTCCCAGTGTTAGTCCATGCATCTTAAGCCTTGTGTTCATGAAACTGTCTTCTCTCTTAATGATTAATGTTAGAAGCTGCTAGGGATCCTCATTCTACGTGCTTGGGATAGGTCTTTCTACGAGGGAAACGAAGAGAAACGGCTGTATCCAGACTAAAAGCTCAACATTAGATATGCAGAGCTGTTATGAATTAGCTGTGAAACTCGAGACTTGATGAAAAAACAACCTGATAAGCGCTTGTAAACAACTGCGGGTGTTAACTGAGAACTCATTTCCCCAATTAAGGAAGTTTAGTTAGATTACTACAAAGCAATTAGATTAATGCCTTTTTGAGTAGATTGGAGCTAATTTGGCCCAATCCAGCCTGAAAATCTCCAAAATGTCCAAAAAATGTAGCCAAAGTTGAGCGAAATAACAGAGCAGCAAAAATTACAACAGCTCGGGTCTTCGTTCTTCAAATGCTTGACCTACAGCTCGCCACTTAGTACTCCAACAGATTTCTTTTATCTGTATATAAAGAGAGGGTCTCTTTATATGTCTTTTCAGAAAGTAAAATGACATTTATGATTAGATCATTTTTGTAACTAAATCTGCTCTTATGCTTTTAGTTCAAAACACCCGTTCCCCTACAAGAATATACTTCTTAATGGATAGCTTCTGACGTAAAGTGATTTATACGGGTTTTTCTATGTCTCATCTTATTATTTTAACATACAAACGCTAAGTGGTCAATCTGTAAAAGGGTGCCTTAGGTGGTCTTCGTTATATCGGAGTAGTCGCGCTGTAGTAATGATATTCTATGTTACTAATATAAACGAATACAAAGCAATCAACAAACTGACAAAACATGAAAACAAAAAAAGGAAGTAGAAGCCCTTACAGGCATCCGCAAATTATCAGTGGACAGTGAAAGCTTCCTTTTAGAGACATAATTTATAGGCTCTATGTTTAATTGCTTTTTTGTGGGACAATTGGTCTCTACCTTCTTATCATTAAGAATTTGAAACTATATGCATACGGATTTCTTGACTCTTTTTTGATGTTGAAGGTGCACTTATTAAGTAAACTATTTTAAACGGACTTAAGCTTTTTTTAGCTCTTCTGCTGAATCCTTTTTAGCTAAATTGAGCTTTATTTTGTCTTGTCTTTTATTTAAAAAGTACCACTTCAGCACAAAACCAAAATAACCGGTGCATGTCCAAAGTGAAACTTTCCGCTTCAAATTCCTCCAGCGTAGTGTGGATAGGGCCTCCCTTTCATCAAATAAACCTCAAGTAGTTAAAAAAAGGCATACACATTATGCCGGTTTCAAATATAGGTAGTTTTTGTTGATACTGAATTAGGACTTTAAATTTCAAACAAGGGCCGAGACGTCCGCATGTGTAAGATTTCTTAATAATCATGAGGAAGGTAGAGACAAGTTGTCGCACAAAAAGTAGTTAAACAGAAAGCTCATTGGTTACATTAGTTTGCAATTAAGTTAGTATTTTAATAATGAGAAAGTAATTTGCATTTCATTAAAGGGTCAAGATTTCTTCATGCGGAAGATGAAAGAAAAAAGTTGTCCCACGAAAAATATAGCTCAGCGAAACGCTAAAAGCTTATAAACCTTATAAATCATGTCAAGTTAAGATAGATTGTCATAATTAATTAGTACTTTCCATATTAATACAAAAGGGCGAAGATGTTTCAAATTAACACTTTTCTTGTGACAACTTGACTCTGCCTTCTTATTAATAAGAAATCTTACACATGCAGACGTCTTGTTTGAAATTAAAGAACTAATTAATTATTGTAGAAATAGTAGCAACTCTGAAAACAAATCCGAGCTCCAGATGGGATTTCAACCCACGCCCCTCCGTGATCTAGCTAGATGTTCTAGCCACGGAGCAACTGGAGACTATCACGAGCAAAGGTAAAAATGTGGGTCTTTGGCTGGAACCGAATACCGCAGTCACACAGCCTAATAATGACTCTTAACAGCATAGCGCAGTCAGATGTGGTAACACTCAACTGCCCACTCCTGTTCCCACAGCATTTTTCGTTCTCCCAAACTTTCAATCGTGTCTCCATAACTCGATAGGAACACCGAAAATGTTTTCTATTTCTTAGAATAATTATAATGTAAAGCGCGGATGACTTCTATAAGAGACTTCATGGGATGCAATGATTTTACATCATCTCGTTCAAATCAAACTGGGAACTGTTCACAGTGCAATCGATATCTTCGCTTTGCACATTTTGTTTTCCATCCTGAGGTGGCTGGCGCGAATATAATGTAGGAAGAGTTCAAAAAGCTTCTGCATATTTTTCTGATGATGCAATCAACTTCGAAGATGGGAGCACGTTTCCGAGTATTTTATAACGTTAACCTTACAAGCGAATACTTTTCAAGGTTCCATCATACACTGTCTTATAACTGATTGACAGCTAAAACGTTTTATCAAAGTCCTATCTATCGTCATCGCGCACGCGTAGGCTTATAAATTGCTTATTCAATTCATTCTCATTTAATTTTCTATTTTCTTCTTTTTGCTTTTTGCCTTCCGCCATCCGCCTTCCGCATGCCGCCTGCCGCCTGCCGCCTGCCGCCTGCCGCCTGCCGCCTGCCGCCTTCCGCCTTCCGCCTTCCGCCTTCCGCCTTCCGCCTTCCGCCTACCGCCTTCCGCCTTCCACCTTCCGTTGTCCAGGATGCAAACCTCTGAAAACAGTGTTTTGAGGTTTTTTCTCGAAAATGGGAAAAAGTTTACTAATATTAACTATATTAACCGAATAACAGTGCAAATATTTCATAAATTGAAAATTTTATTCATTCATGACCTGGATAATTTGTCCTTTGCCAATCTTGAAAGTTCCACAACATTCGGTTAAAATCCAATAAAGATATCGTGTTTGAAATATTGGTGATCTATCTGTCTGTTTGGTCTCAATAAGTAAAGCTTTAAAGTTTTACTTCGGTCTCCGAGAACCCAAATTAGCCCTGTTACCGGGGGTGGGAGGTAGAAGCGAGGGGGGGGGGGCATATCGAAAGGACTTACATAAATGTTCCATTGAATACCTGAATACACACCAGTCATAGAAATGTTAACCAAGTATTAGGGGCGTTTATGACGGTAAAAGAAACAGTATTCAGGACCATGATGAAAAATTCTCGTAAGCACACATCCTTAAAGCTTTTATGTGAAACATAATTAAAGTATACTAAATTGAATCCATTTTGTAAGTACTTTTGACTGTAAACAACCGTTGCTGTTGGCGTTGCTATGTTGAAATGGAGCTACCAGTTTGCAAATTTTTTAATTTAAACTTAAATCAAGGGTCAATTAGAGCAAAATTGTTTCAAAATATGTTTTGCAAGTGGTCAAAAATGTTGAATCTTCACGTTTCTGAAAAATTGTTTTCTGTACAATTAAATTTGAAGGTTTAAGACCAACTTAAGTGTTGAGTGTTCAAGTTCATCCGCTGTTTCCCAGGAGATGACTATCCCTTTGAATGCTTGGTTTACCTGGACAGCTGGTGGGCAGTTCCTGCAGATAGGCTCAGCCATTTCTTTTAATTTCTTCTCTGTTTTGAACCTGCGCTGGTTCAATTTCAGCTTTAGAGCATCACCGTACGGGTGCTAGATTTCTCTTCCATTTGCAAGCTATGAGCACCAGGTTCACATTTATTTCATAAACTTCATAAAAAAGATCTTTCTTCACGCGTGCGTAACACATGCGGAGATGATGCACTATGCTGCGTCAAACTATAAACCGCCGGTTATGGAGTTGTGACGTAGATTAAACGTCTGTGAGCTTTCCCGCGCTATCTTCCTTCGCCGCAAATCTTATTTTACCTTCCCTTTGCCTGTTGAATGAATTAGGCATAGATGTTAAGGTTAATTTGTGTTAGTTATATAGCTGTTGAAAATTCACGGTAGAGGCTGTGCAAGACTGCCTTGTTGTAAAGTTAGAAAATATGGCTAGGGAGGTGATAGTCATTGTTCCTCTTGCCGAAATCAACATGAAAATAGTCTAAATAGATAGTTTCACGCCGGTACTTTAGTTTTCAAATTGTAAATGAAAAAAAATTTGGAACGCTTCACGAGTTTGCGTGTCATCCTTGCGCAGGGGCCATGCTAATCTTCTCTGTATCGTTCCAATTTTAATATATGTGCTGCCGTTAAGCGAGCACGTCTATAGCTAGGTTCACGATGCCGTTTTATTTAGTTCATTTGCCGTGGGACTCTTACTAAAGGTATAAAGAAAAAAAACACCTGTTTGAAATTTCAATTGCTTGCTGCACGCATGCGTATAGTCCACGCTATTCTACAAACAAAAACCTGAATATATATCGCTTTTGTATCTATTTGAAGTTGTCTATATTTTCTGTTTTAATTGCCACAATTGGTACAGATATTGGCCGAAACAACTGCATCAAACAGGCACAAGCATGGTATAAATCTTCCATTGTGAACTGAAATGCCATACTTAGGGAGCTGCTGTAACGTTTACTCCGTTTCTATTGTAAGAATGAAGAGTAATACGCCGTATGATCAGCTTTGTGACCTCTGGACAACTTTTTTTTTTTACCTCGACGTTGAATGAACGTTCAAAATTTCCGCCACATTAGCAAATTCAGCGAGAGGACTGAAAACGAATTCAGTCTCAGACCCTCGCAGTTACATGGTGTTCAATATGGCGGATGTTGTGAACAGTCGCGTGGGAAGCCGGATTCTACCATTTTAAAGCCGTGGCCATAGCCGTGATTCCGAAAGACACTGGTTATTCAGGTGTGTAGAAATCTTAATTTCATTTGTTTTCTGACTTGCAAGCTAACATTAACGATGTCGCCAACAGCCAATTTGAATGCTGCAGAATTTTGGCAGGGCTGCTTTCTGCTGCTTTGTACGGTGCCGGGCTTTCTGGTTCAGCTCATTTTAAAACATGTGCGGTGTAAAATTGAGTTCCGCTGGACTGCACTGTTACTGTAGGTGACCAGATGTGGACAATTAACTTTCCCGTGTGTTGTTTATCCCAACAATTGGCAGCATTATGAATTGTCAAATTATATCCGATTATATGCCTAACCAGTCTTACGAAAGACAATCGCTCGAACGCAATTCGCGTTTAGAGCGTTCACAGCCTTTCTCGACGCGAAGTAGCGCGTGAAGAATCTTGAGTCCGAGGCATTCAAGGAGCATCTGGGTGATGCTGGATGCCAGTGGTTAGACAGGCTAGATTAAGTTCGAATTCACGCACGTCTAATCGAGCGCAAGTGGAGGTCAACCTGGATCGGATTATCGCAACGGATCGCGGAATGTGTCGTCAAGGCATTAATATACTAACATTTCATATAACAGAAAAATGCACAGAAAGAAACATGGGAAACTTAGAAATTTACAAAGAAAATGTGCTGTTTTAATCTTTGCGCTTAAAGGTACAGGTATACAGGCTGCTGCAGCATAAAGACGCCTGCATCCTCACTAGACCTCAATAAAAATCATGGGAGGTGTCTGTGTGATTACCGTAATAATTATGCACCTTGCAAATTAGCGGTGCATTAAAAGCAATATATTTTGAGCTGCTTTATTTTGAAAAGATTATAATCTTAAACTTAAATGCAGAGGAAGGCCATATAGCTATTGAGCTGTAGTTCGTATACAGTTTGTGCTTTCAACTCACTTCTGTAGTTTCTTTTTGGGAACTGCTGCCAGAAAATCTCAGAAATCTTCCCTCTGTTCACACTTTCAAAATCCATATACATAAGTTGCTACTGGCTATTACAGCTGCCAAAACTGTTATTCCCTGCGTAACATAAATTCAGTCCATCGGTCGCCGTGTTTAAATCGTGTCTAAAAACTCATCTTTTCAGAATTGCTTTCAGATGATTATTTCTATCTTAAAGTTTATCCTTAATTTAGTTTAAATTATTATATTTAGTTTTACTTTCATGACTGCAAGGCGATATAGAGCTTTGTATATACTCACTATATAAATAAAGTTATTGTATTGTATTGTATTATTGAATTTTATGATTTTTAAATAAATACATGTACTTCCACAAATACGCTTGAGATAATTACACTGGTCCTAGCTCATCCAATGTTGTATGTAGATCCCTCCTTTTTATTTTAATGATCCCCAATCTTAACTTTTAGGTGTCCCTATTTGTTTTTGATTTGTTTTCCTTCAGAATGACTTCAGGAGCAGATTTAAAAAGAAAATAGTGCAGCTTAGAATGAGCATGAATGCTTAGAATGAGCATTGCTGTTTTTGAGTAGCATACTGTGCATGTGGTACCCAAATATAAATTGTGGCTGATCTTCAGATTTGTCCAACATAGATTTGTAAGAAAATAAAATTAATAGAACAAAATTTTTATCACACACAGCAGGTTGGAATAATGATTCCATCAATGGTTTGCTTTTACAGAGATGCCAACCAAAGGAATCCAAATCCAGGAGATATATGAACAGGTACCAATTTTGTCTGAAATTACATTCACATGAACCTCATGTTTCACCTAGAATGGAAGGGCAGGTGTCGAGTTTCTGTTGAAAACACTTAGGAGGTGGTACAGGAGTACGCTTTTTCAGATAAGAAAATACACTAAATAACGTGGTTTTGTTGGCACAACATTTTTACTATTAATTGGACTCATTGTGGTATGGCAAATCACATCTTGAAGAATCACTTGCAAGTGCAGTACCACCTACATGTACAGAAAACAGCTCATCACAGCAACAAACATACAGCTGTAAAACTAGATATTAATCCACATTTGTACAGAAAATAAAATAATTCAATAAGCACAATAACTTTTCATGTACGCGTGTATTTTGACAGCAGTTTTTATTTACATGTGTAGTAAATTTCTTTCATGATTCATTAGGCTATTTCATGAGAAATCGCCCAGTCATTTTTTTATCGGGTGTGAAATTGTCATGTACGTTGAACAAAAACTCAAAATAACAAAATAATACAACATTAAATATCGACACAAAATTTGCAATGTGCAGTTCCAGATAATATCCATACCTCCCCCACAGAAGAAATTCCATTTAAGCTTCATACATTTCTTTAAAGTTCTGGATCTTCCAGAACCCACCCACCCCCCCCACCTCCCCACCTCCCAGCAAATTCTAATCCCTTCTGTACCAGTATGGATTTTCTGGAACTGCACAATATTTAATTAAACCTATTTATGAAAGTATGTGTGCAGTAGGTGTTAGCTGCCTAAAATAGCCGTGTACATACATCTAGTTTACCGAGTAGCATGTTAGTACTAAGTGGAACTAAATATCTCTGAACAGAAAAACAAAGATAAATTAAAAAGACAAGGTTAAGTCACTAAATTGCATTTTAATAAGACTGATTAACAATGATGACAACAAGAATTCTGAAAATCTGAATACAAATATCATGTCTTTAAATTTTTAAAATTATAGAGAGCTCAGACTCATTCATCTAAATCATCCCATCTTTTTGCAACATATTATCTGAACGAATGAAGCCCATGTGTTGTTGTGTTGACTCTCAGTAACTCAAGGTACATGTAGTATGATTCTAGTATGAGCCATGCAGATCTTTCACAGATGATGTTAACTTTATCTTCCCTCAGTTACTGTATCCAGGTTGATCAGGTTGGGAAAAGCTGAGTACATGTAGCTTTAGATATTTTAGAAACAGCTACATGTACCTCCCTCTTGTATTTGGTAGATAAATGTGTCTACCAGCATTGTACATTTAACAAATTGACATCAGTTTTTATGCGTCTGTCCTCTTATTGATGATAAATTGTGTCATAACATTGTCAAAGTGGCTGTGGAACCACGAGCTGCAGGCGAGTTGTTCCGTAGTAAATTCTGACAATGTTATGACGAAATGTATCATCTGTAAGAGGACAGACGTATAAAAAACTGACATCAATTTGTTTTTTACAATAACAAGACCCAAACATGGTCAAATGCCTGGAATAAATGAGGGGAAAAGACGCCATAAACAAAGATAAGTGGATTTTATTCAAAATGACGCAAACATTGCCAATAGCTTTCCCGCTTTTTGATTATTGGCTACTTAAAAAAGTCCATAAAATCTCATTAGTTAAAACGTTGACAGTTTGACAGCTGAAAGTTGAACTTGAAAGCTTGCACGAATTAAAATTTTATAAGTCTGTACTCTTATTGATGATAAAAATGAGCCAATCAGCGCACGAGAAATTAGAAAGTTATTGTGAAAATATATATATAGGGAAAAAAGTGCTCACCACAAAGTCTTACTGTAACAGCAAACACAATGGAAAAAAAGAATGGCTGTGATTAAGAATTTTAAAATGAAACGTTGTTGACAAACTTGAGGTTCAAGTGGGACATCTGTGGCCTAACTTTAACTACATAATAGTACAGCTACATGTATTTTTAAAGCATGATTTCACCACAAATGGAAATTTACATTACTACGTTGTCTAACATTCTACAAGCATAAAAAATACACTGTACATGTATGCTATAATTTGAAAGAAAGATTATCTTAAACCGTACTTCTCAAAACTGTAGGAGACATTTTGGCAGGAATACACTGGGGTGATGGTCTGCACACTGGACTCCAGGCTGGGCAGTCTCACTTCTGGCTGGGGTCATTGTGTTGTGTTCCTTGGCAAGTTCTTCACTCTCTCAGTGCCTCTCTCCACCCAAGGTGTATACAGTGTAAATGTAATGCTGGGGGTAACCCGGTGTTGGAACTTCGCACAATTTAATCCGCAAGTTTGTTTGTTTGTTTTTTTTTTTTTAAAAGCAGAATTGGAAACGCTTTCACATCTCATTTTGTCTGCAAAACAGAAAAAGATGCAATTAAGAGCAAAATATAATGTGATTCGTGAATAAATCGCACTGCCTTTCCTGCGATTTCATTGGCTACTTTAAAAGGCCTTGAAATCTGATTAGCTGGTTTGTTTTAGCGTTCATTCTCATTGGCTGGGAAGAAGATGCGATTTAGAACAAAAATGTTGCGATTCGTGAATAAATCACACTGCTACGAGCCAATCAGATTGCAAGGATCACCGGTGCTTTCAAATTGGATGTAATAAATGATGAAACCACTTGAGAAGAGCGTAAATCATCTCCGGGTGGCCCGTGGTACTGAGTCGCACGATAGTTGAGAAAAAACCTCCCACTAAAACGGTGTGAATCAGAGTCGCACATAAACATTATCATGACACAGGCTTATTTAACAAAATTTTTTATCCGAAAATGATCAAGTTCTTCATTCACATGAGCTACCTCTTCTGAATTTATGTCACAGGGCACGCCTAAGGTGAATTTACATGGGTCATTGAATGATGACGAGTAAAACTAGGAAATAATTTCACGGATATACCACTTGATTACATTTTAATATCATGGTTGACAAATTACCCCTTCAATCATTGTTTTTTATCATGTTTATTGTATTGAGAAATTTCGCGCAAACGTTGCCATGGCAATTTTGTAATTTCACAAGTGAAATTATAAATTAACGCGGTAATTTCGCGCCAAAATTAAGGAGTTATTTGTCACCCAAGGCCTTGATAGTAGGCAATTAATCATCGCATTGCTGCCCAAACTTTAATAATGTCGGATGTCGCGGTATTAGCAGCGGTGTTTCCTGAATATCAATATCACGCTTAACGTCAGCTGGCAAAGTGTGGCATCTCAAATGCTATAACTTACGTTTCAATTTATCTACCAATGCTTTAACAAAACGACAGGATAGCGCGGAATTGGGTTTCCTTCATGATGATTAATTTACGTTTTGCTTTTGTTCTTTAAAATGGAAAATCATAAGATAACCTTCTTCGCTCGTATTTCTTGGTCAGTTTTCTATTACAACGAGTTGATAAAGAGTCGGAGTGCCGGAGAGCGAAAGTGACATTCTAAACTGAATTGACTCGCATAGAATAGAAATCATGAGAAATGGCCCTTGACTTACAGGGACTTTCTGCACCGTTTATTTGACGGTTAATACGGATCGTCGCTTCACCCTTGAAATGTCACAATCAACTTTTTGGTCGCCGATACCTTTGTGAAACCCGATTTATTTGCATTTAAAAAGGAACCGGAATAACCAAACAAAGAAAACAGTATAGATTGGAAAGGTCAACCCTTAAATTTTCCAATAGATTAAACTAGAACTTGCTATCTTGGGCGATATTAAATATCGGAAATATCAAAAATGTTAGCTAATAAGGCCGGTAGCATCTGCCAAATCTCGATTAAATTTCACCACGTTTGTGTAATGCTAACAAAGCCAAGCTTCTTTTTGATTGGTTTACATTGTGCTCTGTCCTGTTTGCAATATTTTATGCAAATCGGTTTACAAGAAAAGCAGTCCTTTTGGCCTTTAAAGTCCTTCAACGTAAATCTAGTTTCTTGCGATATCTTTGTTACTCAAATCAGTTCCCGAGTTAACGTGGCAAAGAGTTATGCGAAGATGTCTTATAACAATACCGCAGAATACAGGAGTGATAATGAATCCGGTTTTTACGCCACATGCGATGATTATCTTAATCACAGATCTGTAGAAATTGTTAAAGTCGTCGTCTGCACTGTCATCTTCATAACGTCTACCATGGGTAACACAATGGTTGTTATTGTGGTACACAAAGAACGGAGAATGAGAACAACCGTGAACTTCCTGATCGTCAACATGGCTGTCTCAGATTGCCTGTGCACTCTGATCGTTATTCCAAAAATTATCACGCAGATATTCACCTACCCAGCTGCATGGTTAATTACAGGAGCAGTAGGTGACGCCTTGTGCAGAATCATGCACTTTTTCCAAGACGTCACTGTAGCTGTGTCGCTACTGAGTCTTCTGATGATTGCCATTGAACGTTACTACGCAATTTCTTGTCCAGTCGTCGCTAATCCCATTCCACGGAAACGATGTGGATTCATGATAGCTTTTACCTGGCTGATGGCTTTTCTTATGTATGCAACGCGTTTCTGGACCTTTAAGTTATCCATCGAGGTGGAAGGCCCAATTTGCCATCACAGTTGGGAGCAACTGGCTGAAGATCCACTCAAAGCGTGGGAAATAGAATTTTTCCTGCATACAATTCTGTCCGTGATAGTTCCATTCATCGTTGTAACTGCTCTTTATACAACAATCCTTGTCAGAATCAGACGGATATCTGTTCCAGACGATGTTCGGTCGATAGGACGAAGGCGTCAACAAAAGCGTAACCGAAACGTGCTTCGAATGTTGCTTGCAGTGGTAATCGCTTTTGGTTTCTGCTGGTTCCCATTTATAATTTTAACTTACGTAGCCACTTTAGTCTGGATTAACAGGGACGTAGAAGTGCCTTGTGGTGTGGAAATCATCGGGGAGTGTGCATTGTATTTGGCATATCTCCAGTCTTCAGTAAATCCGGCCATTTACCTTGGGTTCAGCGAAAATTATCGTCAAGGAATGAAAAAGTTCATTTGGCCTTGCCTATCGCGCCGCTCTGAAAAACGGTCAGTTTGCAATCAAGTTGAAACACCGCAAATCAAGGACAGAAAGCGCAGAATGAGGCACGTCGTTTTGGTTGCTCAGGGTCAAGATCTAGAATTACGCAGTGTTCACAACCTGTAGCTTAACGAAAGTTCTATAGCTTTAAAAGAAACATTTTCTTTGGGATTTTGAAGTAAAAGTGACCCTTGAGTCAAACTTCTATTTGTTAATGCGTCGATGTTTACCCTTCAGTAATTCTTCGTCGATACCGTTGACTATACAGATAAGTTCCCAGCCAGAAAAGCATAATTTTCTTAAAACATTTTAAGAAGCAAATTCTTTGACTTAAAAGAAGTAAGATTTTCTCAGAAAAGGTATTGAAGACTTAAAGAAGGGTGAACTTGTCTTAACGTAAATATAAAGAGACGAATCTGCCAGCGCTAAATTAGCAAATACATGTAACACACTTAAGATATGATAGCTGCCAAAGAGGCAGATTGAGGGGAAAATCAGTAGAAGGTTAGTGTCATTCTTTATTGATTTGGAGACTGTTTTTGGCACGGACAAAGTATGTTTTTGTGGAAGACAATTTTCATAGTTCCATCTTTCGTGTTTGTTTTCAAGTGTAAAACACAGCTGTTGGTTCTCATAGTAAATGATCCAAAAACAATAAACCTGGGAAGCCTGTGACATCTTTGTTTGCAGAAGGTGGTCCCAGAATACGATTTCTCATTCCACGTTATTTTTGTTCAGTCAATTTTGTTTTTCTGTTTGTTAATTTTTTTTTTGTCTTTTTGGACTTCGATGTCCAGAAGTACTGACATAGTTGAGACGATATCCCCATGGATGAGGAGCAATTATGATGAAAGTTTAGGTTGGATCTGGAGTTTTTCAAGTAGAATGGCCCAATTTGTTACCAACAGTTTTTAATCGAAAGTCATAAACGCCTAAATTATAAGTCAATTTCTTTTTGTTGCATGTTACACCCTTTCATTTCCCTTCAGACCACACCTATCGAAAGATCTCTTTGACGAATGTGATCTACTTTTTGTAGCAGTTCTTCATTTTACCGATCTTCTATTTGCCATTATCCTGTTGATTCCGACAAAGAGGAGAAATTTGAAACCAGAATACCTCGAAATACGCCTAGCCTCTTGATTTCAGAGACCCTTAAGCTTGTATGAGCTGCGGATGATGATGGTAAACTCCGAAGGTGTTCTTCAGCAGCTTCTCAGCTTGCATTGGTCTCTCTATACAGTGTATATGTACATTAAGGTATGATGGAAGACGTGTTCAAATGTTCGTAATACTCAAAAAGCTGTTATTTAACATGAAATTTTAGGTGCCTGTTGTAATTAATTTATATGTTAATTGCCTTTACTTGTGGCAATGAAGGGCTAATGTACCCCTGTCCAGAACTTTACATGTACTCTGATGGAAAACAACATTTTCCTCGGTGACCATAGTTTATATCCTGTTACGCGCCATTTTGCAGCAATCCAATCTCTGGAACTTTTACACTTAAGTCGAGTAGCCAGAAAACTACGGGTTAGCATTTTCTTCAGACAGTTGTGGGCATTATTTGTGGCTTTAGTGAATGTGTTAACCGAAAGTCTGTAATTTAAGTTATTTAAGTAAGTCGTTAGGGCTCTCCACTTTTAATCAGGAGGTCTAGGGTTCAAATGTTACTCCCTGCTACTAGCTGCATCTGAGCTCCCTTATTTCGATTCAAACTTGTCCAGACTTTGTGAATGGCTAAAAATTTAGCCTTCCGGCAGTTGGGATTCTATGTATATTTACATTCATAGACAACGCTGCACAAACGTCTGGCTAAGAGTGCCCACTGTGCCTAAAGGAGTGATTTTACTCGCAGTTAAAATAAAGCAATGATCATGATTGATCATGACAGTCACAGGGACCGCTGAGTTCAAGATGAACTATTTCAAGGCACATTTCCTGGTGCCTTTAGACAGCCCAAGAGCAGAAAGGAATATTAACGAAGGAGGGAAGGACTGAAAATGGAAGAACATGAAAATCGTCCGCGATCATCCCGTAACTTGGTTGTCAGAGTTTCGTGGGTGAGCTGGATAATATATTCATTGCGAAATAAATTATTGCGTAAGTTTCTTAAGAAATATAAGTATAGGTAATCATACGGTTTTTCTCGTTCAATTTGGAATTAATTTGCACTTGTGAGTTTTTTAAAAACTCACAAGTGCTAATTAATTCCAAATTGAACGAGAAAAACCGTATGATCACTTATTAATGATATTAACATGAAAAAAATTCGCGTGGAGGAAATGCCGGAAGATCTTCCTTGAAGCCATTTTTTCTCATTCGAGTAAACTTTTTTCAAAGTTTCCGCACTAAATTTTGGCCATCATTTTACGTGATATCATTGGCTTAGAAAATTTCCTATTTTCTTTGAGCCAATCATAATCTAGAATTACGTTGTGTAATTTGCACTGGTGTTACACGTTTTGCACTGGTGTTACACTTTTTGCACTGGCGTTACACCTGAACTGCACTGCTCTCAGCCAATCAGAATCGAGTAATTTTTTCATGTATATTATTAGCAATGTAAAATCCAGTGAGGGTCTTTCTTTGTTTAAGGTCCTAAGAAAAAATAATTGCCTTGACGCTCAAGTCGTTGTTCGGTAGCTCATGGCGTGAATTGATTTACAAGTACATGTTTCCAACGAAATGATTAGATTTGAAATTTTTTCATAAAACGGGTATAACATTGAAATTTATAATTTACTATGTGCTATAATAAAAAAGATTGGCACAAAAGGCGTCTGAGATGGCCGAGGACCACATTTATATTCATAGTCCACATTGATGTAAGGTGATTTACTTGCTACAACTGTAAGTTGGTCTACAAGTGCATGTCTATGGTGGCCGAGGACTGCCACTAATTTTTTTGGTGGTATTTTACTTCAAAATAACGATATCAATTAGAAATAAATTGATTTGGAATACAAAACAGATGCTAATTTAAAATAAAAGTAAAATG
>Ga0126338_10000572_pt1 | contig 20492 bp, 7 predicted proteins | sample OrbCmetagenome_2_FD_92529 | JGI IMG/M metagenome (GOLD analysis project Ga0126338, IMG submission 92529) | Coral microbial communities from Petempiche,Puerto Morelos, Mexico - Orbicella C C metagenome | ecosystem: Host-associated > Invertebrates > Cnidaria > Coral | place: Petempiche,Puerto... | reverse complement strand
TTTTAACAACATGTATATTCAAGCAAGCAAAATTTACCTTCACACAGGGATGGATCACCAACGAAGCCATCGCTGCACATACACGAAAAGCCACTACTCGAGTTGACGCAATGTGCTGGAAATTCGCAATTTGTCATTTGTGGATCAGTACTGCAAAACGTGATCCCTTGGGTTTGGACTACAGAAAAGTAAGTCATATATAAGAGATTCTAATTCTGTATCAGCCTCAAGCTCATGGGTATAAAATATTTCATGGGTATTTATATTAAACTTTTGCTAATTGTTCATTGTTCAACTCATTTAGACTAATTTAAAGACCATCTTTTCTCATTAACATTGCAAGAGCAATACTGTCTAACTTGCTTAAGTCCCCGGGAAGGTCACAATTATACTTTGGTGTATATATCAGGTGGTTATTACTTGTTGAAGATCCCGACTGTTTGTAGACAATAATCTGTTTAAAAAAAACAAGCAAACCGGTTTACCCCTTTACCCAAACAATTAGTACGTACCTCCAGGTTTGGGATTCTCTGCCAGTTTCATAAAAAAGCATTAGAACAGCGAGGAAAGTAGCGAAAAGTATATAAGTATAGCACAGGAAAGGGAACGTACACCGTAATTTTTTGCATGTTGTCAAATCACTAAGTTAGCGATAAACGCAAAAAAAAGCAAGAGAAAGAAATGTAAAATACTTTCCATTCCTATTATTCTTCTACTTATTCTATTTTCCCTACGGCTACTCCTTTTCCCAGTCTTTTTCCTGCAACTGATCCTCCTCGTGCTCCAGCTCTGGCTCCTGATCCTCCTCCTGTTTCTGGTCTTGCGTCTGCACTCCTTATCCTCAACCTATCGTGTTACTGCTGCTGCTGCTGCTACTACTACTGCTACTACTACTATTACTACTACCACTAATACTACTACCACTAATACTACTACTACTACTACTACTACTACTAATAATAATAATAATAATAATAATAATACTGTCGTCCTACAAAACAACCTTACATGTTACTTATTTGTACAAAATGCAAAATTAACAGCTCACGAGCGTCGACGCATGATGTCTTAGAAACTGAATCAGCCTTTGCTACCAAATCGTTGAATTCTGCGGCTTGAAATATATGGTCGTCTTCTTCGGTGACAGCCTTCATCGTTGACATGTCAATATTATTCCCGATCGTAACAGCAAAGATTCGAGCAGCTTTGGAACGAAGGAGCTTAACTGTATCACTTATTGGAATGTAAGAAGGGGAAGGAGTTTGTTTCCCATCAGTCAACAGCATCACTAACTTCTTAGTATCGTTTGAGTCTTCTGATGCAAAATACTCATCGTAGGCCAGACGAAGTGCGAGGTCAATACGGGTAGACCCTGCGTCATACGGGATATTGTCCACCGCAGAAGCGAACGATAACGCTGTTTTGGTCAAGCCTAGCGGAACTGCGTTGGAAGCTTGATAACTAAATGGAATAACAGCAGCTTGGCTGGTTGTCCCTAGTTCGTATCTGCTTGCCACAATCTTGATGAATTCTTTTTCTTTCAGGTAGTTGTCTTTTCCAACACTCCCTGATGCGTCGAGCAAAAAGATTAGGTCTAGTGATGCTTGGCATTTTTCTGGCGCTGGGAAAAAGAAGTAAAAAAGATAATCTTTCAGGGTCACAGGATGAAGAGGAATTCGCCACTAAAATATAACCCAGTTAGGCCTAGATCGCCACATGATGATTGTGCACGCTTTTGGGCCAAAACTACACACAACTGGTTTTACCTTATACCTCACGTAATACTTACCTATACATATCGTGCCATTACCAGTGTACCCTGACACGCAAGTACAGGTATAGTTTCCATCATAGTTGCTGCAATACGCGTCTTTTTGACAAGCATCTGCTAGAGATTGGCATTCGTTGATGTCTATTTAAAACAATATAGACAAAAACATTTTGAAAAGAATCTCATATGGCTGTTCTCTTGGAAATTTGAATCAACTACCCAGTATTCAACATAGGATATGAGCAGGTTATGGCTGTACTGGGCTTTGAATGATGACGTAAAACGGTGAACTGTTTGCAGATTTCTGTTACTCGTTCTGGTTATTGGGGGCAGTTTGTTCGAATACAGGCGCATCCGTAAAGCAACATAGAGATCACCTGACCATGTGATATAAAATGAGATCGACTATGTGTGTATATTTTGCAAGTTCAGGCGGTCTCTAATACTCTTCATTGATAGTGGTTTAGCAGTTTTCCCCCTCTTCTTGCTCCTTTATTTAATATTTGTTTGCTTTTTTTTCTTTGCAATTGCTCTCCTTGAAATGATTTCACTGTTAAAAGTATGAAAACGCTATTCAAGCATTGGAATACAGAATTAAATTTTACATACCTACACACATGCTGCCGTCATAACTGTATCCCGACTGGTTGCATGAACAGTTGTACGAGCCTGCGTTGTTGACACAGTAGGCGTTGGCGGGGCAGTTATGTGAGCCATTGCTACATTCATTTACGTCTTGGAATTAGAAAGAGGTGTTTGAGAAAAAAAAAAAAGTATTTATACTAATTCAGTTTATTGGGTGCTTAAATTCATAACCAAAAAGGTAAGCAGTTGTGTATGCCATCAGCTGGAATTCAAAGATCTAGTCCAATTACAGCAATTGAAGGACCGTGATGACCCGTCACTACTGCAATTATGAAAATTCATGAATAGTCAGGTGCATGAAGCAAAGCATTTGGAAATTTTGTTACACGCCCTAAATAAAATGCTGTTAATTACTTTATGTCAGGTTTTCACAAAAAAAAGATATATATTACTACTCTATCGTTTACTGCAAAACAAATCTAACTACTAAGACAATGCTAGTGTAAGAAATATAAGAATTTTGCCTGAAGTTAGCGGAAGTCTAACCAATGACTAAGGAACTAAAAATTGAAACTGTAACAATATTGCAAAAAGAGAAAGTCAGAAAAAAAAAAAACACTAGCAAAGTTAAACAAGAGAGTCACAAGGTACATAGAAAGCAATTTAAATCTAGATTATGATCTAAAACCAACGTGGTGTCCAGAATAGTTTTTCTAGAAGTCCTTTTGACAACATGTGTATTTCAAGCTAGCAACACTTACCTTCACACAGGGGTGGATCACCAACGAAGCCATCGCTGCATATACACGAAAAACCAGTACTCGAATTGACGCAATGTGCTGGAAATTCGCAATTTGTCATTTGTGGATCAGAACTGCAAAACGTGATCCCTTGGGTGTGGACTAGAGAAAAGTAAGTAATACATAAGATTCTAATTCTACATCAGCCTCAAGCTCATGGGTATGAAATAATTCATCGCTATTTATGTCAAACCTTTGCTAATTGTTCATTTTTCAACTCATTTAGACTAATTTAAAGACTGTCTTTTTTCATTGACATTGGAGGAGCAATACTGTCTAACTTGTTTAAGTCTCCGGGAAGGTCACAATTATACTTTAGTGTATCTTTCAGGTTGTTATTACTTGTGGAAGATCCATTGTTTATTTACAATAATCTGTTAAAAACAAACAAACCGGTTTTCCCCTTTACCCAAACAATTAGTTCGTACCTCCAGGATTGAGTTTCTCTGCCAATAGCATAAATAAAAGCATAAGAACAGCGAGGAAAGTAACGAAAGTGTTTAAGTATAGCACATGAAAAAGAACGTACACCATAATTTTTGGTATATCGTCCAACCACTAACTTAGGAATAGACGCAAAAAAAGCAAGAGAAAGGCATGCAAAAGATTTTCCATTCCTCTTATGCTTCAGCTTATTCTCCTTTCCCTACTCCTAGTCTTTCTCCTGCTCCTGTTTCCACTCTTTTTCCTGCAACTGATTTTCCTCGTAGTCTAGCCCAGGCTCCTGGTCTTACTCCTACGTCTGCTCCTACTCCTACTGAACTTCTGCTCGAGTTCCTACTACTACTCCTGCTGCTACTACTGCCGCCACCACCACCACCACCACTACTACTACTACTACTACTACTACTACTGCTGCTGCTGCTGCTGCTGCTACTACTACTACTACTACTGCTACTGCTACTGCTACTGCTACTACTGCTACTGCTACTGCTGCTACTGCTACTGCTGCTGCTGCTGCTACTGCTACTGCTACTGCTGCTGCTGCTACTGCTACTACTGCTACTGCTACTACTGCTACTACTACTACTGCTACTATTACTACTACTAGCAAACTTGTGAGCCTACAAAACAACCTTACAGGTTAATAATTTGTGGGCAATACAAAATTAATAGCTCACGAGTGTCGACGCATGATGTCTTGGAAATTGAGTCGGCCTTTGCTACCAAATCGTTGAATTCAGTGGCTTGAAATATATGGTTATCTTCCTCAGTAACAGCCTTCATCGTTGTCATGTTAATATTACTCCCAATAGTAACAGCATAGATGCGAGCTGCTTTGGAACGGAGGAGCTGTACTGTATCATTTATTGGAATATAAAGTGGATTCATAGAGCGCCATCGACTTTGTATCCCATCAGTCAACAATATCACTAGTTTCTGAGTATCGTTCGAGACTTCTGATGAAAAATACTCATCGTAGGCCAGCCAAAGTGCGAGGTCAATACGGGTAGACCCTGCGTCATACGGGATATTGTCCACCGCAGAAGCGAACGATAGCGTTGTGTTCTTCGAGCCTAGCGGAACTTTGTTAGATGCTCGACTGCTAAATACAATAACAGCAGCTTGGCTGGTTCTCCCTAGTTCGTATCTGCTTGCCACAATCTTAATGAATTCTTTTTCTTTTACGTAGTTGTCTTTTCCAACACTCCCTGATGCGTCGAGTAAAAAGATTAGGTCCAGTGGTGCTTGGCATTTTTCTGGCGCTGAGGAAAAGAAGTGGAAAAGAGCATTTGTTCAGGGTCAAAGGACGAAGAGGAATTCGTCCCTAAACAGTAACCCAGTTAGGCTTTGATCCACACACGATGAGTGCGTCCGCCTGTTGGGCAAAACTACACACGACTGTTTTTACTTTATACCTCACATGATACCTACCTATACATACCGTGCCATTACCAGTGTACCCGGACACACAAGTACAGGTATAGTCTCCATCATAGTTGGTACAATACGCGTCTTTGTGACAAGCTTGGCATTCGTTGATGTCTATTTAAATGTAATTTAGAAGAAAGAAAATTTCACAGGAGTCATTGCAATTTCAATCAAGTACTTAGTATTCTGTGGTCCGTATATGCACTGCAATGTCCTGATGTCTCATGTACAGGAAGGACAGTTTGATTGGACCGCTGAGCTCATTGGATACATTTAAAATATTAAATATCCACGAGAAGGAGTTTAAAACGGCAAAAATATAGCAGATAGCATCCAATAAAAAATGTGAACAGCCTCATATTTGGCGCCAAGAATGGTTTCCTACCAGGATACCAGGCATGTAGTTGTGCAAATTTTGGCAAATAGCTTGTTCACTCGTTAAGTTAAACCAAGAATTAAAATTTCCTCGATTTTTGGTATCTTCAAAGAAAAATCTTTTTCGTCGAGTTATTTTGGTAGCGGTGAAACGATGATAACACATCCCCGCGCCCCATGAAAGTTTATTTTTAATCTATTTTAAGCTTCACGTCGCGCTGTGAAAGTTAGCCTCGGCCCCATGATCGCGCAGCCCATGTCCAACGATCATCGCGTCGCGTCCATCTAAATCTGACATTCTAAACCTGACGAAATAAAAAGTAATTTGTTTTGAGCTACGGCACTGTTTACATCGCGGAATGTATCTTTGGAAACCATTCTAGAAGCGCTGGGAAGGGAAATTATCTTCTACGCGTCATTCCCTTGCATAATTGATTAACGCGACTTAATTTAACTTGTTGAGGAAAGTTAGGCGCCAAGGCTCGTATTCTAACCCACTCGAAAGTCGTTTTTCGAAAAGAACTGAACGGATTAAAGCAAAAAACATCTCTTTCGAAAGGTTTTTCAAAGCGCAGGACAGCTAAAATATTTGTTTCCCGCTTGTTAGAATTTATCCGAAATTACCACTGTTTGGATCGAAAAAGGTCTATTTGAGTAGCATGTTCAAAGCGCTGGTTAGCAAAGTTATCTTCTCTGTGCTGATATCCGAAGTTTACTTCGAAAATAAATCTTGATATTTCTCTGCATGACTGATTCACCTGAGGCGCCATGGCTCACCGCTGACAAGAATTGGTTTTTAACACGCTCAAGAGTCGATTCTCGAAAAGTACTGAACGGTTTAAAGCGGAAAAGATATCTTTCTCCTTCTCTTACGAATTGCGCTCCGAAAATCCAGGTGCAAGTTTTTCATGTCATTTGCATATTTACTTAACAAAACCAAGCCTTAAAGTTTATGATGACATTTAAACTGACCAATCAAGTATCTTTTCTCAAATAGACACGGCCTAAAACTGACCACGCGCTAAAATTACTTTGAAAAAATTATCATTGGAAGATCCCTAATGTGAAAAACAACCCGCACGACTGGCATGCTAGTGTTTGCATAGCAGCCTGATCCTCAGGTTGACGCTGAACTTTATCCATTTATTCGGCATTTTTCTTCCTTGTTTTACTCTTGTAATTTAGATTTTTAGCTATGTAAACTTATTTGAAATGAAATGGATATTAAATTTTTCAAAATGAATTCCAGCACAAACAAATTATCTACAAACAAATTCTCCCAGCGATTTATATTGAGATAACGTGCGCATATCAGAAGAAAGTGTCTGTATGTTGCTGGTTTCAAATCCCAGACATAGACCGAAGATTAAAAATATCGACATGCTACAATTACTGGCTGGAAAGTAATGATGCCTTCTCTCTTCCCACAGGCTAAACACGCTGTGCATGCTTCCCTAGATTTAATGGTCAGCGGACAGAACATTGATGGTTGGCATGGTGGGACCAAACATATCTACGCTACGTTTGGCGCGGAAAAGCTGACAGAGTTGTAAATACTTAAAGGAATTATTCATGCAGGACTAAGTTTGTGTTCACAAGGTAGACTGAACTTGGTGTTTGTGTTAATGGTTTTCTCCTTCTATTGTTCGGAAACGAAAGACGGTAGCAATTCTCATTCATATTTAAAAAGAATTTCATTGCCACCAACGCAGCGGAAGTCGCAATTAAGTGTCAGCGTTGAATGGTCTTCGGAAGACTCGTCCGGCACGTCATTTAAAGTATAGTAAGACTGCTTACTCGTTCTGAGGTTTTGCATAGAGAAGTGGCTTTAGAGGAAAACAAACCTTGTCGAAAGAGAATTCTTTTTTTTGCGAATTATATATTAATGTGATGAGTAACAATAAAACATGATGAATGTCTTCATCAGCTGGTGACAATTCATTAAATATCAAGAGATGCACCGTCATGAAACCAATTTGGTGAAATGTGTCATTTTAATATGAAGTGCTAAAGGCAGGAAGTTTAAAAATTTCTGTTTGTCAGTTTATCTCATCGGGCGTCAAGACAACTGTGCATACATGGCTTATTTTGTAGCGTTATCCCTTGGGTCCGGACCCTAAAATTTGGTCAGAGTCAGTTCTTAGTCTTCTCTTAACTTACTATCAACCCTTTAATCACTATCAAGTTCGCGTTTAACGTTCCTCTCATATTTCCGTAGAAATTACAATTTTAATTTTGTGCGTATTAACATTTGACAGAAAAAAGTATTCGTAAGATAGGGGGAAAAAGTATTGTAAAAATAAAAAAGCCAGTCTCCGTGAAGGCTTTCACACAAAAAGTGGCGCGTATTTCGCTTCTCTTTATCGATACTGAGCTTGAAACTATTGCTGAAACGTAGGCCAATCAGGTTTTGATTTCTTTGCTGAACAGCAACCAAGGCTCGACGAAACTTAAGATTAGAATTTCATAATCCCACTACGTTGAAATACGATAAAAGTTCCTGGTACTACGCAAGCTATTTGCAGGATTAATTATAGCCCTTTTAAGGCGAACGCCGGACACTAGGAAATCGTTGCAGTTATGGCTTCGTTCTTACGTTATCCCTTGGTCAGACTTTCAAATTTGGTCAGACTCGGTTCGAAGTCTTCTCTCAACTTACAATATCAACTCTGAAATCAGTATCACATTCACATTTAACGTTCCTCAGTCGCCTCCTGAAAGTTTCGCCTCCCACGATCGATATGTGTTCTGATGTTTTCCCCGAATTAATTCCATAAACGCTAGAGCGGATACCCTCATTGGACTAGCATAGCAGGCCCTCGTTCTTTTTCGAAGTAAGCTATTGCGAGTCTTTCGAATTTTTTCCATGCAAAGAAGTGGCATTAGCAAGACGTTGTATTTTAATTGATGCTTTGTAATAATTCCATAGCTTTCGAGCCTGGCGAGAAAGACATCCTATCGAATAATACAATTTCCGCTTAAAAAATTATCATTTCCTGAAGCTTGCAATAGAAGTTTCAATTATTATGTGAAAATCTCTTTTAATGTTTTCTCAAAGCGATTTTACCGTATTTTATTTCCTATCAAGACTCAAAAATGTAAATTTCAGCCTTGGGTATATCCTTACCTTGCTGAATTTAGTTTTCAATTGAAAACGGAACTTCTGTTATACAGATAACTTCAAACTCGATTGATAAAGTCGATAGTCGAAGTTACTTCAGTCAAAGCATCAGTTTTTCCACTGTCCCTTCTTTGAATGGCCGGGGGATGCATTTTAGTAGCGACTGGCACTTTTACGCGAGAAGAATTATGACAAAATGAAGACCTAGATTTAGCTCGCGTTAACTCTACTAGGAGAGTTAGTTTGTGGTCTACGTGCAACGTTGTTGGTACTGTAGACGAATCACCTTCCCTCCAAGTAAACGTTGAAGTGTGGCTTCCTTCTGCCAAACGTAACTCCGTGACGTTTGACTCGAGAACGCTTATCGATTGCTCAAAGAGGAATCGCTATGCTACAGGGCAAGGTTGTTTAATTAAGATAGCTATACTTTTGGTCATCTTTGTCGATTTATTGGGGACGAAATTCGAAAGTTGGAGCGAGTGTCCTGCTGCTTGTTTCGTTAGGCAAGACACTTTCTTCTATTTATTCTATAGCAGGTGTCTTTGAAATAGAAAAGGGATTAACAATAATTAACACTTTATCTCCCTCCTGCGTTAAAACAGCTAACAAGAGAGTCCGCCAAGGGCGTCTGAGAGATTTTATCTGAGTAGATAGCATTGATAATTTTCCTGGTCAGAATTAACAGAAAACAAAGCATGCTCTTGTACATAGGGGATTGTCCTTTGTCATTTCTATGTAACTTGACTTTAAACTGTACTGAACAAAACAGCTGCATGCATGTCTTCGAGCATCGGAGTTAAACATCATGTAGTAGAGATCAAGATCAATAAACATCTAGGTTCTAACCTGAAGAACAATGAGTCTTCGTTGTCAGAGTAGACAGCAAGATGAAAACACAACAGAAGGAAACGGTAGGCATGATAAATCCCTAACTCAAGGAAGTTTGGTAAATTGCCATGTTTCAAAGAAAACGGTATGCAAAACATAAGTGGCAATTTTTACCTCCTTCGTGAGTTAGGTTCCACTTACGTAGGTTTCAAATACCGTGGGCAATAATTATCAGTTGACTGACAATGTTTTACATCTCATTGGTAATTTAGACAAAGAGCTGTGTAGTGTCGTGGCTGGTAAGTTAAACAAAGCGAAAATGAATATCGTTGTGAACTGGAAATAATTCATTAAATATTAAGAGATGTACCGTTATTCAACATTTTTTTTTTAAATGTGTTATTACGAGTGAATGTTGGTAAGAGTCGAAGAAAATTCAAAAAATGTGTCAACAAGGACAAAAAAATCCGGTAGTGTCTGATAATTTGACAAAAGCGACTTCGAAAACAGTTCTCCTGAGTTACGTTTTCGTTTTAGTGGGATCTTGAGAATCTTAATATTTATGAACAACGATGAAACTTGCATAAAATTACAACTTCCGCACCTTTGAAACGTATTCCATTCTTTTATTTTTAATTCCACACAAAGAACACTACTTACACAGCGATACTTACATTACCTCTAGATATATGACAATATGAAATTGCAAGTAATACTGTACTTACATTACGTTACGTTACGTTACGTGCATAACGGCATGACATGTTTTTCGTCTGTAACGAAGCAATTTTGGGGTATTTTTATTTGCAAAGCAAGTTCACGCAGCATTCCTCTTTAAAAATAACAACTTTGTAAGTCATCAGCTCAGAAAATTTAAATTAGGACTTCGTTCCAATCAACCGATTTAAATTGCAGTGAAGTCGCTGGTGCGTGATATAGATGAGGGCTCAAGTGTGACTTACATGAAACTTTTGAAAGCGTTCATGCAAAATGTCTTCTAGATCCCACAAATATGAAGTCATAAAACATAATAAACAATGGATGAACTATGAAAATATCAGAAGATTTGACGCACGAACTTTCATCTTTTTGACCTGCTAGATTGGGCTTATGTTAGACTTTTTACTCAAAGCGGAAATTGTATATCTATTTATTCCAGCCTCAATTTGTTCATGATGAACTTCACATTAAAATAATAACATATTTTGAATGAGGAAGGACCAATGAATGCAAATTAACATCACAGCGACTTAAATGTAGTAGCGATATGAAATTAAGCGTAAAATTTCGCGTTCTCGCAAAGCGAAATCTAAGTTTCCGGTACTATAAGAGTGCAGTAGTTTTTCAAGGATCTCAGCCTTTATATTGAATATTTCCAAAATCCTGACCTATTATCCTTTAGTTAGTCTCCTTGGTCTACAACCTCACGAAGTTTAGGAAAAATGAATGTTTTGACCGTGGCCACGATTTATAGCTATTTGTATGATTTTTACTGACATTTACACCTAAAACAAATCATAGTTAATAGAGGGAAATGGTTAGGAGGGCCTGGAAACGTTTATGTTGGAAGGACCTTGATCCAGCACATCTTTTGTTTTGTGCTCATTGAAGCTTATTGACTCTGCATGAATTGCATAATCGCAATACTTCTATCGGTTAGTTGTATGAGCATGCGTAACCACCTTTTGTATTTTGTTAGGTTTCGTGCAGGGTCAACCCCCAAAATAGGAAACAAAAACATACAACAAAGAACTTTGCCAAGTTTCCTATCCATATCCCTGAATTAAGTATGTACAAATGTATGAAGTGCTAGACGTGATGTTCATAGATTTCAGCTCGTCAATTATCCGTCTGGAAAGGAGGATATATGTATCGCCATGGCGTATTTTGCCGTCATCTCTTGGCCAGACCTTGAAATTTGGTCATAGTCGTTTCTCGATCTTCTCTCGACTTCTAATCAACCCTGAAATCACTGTCACATTCACTTTTACAGTCAACGTTCCTCTCAGAGTTCCGTAGCCTGCTAAACGCTCGCGCAGATACCCCAGGTCCAGGCCATCACGCTTTTGCAAAGTGAATTATTGCAAATGATATCGGATTTTTGAACTCTTCTAAATTCCAAATTGGACAAGTTGCATTTTGTGGAACGTTGTGTAATTTGGCTCTTTTTGTTTGTTGTTTGTTTGTTTGTTTTTTCGCTTGTCATAGGTCTACAGCTTTCGAGTCTGTTTGGTGAGTAAGACATGGTACCGATAGTTGGTATGGTGTGATCGTCTGGGTAAGGGTAGTTCCGCAGCTGTACGACGTCATCATTTACTCTTGTTTAGATTTAGATAAAAGTCAAAGATCAATTAGGATGATTGAGTAGTGCTGCCGCTGCAGTATCGTTCAAAATGATTCACAGTTGCAATGCACGACATTTAGATGAGATAACTTCACTTTCGCTACGTTTACCAGAACCATGCCTCACATCAATGTCCTGTTTAATTGGAGCCAAAGTGACCCGCCAGTCAACAAGCGTTGCTCGCTGACTGCAACCAAACCCTCTTAATAGATTTAACACGAAATAAATTTAAGACATCCATTTTTGCATAATTTCTCTCACGGCTTAGAAGTACATCCCGGCCGTTCAAAGAAACAATGTTATGCCTTGAAGCAACCTCCGACTATCAACGATATCAATCGAGGTAATCTGAAGGGAAAAAATCCGTTTTCCTTTGAAAATAAGTTATACCCAAGACTGGAATTTACTGAAAAACACGTTTTTACGCGTTGATCGAAAAAAAAAAATCACTTTATTATACCTTTGAAAAACTTTGTATAAGAATGTCATATAAAAATAGAGCTTCTGAAAATATTAATTTTTGACGCGGAAAATTGTATGGTTCGGTACCATGTAACAGTAAATGGCTAGAACCCAGGAGTATCAGTAATTCGTATAATGTGATCGTCCGGGTGAGGGTAATACTGAAAAGAACTGTTGTTGGTGACTGACGCGAAAGTCATCTTCAGAGTCAAGTGAATAGTGTTTGTCAGTCGATAATGTTATAAGTGTGGTCTGTTGAACGTGATTGGTCAATTTAGCCATGATGGTATTGGCTGAAAGACTCGTGTTAAGTTTGTCATCAGCTTTTGGTCGATTTCGATCCGTCTATTGTTAGTCAAATTGGTCGGTTTTTGATCCGTCTATTGCTAGTCAAATTAAGTCGGTCTGTTAGAAGTCCGTTTGTCGGTTTCGTTTCCCTCGTGGATAAGTCGTTTGTAAGGCGCCGGTAGTTGTTGACCTCTGTTAAGAGGCGTTTGTTGAAATCTCGAAGTCACTTCTCGAAGTTACTTCGAACTGAGATGAACCTATATCGTTTGCATCTTTATTGTGCCATTGACCAATCATTGCCAGTAAATTGTACTATGTATTTCTTTAAACTGGGATATTGCTGCATCGGCCTATAGCGCGTCTTAAAGGCGTTTCTATACACGTTTTGAATATGTACTGCACCATCTTCAAGGAAATGATTGGCGCTGGCCGGATATCTAACCTTGCTAGGTAGGTAGACTTCACAATATGAAATAGGGGAAATGGGGGAATATGTCATTTAGGTATTTAAAAGGGCCTTTAATTAACATATTTCGAAAAGACAAAGACAAGGTAATGCTCGATGTTCTCCAGTAGCGAAGAAAATGACAGAAATAAATAATTTCGTGACAAAAATAACAGGAACGCGAAGATATTTATTATGCGAATAAAATCCTGGATGACGTATTTTTAAACTCAAGTGGTTTAGTTACGGTAAATATTTTAAAAACCAGACACTACTGGCTGGCAATGAAGACGACTTCCTGAAAATCGCAGAAATTTATTACCAGGAAAAAAATCTCATAATTGTCTATGTCTATGTCTAACATTACTTTTGTGCTCTAATATTTATAAAGTAATAATATAATAAAAAAGAGGCACTATGATTAAAAATTTCAATATATACAACGAGAGCGTTTGCCTCTCATCGTTTCTACAACCTCAATGCTGTGTGAGTTAACCACACTATTGTTTAGTTACACATACTCGAATTGTAAGAAGCGTATTTATATGTTTAGCACCTTCCTATCGTTTAAGAGAAAAGAAAAGGTGTTTCGTGTTTCTACAAAGTTACAGAAGCACGAGTCCAAGTTTGGGTGGGAGAACAAGAAATGCTGTGGGAACACGAGCCGACAGCAGGGTACGTTTTCAATTACATTATTCGCTCTCGATTTCTATCACAGGATAGGTGACGAGGGCGCAACCCGAGTCAACTACCTCGCATAGAAATCGAGAGCGAATAATCTACATGTAATTGTTTATTTTAAAACTTTATCACTGAACGTTCAAAACTTTATCTAAATACTCTTCACAGACACTTCGAAAACGCAAAGAAGCGGCCGCCAGTTAGTTAACAAACGCTTACCGCTACGCTACTCACTATCTGCAACTGAAAAGTGAGTAGTGTAGCCAATCAGAGAACGCCATTCGTAATAAAACGCAAGTTTGATACTAAAACTCGATAGAAACACAGAACTAGCACGAGCTGTTCCTGCATGTAACGATGGCGCTAGCAAAGTAAATTTAAGTTTTAATGATCAAAGTAAACATTTTTTTTTTCGTTGCAGTATTCTCTAAAAGAAATGGAAAACATGTTCCCTGCGTTTATATTAAGTTTTAGTGTAAATCTACTAGATAATAAGTTCAGTCGGGCACTCAAATAGCTTTAATGGCGGTTTGTTTGAAGGCCCACAAAAGGATTGGTAAGATGATAAAGGAGGTCGAGGAACTCAGAGTCCTCTTTTAGATGATCAGTCTCCATGTTTTGTGTTCTGCGAGTAAGAACGAGCAATCTCTTCTCCACTTTTTCCATTCTCTGTTCGGTACAGTGGATGATACTTTCAGAATTCAAACAAAATGGTTCTGCATTAGAACTGCACATGTTTGTAAAAGTTGTGTCGTCGCAGAATAGCTTGAATTCAGGTTTCCTTTTGCCCTCTCGGAACATGTCCATAAATCGCTCACCAATGAATCGGGCCATTTCAAGCTGCTCTGCACTTTCCTCAACATGCGTCTTGGCGGCTGTATACGACTCATTTAGGACTGAAATTAACATATTCATGAGGAAAATAGTCATGGACAACATGAACAATAGAGCAAACGTTGGACCAATAAAGGGCTTGTCATTACGGAGGTCATCCAGCGGGACGGCTTTTCCTAAAAGAAATCCAAATTGCGAGATGACTGCCTGCAGATAGCTTGAGTAGTTAGGGACCGTGCCACCAAAAAGTGTCATCCCTGATATGACAAAAGCGTTGAAGACGATGAGAAAGACACCCACGTAAGACAATTGGTAGCCTACAGACTGGCGGAAAGATGAAAACAGGAAAATCACATAAGGGTTGAAGCGGATGAGATTCAAAAGCTTCAGTGTCACCATAAAAATGGCAACGGCAACCGCGGCATCTTCCCAGCTGGCCCAGTCTAAGGCTGAGTGAAAATGTATAATTTCATATGGATTAGCTTGGATTGCTTTAAGGCTCTTCAAGACACTCTTTGATCTCGTTATGTAGAACGCCACTGACGCTACAGAAGATAAAATCATTAAGAAGTTCACCATATTCCAAACAGACTTGAAAAATCCAAGGCGATGGTGGTAAAGGTGAATCAACATCATGATGAAGTAAAAAAGAACCATGGCCATGAAAACAAACTGACAAATGAGATAGAACATCAGAGCTCCTGACTCTGTGCTGTATAACTCGAGTGTATCAACCCTCTTTGCAGTGTAGGCAGCGCCAGTGGCGATCTTCTCGTAGAAGTAAGTAGCAACGCTGAACAAATTTGTATTAACATTGAACACCGCGAACTCCAGAATAACCGCTCGAGTCTGCCGATCAACCCAGCCACGTCCAAGTGTCTCGCTTAAGACGCCGAGGGCAGTGTCTTCATCATATCCCAAGATCGCGACATAGCCACCTCCTTCATAGGAATTGTACGAGGCTTTTATTGGATCATTGTTTAGTTCTTCAGCTGTGTGGTAACGCCAAGGCTTCGGGCACATTTGCAGAGACTTTGGCCATGTTGTATTGTAGGGGAGAGATTTCCATCCTGGAAGATTCAGCGTTGTGGTGTCCTCGCCCTCGGGCGTATAATCGTAAAAGCAGTCTGAGATGATGTGAGAGAGCGATCTACAGGAACCTTGAACATTGAAAGGGGATAAACGTTACCGATTGGATAGATAGAAATGTTATCAAAGATAGGAAGTCTAACACTTCTACTAAAGCAATTAACGATTCTCTGGATCAGTCTCTTTACTACGCTGCTTGGAAAACTTCAACTAAATGTGACACTTTCAAGAATTTAGTTAAATCCCACTTTTTATCACTGATGTAATTACTCATTTAATCTAATTTAGTGTATTACTTAATTATACGACAGCTTTCCTTTGGAGAAATAAACATTCAAAAAAGCAAACCTTTGTTTGAGAGTTAGGTTAGCTGTTGCTCCCGAAATTTTGAAAACCTCAAACGTTTGTGGCTGGTTATGCACATTTGCATTTAATCTTTGTTGGTCATATGGAGACGACAAGGGCATTGTATGACAAAATGTCCTTCCTCTTTTCTCAGTTATGTAAGGCAAGAGTGATCAACAAACCACTGTGCTCTCTTTTAAACCATAGGAAATTCGCTTTTATCTTTTCAACGCCCAAGTAAATAAGAGTTATATCCTTAGTCGCATTATAGCAACGATAACCACGGTGTAATTTCATTATTAATAGTTTATTCTTATAAAAAAATACTTATGGCTTACTGTTTTTGACTCTCAGCTGTCGCATCCAAGGCATGCCGATCAATATTGACATTTTGTTCGTGATATACATGTCATTTTTCTCTGTAAGACCATTGTACCAAGCTTGATTATAAACATTTGGAAGGAACTCTTGCCTTAGCCATCCCAACAGTGTGTGCGAGTCTTTCACCTAAAACGTAAACAAGAGTTTGGCTCAATAATAGTCGGAAATAACAAAGTGAACGTACACCACTCAGTTACTGGAACAATTTTCAGAAATTGCATTTGGAGTCCAATTTTTTTCGTGGACTTAAGAGCCACTGCCGCTAAATATGGAGAATCCGACGACAGGTCGGAAAGCTCGAATGTTCTTTTATTGCGTCAAAAAGACCCTTTGGGTGAATTAGTCTTTAAAGTCTTTAAACGGTCTTGTTCCGCAGTATCTCACGTCTAAATTTATAAAGAGAAATGAATCAAGCTATTCTCTGAGGGACTCGGTAAACAAACTTGTTGTCCCCTTTCCAAGAACTAACTACATGAAAAATAGTTTTAGTTACAGCGGCGCTACCCTTTGGAACAGCTTACCTTGTAACATTAGAGAGTCTGGTTCATTAAACAAATTTAAACGCCTTCTCTACCATAATTTTTAAACACGGCATTCATGGAAACCAGGATTTTTCTTAAGTGGCATATTAATGTAAGCTAATATAATGTTAGGATTTGGACTTTAAGTCATTATTATGTAATTTTTTCTACCTGATGTTTTTACCGTGTATAAATAATGATTAAAGATTAAAGATTAAAGATTAAAGAAAGATTATTTTCAGAAATATACATTAAATGTTCCAGCGAGTTCACATTTTTGTGAAATCTAGGGAAGTTCGAAATAGCACTCAATCAACCAGCATGGCGGATGGAATTTATGCAAAATTGGACATTTTCGACAGGCCAGTACAGAAAGAACGGAACTAGCCTTAACTTCATATTCACACAGTTTGTAATTCACGCTTTGATCATTTCTCTGCGAAATCGGAGTTTTCGCCCGGTCGCCTAAAAATGGCACAATTGGTCAAAACGCCCTATGTAGTTTTCGTCAAGCGCGCTTAATTTTTACGAGTCAAACTAACCATTTACAGGAGGTACACCCATAGCACAGGCTTTTCTTTAGAACCTCTTATTTGTTGAGATATTGATACACTAGAAGAGTTATGACCCACCCACTAAAATTAAAATCAGTTGAAAATTGGCATGTAAATTCAATTGCGATATTTGTATTTTTCAAACGGCCAAGAAGTAGACAAAACTTTCCTTCAAAATGATTTTTAACTTAGATTATCCTATTTGTTTATATACGATTGAGCATTATATTTGGCTTAATACCGTTTCACACGTTGTCAAAATGACGAGTTTTCTTTAAAATCATTACTTATAGGCTCTGAACGTTAAGTCTTACCAGATCAAACTTCGTGAAAGGATTTCTCATTGTAGTTGTCATTAAATAACGGCTTTCATTCTTGTTGCCATAGCAAACTATAGCCAAGAGAAACATAAATATTAGATGAATAACAATTTCCTTCACTATGTCTGTCATCTGCGCCTCTTTTTTGCTTCGGATTCGCATCTTTTCCAATAGGCTTTGCTTAAAGCGCTGTTTAGGATCATCACTAAGAAAATCGATGTCATTGTGATATGTATCACGTTCTTCACTCTCTTCTTCAGAATCTCTGCTTTTGTTTTTATTGTTTTTGCTGAAGAGCAAGGAAATTACGATGACTGCCAGCATAACCTTTGTTGGTTGTACAACGAAAATATCTTGCCCATTCGAAATCAAAATAGAGGCAAGCCACTGCTCGGCAACCTCTTTGCCCCAAATTAGACTGTAAAATAAAGTGAATGTTGCTGCAGTAAGAGTTGTAACAAAGCATAGAAACCAGCCAATGTATACACAGAAATGAGGCAACATGCAGCCTGTGTCACTTATTTCATCCACGAGTCGTTGAGCGTGGTCAATGTCTTTATATTTGTCTCCCTTTTTACTTTCTGGTTTACTAGACTTAAACAGGAAGACAATTAGAATGTTAACAGGTGCGACTATCAGTCCACTTTGAACTCCCACGACAATCTGGTTCCAAGAAAACTTGAATGGCCCAATCTGTATAGCTCCATCTGAATCTCCACCAGTGTTATAGAACATGGCATTGGCAATCATGGCACTGAAGAGAACTGAAAGACAACACGAGGCTCTTTGTACTCGTGTGAAAGAACTACTACAGGCTTTTCCAACAACTGAAACCCATAGATGACCGTCCGCAATCTTCCTTCCAAAGCGCGAACGTACCTGAGCTGAAAAGGAAGCAGTGCGTTTGTTGTCCACGGTGACTTCTATTTGTCCATCGTCTTTTTCCAACGCAAGCCATCGATTTATCGGGAACAGCCACTGTTCTTCAGTCTGCCTGTCTTTTATTACTATTGTCTCTACAAACCAAGATGGGTTATCTCCTGAATTGTCGTGTTCCAAAGTTATTTCCTTTAAAGAACCCAACGATTCATTTGTGATTAGGACAAACCCATTGACACTTCCTCGTGCACATATTTCACTTGATTCATCTTTACTTCGAAGTGGAATTAGCTTTAGTTCATTCACTTCTCCTTTGATGTTCAGAGTTACGTTGGCTGTTGTTCCGGAACGTTTCCAAACTCCAGTACTAATAACCATGTCGTAAAAATAGTTCCCTTCTTCAACGACAGTTACGTTCTTAGGAGGACACATCTATAAAAAAAAATATATCGAAATCATTTTACACAGTAATCGGGGACTTCTATGGATGTATTTAAATATATTTTGTGACCGAATATTGGATGGTCTAATCTAGAAGTTACTATATAAGTTAGTTATATTGTTAGCAAAGCGGCCCATGTTAATAATGTGTTCATGCAGTACATTTAAAGATGAGACCACTGGCGTACCTTATTTTCGTCTCTCTTGTCAGCTCTTCTTGCAAAGATTAACACAATGAAGTAGAGAAGAAAAGCGCTTGCAATTGTGACAATTACTGAAATGTTGCCAGTTTCACCAAGCCGCGTAAATTCAGTGAAAACTTTGTCGAAATCAATAGGATTAGGAGCTTGAATAAAGTTTCCACCAAAGGAAGTTAAATGATTGCAAAGGCACTTAAGATGGGTGGTGTTTGAACTAGCGTCAACCTAGAAGAAAAGCATTCTTTGTTGAGAGATGCGGTGTAAGATTGATAAAATGTTTCAATCCACTACCCTGGATATAAACATATGTCCTACACACCGACCCACTGAAAAGCTAAGTTCAAAGTGTTATAATGTTACAAAATACTGTTGAGAATAATAAGACAACAAGGCATATGTTGACGACAAAAAACTAGTAGACTTTTTAACACCACTCTTCCCCCTCTTTACAAATTGACACAGTCGCTAAGTATCTAAAATATGACACAGGCTTATAAAAGACACTAAGATATGAAACTGAATATAAATTACCCTGCAGCCATCAGAGGCCCACTTCTCTTTATCTTCAGACCAGTACAAACAACTTGATTGGGTGATACTGAAAGTATAGTTGACATCTGTCGAAGAATCATACTGGGGAATAACGGTTTTAGTAACTCCTTTTGGTGGCGGGTCTTTGACGCCAACACATGACCGCCTTTCACGTCCATGACCAAAACACGACCTCCGTCTTCTGGAATGTTCGTTGACATCTTTAACTCCTAGAAACAGCAGACCGATGTAAAGACGAATTGGCACAGAAGGCACCACTGTTAAAGAATTCTCTTCAAGAACACAGGATGTTCTGTTTTGTGTTTCACTTGTTTGGTTTCTACATGTTGACGTAACGGTGAAGTTATGGTCGAAGTCCTCAATCGTGGGTCTTTTTCCAAATTTGACAAATAATTCAATAACAATGCCTTCTTCCTGTACTCCGATTTTAATAGAAACGGGTACATCTGCCAGTTCTGCGTAATAACTACGGAAGGACATTTTGCTTGGCTTTAAGAAATAATGTTCCGTCCCGTTGCTGTTGTTTGTCGGTCGACTCGAAATCGGAATAACTATCTCAATATCACTATCTAGGTTTGATACATTAAACTTTTTCCCATTGCCACTTTGAAGATTGAGACTAGTTACAGTTGATTTGATCTTCTTGCTGCTGCTGTCCCAGGTAAAAGGATTGAACATAACAGCCTGCATCTGAAAAAAAAAAAAAAAAAAAAAAAAAAATGGGCTTTGTTTGTTTTTTATAAAAATTAAAAATTTTTTTTTTTTTGGTTTTTTTTTTTTTTTTTTTTTACACCACCATTCTTT
>Ga0126338_10000570_pt1 | contig 20495 bp, 8 predicted proteins | sample OrbCmetagenome_2_FD_92529 | JGI IMG/M metagenome (GOLD analysis project Ga0126338, IMG submission 92529) | Coral microbial communities from Petempiche,Puerto Morelos, Mexico - Orbicella C C metagenome | ecosystem: Host-associated > Invertebrates > Cnidaria > Coral | place: Petempiche,Puerto... | reverse complement strand
TCTAATTTGAGGTTTTTTGAAAAACTTGAAGGGGATTACTTGCAAAAAAGCCAGAAAAAAAAAAAAAATTAAGTGCCGTAGTGGTTTCAAAAAAAAAAAAAAAAAAAAACGAACAAGAAAAGGAGAACAAAAAAAAAAACATTTCAGTTGATATCGTTTGAGAATTCAATGTAAGTATCGATGAAACAAGACAGGGTTTACTTCTCAAATTATTTGAGGAAATACGTTTGTCGCCGAAGACGACAAACAATTATAACAATGTACTGATACTAGTATCAACAATATGCAATTTTTTGTATCTTCTTTTTGGGGGAGTCGTTTCGATGGGAAAAGACAGAAAATAATTGGCAATATTACATTTACATTGTATTATATTAGGTGGTTGAAACATCGGAGCAACTGTTGTAAGCTATGTGCTCCTTCCAAACAGGACTGCTTTGAAAACTCAACCTGTAGCCTTTGTCTTATGCCACGAATGACTTAAAATTATTAGCTTGATTTTTTTTTAGCAAGAAGCGTAACACGAGAGCAAGCTTAAAAAAAAAAAACAACTCGGGTTACTCGTCTGCTGACTAAAGACACTTTCCATATTTTTTCAGCACCTATGATGACGTATTAAACGTATTGTGGATCGAGTTACATCTAGCCGTTAAACCAATTTGTTATCGTTTCGTTTTAAAGCCAATACCTGTGCAATGAATATCAAACATATGTTAATTTGTTGCACATACAGCACAGCGCAGCACAGCACAGCAAAGCAAAGACCTGTTAGCCACAAATTTTGTTGCTCGACTTTTCAGTGTTTCAAGAATGAAATCCAGACTGTGGATTGTCTTCGGTTCTTGCCCCTGGGCTGTTAAAAGTGGATTAAAAACTTGACATGACTGATTTGATATAAAATATGTCTAGATATCGCCTCAAACTACAAGGATAAGTTGGTGAGGTGCGCTGTATACGTATGTTATTCACTATTTAACAATCAGGGTAAATACGCTTGACATTCAGCTTAGATTGGCTTACCCTTTCGCTTCGTTCCATTCTCAGATAATAGAATTCATAAGTGCTGACTCCTTAATTTATGCTGTCACCATCCACATCTGCTGGACATGAATTATTTTGATAGACTTGTCGTATGTGGCATATTTTTACCGTGCTACAAGTTCTCTTGTTATAGTCGTCTACCGAAACATTTCAGTCACGAATTATTTGCCATGCCAAGGTTTAAAGCCATAAAAGGAAATATGAAGGCTTTGCTGCTTTTTTGGACAAATCCATGCACATCCCCTGCAAACTGATATGGCAGAAATGTCATAACTAGTAAAAGTTCTAGTTGTTTCGCTCCAGGGTTGCACAACACAAATGAATGGCACGAGCCAACCGAAGCTACCGTCATAGCGACGCGGTTTTCCCATTTCATGTGGGTAATCTTGTTATTAAGACCTCTCCGTCAAAATCATGCGTGACGGAAAACTATTCGCGGGAAGTCAATGGGGGACAACTAATTAGGAAAAACGTGATGTTAGTCAAAATGCTTTTCAATCACTTCTTTTACATTTTAAAGCCAAGTTCTCCTAGCTTATTTATTACAATTTTAAAATGCAGGAACGTTCTCACTGTCTTATTTTGACAATCTATTTTAGCAGTCCTTTTGGAGGAACTGGCTGATCATAAAATGATAATGTAGAAATAATAATATAAAACTGTTTGTCTTTTCCAGCTAGATACAAGACACAAAGCAAAACGGCCTTCAAGCTGTCAAACTTACTATGTTCTCACGAACTCTAATCTCCATTAGTGTTTTGCAATGAAATAACAAAATTATGTTGGAATTATCCATCGAACAACAAAAGTTAAAATTAAAAAAGTCATAAATTATCGTAATTTAAAAGGATTTCTTCCCTCTTGGTACTAGCAGCCTGGCAAATTTTTCCTAAGAGATAGCTAACACAATTCGAAATCAAGAACAGAACTTTTGATGGGAGCCCGCACCATTATTTGAAATATTGGTTCCGTTATCACCAAATCAGCGTTTTAAAATGCATACCCGATAATTTATGCAAATTGTTTAAGAAACTGAAATAATAATTTCAAAGGTATAAACTAACGAAATAAAACACCGACATTATCTCAATATAGTTGTCTTAATTATTTCGAAAAACTGTTCTGTGAGACAGTTTCTGCTACTATACTTTATGGAAGTGTGCAGGCCAGAAGTTTACGTATACTGTAAACTCTGAATTTTGCGAAGAGAAACTCTTCGTAACAAAACTTACAATCATTCACGATTGTTTAATTTCCATTTGAGAACTTCAAATTTCGAATCCCGCGTTTCTGAAAATTTTTTGCTCTATCTGTGCATTTATTTTTTGAGCTACGTAAATTACTCGATCTTAAGCGAAATCGAGAAAACTATCCCTTGCAGTCGATGAAATCACTCCTCAAAGGTTTTAGTCAAGCTTTAGGTCTTGAAGGTAACTCTGATCCATATACATACATTACATATCGAAAAAACGCGTCTAGGTGGTGAAATTAAGAACAAATGAACTTTCTGCAAGTCGCAAAATGACACAAGTAATTAGTTAGACGTGGCTTTATAATGTAGCTTTGAGCTTTGAGGATTTTGGTTAAAACATACCTGGGTTTCACAGACAGCTGTCTTCTTTTGCTTCTTTTATGCTGATAATAATCTTTGGACTTCTTTCAATGCCAAGTACATGTTATTTAAAATTGAAATGAATTCATGACAAGTCACATCACTGAGGTATTGGACCTTTTGTTTTTTTCGTATCTTTCCTCTTTCGTGCCCGACGACTGTGGCACTATTTTTTATATATATATGTTCTAAGGTCAAGTGTATACATATGTGTCGCTCTGCTTATGAACGTCTTATATACACAAAAACCATGGTATAAAACGTGGTACTAATTACCACAACAATGGTGTAAATAACATGAAAACTTTTTATTACAAGACATTTCATTATGAGTTGTTGCTGGTGACGCGAACTTCAAGATTTTTTTATCATAGATAGAAATTCTCGTTTTTGATTGGACGAGCGAAGTACAGTCAATGAGAAAGTCCAAAGTATTGAAATCGAATAGAAACTATAAAATCCGCGACGGGACTGAGGATTATAATGTCTCAGCTCGTTGTTAATTTATTATTCATGCTTTTCTTGTTTCAGTTTTCATTAGAGGAGTAAATCATTTGTTTCATTCCTTAAGGAATGGTATGAAATTGCTTATACAAAGTTAATTCTAAAATAAAGAAATGAAAAGGAAAAAAAAGGCATACATATTGAAATGTTCTCGTAAAGTGAACTACAGGTACCTGTTGGCGTCAGCTATTGTACCACAACTATTCAGGCAAAGTTGTCTTGAGAAATAATTGAAATATAAATTAATGATGAAACATGAAGCCGCGGGGTAATGCTACTCATTTTTGCTTCCTTTTGACACAATAAATTTGCTAACTTAATATGTAGGAATAGCAAACAAACAACAATGGACATAGCTGATTAGAAAACCTTGTTTACAAGTTTATGATTTTACGCCTGTTTTGTGTCTTGAAGAAATAATGATAATAAGAACAAAATAACACAAAATATCTCTGTGTCCACACGCGGTAAGGTTAAGGGGATCTTTGTGTTGTCACAAATGTTCTCCTGAAAATCTCTATGGGATGAACAAACACGAAAGAAACTTGTTATCAGTGGTTGATGCGTTACACTTGAATAAATATAAAAGTTCAAAAGAAAACAAAAATTGAAGACTGAAATCTAATTTGTCATCTTGCGAAAAATTACAAAAGTTTCGGGCAAGATGACACTGGCATTTTTCAACGTTATCACTTTTCAATTTTTATAATGAACCTATCCCTATTCTAGGACTTGTTTAATGAAGGCTAGTAGAAAAATATAAAAATTTTTTTTAGACTGGACTCACCATTGCTCAAGGCAATGGTTATAAACTTCAATTAACAAACTAATATATCTCTGTGTGTTTACCAGTGATCGGGAAAAAGATAAGAACATTTTGGCAATTTTACCAACGTTCGAAGTAGTTATTTTGTGTTTGCATTGAGAATTGACGCAAGCTAGGGAACGCTGTACTGTATTTAGTGGATGGTCTGGTCTGTTGACACAAACGGCTACAGCTTTTTGACCAATCACAGTATGCCTATTATTCAATGCTTGGGACGACTTTGTCGGCTCGAAGTTCTGGTTGGAGTCTATATAGCCTGAATTTCCTAAATAATCAGTAGAGTATATATTAATTTACGTGTAGGCTTGTATTGAGGCGAAAAGTGTCAGACAGCCTAATGTGAAATATCGCGGTCACAATATGTTATGACTTTACAGAAATTTGGATCTAAGGTTCAATGGCTAAGTCTAACTGACATCTATTTTCCGTTGCTTCCTTTTAACGTTATTGTTTACAGTGAGCAGGCAATTCAGTGTTCTCTCTCGTTGTTTAACATTGTAGCATACGAATCTACACTTCAAGAAAATAAAAATAATAACTCTAAAATTAAAATATATCAGTCTTGAATCAGGTGCAATAAGGATTAACGTAAAATAAATGCATTTAACAAGGACAAATTATCATGGTCTTCTGAATAAATTTTACAATCTGAGACTTTCGGAGGACGTTATAGATTAATCATCTAATTTTTGGACGGTATTTCGTTAACCGACTGAAAATCGTCTTATACGAGTGTTTTTTTTTTCTCTGTGTCCTATAAATATGTAATTGTATGGAGCTCGGCCTTTTGGGACGTTCATAATTACATTGTATAGCGTCGATTTCTTTAGAATTATAATGTTTATGCCTTCAAATGATTTTCCTGGAATGAATTATGAATAAACCAGACAAAATGCCTTAAACGTACCCGACTCAAAGCCGCCTACCTTTTCCAAAATATTAAAGATATCGAAGGACGATTTCTTGGAGGGGAATGACTTCAGTGTAAACGTAGACAATACCTGTCGTCCGTTCGTGGTTAACTGTTTAAATCTACACAAATATCACCTGCCATTTGCTGCAATCATGCAACAAAAGGTGTGGTAATGACCGGTAAATATAAATCGTTGCAGGAGACATACGTAATATTTTCTTGCGCGGTTTTCATTATTTTTGACGAAAGTTATTTTTGTTTGTTGTTTTTATTCAGGAAATTAAGCACTGTCATCATATTTCTCGTCAAGCAGCCCGGGAACACAAATACATTTTTGAATGCATACAGAACGTGTCATACTAAGAAGGTCTGAGTGCCGGAGAGCGCTTGGGTCAAAATAGATTCAGAGTTGTCTCGTTTACATAAATTAATTAATTTTATGTAATACTAGACCGAAACTTGATTGATTTATTTATCAATTCAGGAGAACTCTAGTTGTCTTCCAAGTTCTAACCGCTACAGAAAATGAAATTAAAAATTGTGCTCAGTGCGACTCAACATTACTACGGCCTGAACATTACATAACACTATACAGAATTTAATACGTTTTTAATTAGAAGTTAGAGATCCCTGCCTGGACTTGAGTGGGAACATTAAAGTATGAATAGCAAATTAATTGAAGTCAAGTTTAGAACAGTAACAGTTGGACCAAACATAAATTGATTGCCACACGACAAACGCGTCTAAAAACGAGATCTCCAATTAAATTGAATTAAATATTCCACATTTTAGCAAGTTTGAGACTGACAATTTCTGGAACGGCCATAATTATGATCCATGACCATGCAAACCACGTATCAATTGCAAGCACATAATTTCTCAACGGGAGTTAAACAGCTGAAAGATTGCAGTAATTTATGACTTAAACAGAGATTACGGGGCTTTAAAAACAAAATCGATATATCACAGCTGAAGTGAATAAGTAATTCGTAGGCCGTATAATGTTTTCCGAGTTTCTATTTTGTACATAAATAATTGCGCTCATGTTCTGCTCTTGAAACGTTAAGTCTTACGCTTTTTCATTTAAACAGAGATGTTTCCACGCATTCATTTTCTACTCCTAATATTTATGTAAAATTACCACATTTCCCTTATATATCTACATGAGAAATACACTGGAATATTGATCTGCAGTTTCTCCAGTTCAAAATGAACGAGGCAGCGACGATCCAGAGATAAAATGCTTCCTTTTCCCTTGTTTCAGGGGCGAGTATCCGCTTGATTACTTTACAGGAATTAAAATTTGAAAGTATGAATGACATTGAAAAAAGAAAAAAAAAAATGATATGATTTTCAGCTTCAAATTTTCTTCAAGCGCAGGTATGACAGAACACATGTTGAAGCACAGAAGCTGTCTGGATTTCATGTTGTTCTCTGAAAAAAGCGCCAGCGAAGTATTGAATTAACTTTTTCTTGGCATTTAGTGTCCGATCTGCCTTAGTTTTACTCAGTACCATTAAATGTGTTATTCAATTTACATTACCGTGCTGCTCTCAAATATCTCAGTAATGCCCGGCACGGAAGCCAATGGAGTTGCAAATTGCAAACAATTACGCCAACAAGAGTTTCCCTGCAATTCGTGGTAAAATGTTCTGTGTTCCAATTCCGTTTCTTTGGAGTCAATTTCAAGTAATTCAATACTGCAGGGAATTGATCCTCAAAAGTCGTGTTATATTTCGTGTTAAGCCAGACGATTAATGCCTCGGAAACAAGTTACTTTATTTCTTCTACACTGACTGGTCATTAAATGAAAACGAGGCTTCACGCAACATTTAACGTACACATTAAACGGGGAGAGCCTGGAACAAAATCTACTCATTAACACCCTTTAAGTTCAAAACAGTTTCCAGCGCTTTCCAAGACTTAGATTTTGATGGGTCATTATAACCACTCTTTATCAGTTGATGCTACAATCATGGCATCAATCTGCCCAATCATTGGTGAACACGGTTTGTTTTTCGTGACAAAAGAGGTTCTCATAGCAACAGTATGACTTGCTAAAAACACCCTTCATTTTAGCTTTAAATACTCATATTACAAAATCCACACCGTAAAACCCATTGTTTTATTATCGAATTTTTGTAAGCAGGATAAGATGCAACGTTTGGCAGAGTTTGCAAACATTTTGTATATGGGGGATCAAAGCCATCTTAAGTTTTCGAAAATTTAAGTAATTTGATTGGGAATTTTAATGATACTATGAACGTAGAATCAACTGATTAAAAGTGGTTATAGCGTACATCAGTCCACCAGTCTTGTAAAGTACTGGAAAGTTTTTTGAGCCACCTTAAGCGAATGCAAGAAGAATTGAATAATGCGGGATTTATAGAACATTACTTTCCGAAACCCGTACAGAGTGTTCATTTGGCACCTTTACTGGATTTATGTAATAAAAAGTCTCTTTTGTTATTTTAATCAGCCTTCAGACTTTCCCATTCGAGCATGATTTCCGTCTGCATAAGCCCCTATTTCAGTTTGAATACTGCTCTTTTTTCCCTGCGTCAACAATAGAAAGCTTTTAGGAAGACTTGTAAATCTAATACTTTTGCCGGGGTACAGGCAAAACTAATTAACGGGTAATTTTAAACGATTTTTCCTCCAGAAAATTCCTCCAAAAAAATTTGCTACATTTAGTAGGCGTGAACAACTGAAAATATCCGCGGAAACCTTAATTGTATCATGTTGTGGTTTATATTAATTTCTCATAACTTACGAATAAGAGGTTTTGGACGGTGTGCGTGTAAATAGCCTATAGTTGTCCAGAGTGGACTGTATGTGCGTGTAAAACATAAAAGATGACTTCTTATTGTCTTCTTATTTACAGGCGAAGTGAGAAAGAAAAATATACATATCTGGAAGATTATCATTTCCGTAAGAAAGCAAAGCACGATATAACTAGTTGTCGCAATTCTGTCTCGTATGCAGAGACAACTCTCGTGTGCAGAGTGGCCTGTATGTACGTGTAAAACATAAAAGATGACTTCTTATTGTCTTCTTATTTACAGGCGAAGTGGGAATAAACTAACTAAATACATATCTGGAAGGTTATCATCTCCATAAGAACGCAAAGCATAATGTAAGTAGTTCTCGCACTTCTTTCTGGCACTCAGAACTTACCACGTCGGAGAATTTATTCACGTAGATTCCTTAATTTGCCAGATAAATTGAAGCCCTGGTTGTTTGATGTTTGAGCAAAGAAAACGATGTAATAGAGCGTTTTCACTCAGGTGGCCAACACCCATGCAAAGTTATTGGAACAAAATAAAGTGTTTACACAGAAAAGAGTTCAACTCTCACAGGATTGGTTTGGTACACCAACAAGATCGCTGTTGCATTGTTTTGGAACACCAATATGGCTGCCGTGACGTCACGTGAAAACACTCTATATGTCAAAATTATATTTACCTAGAGTACTACGACAAATACTGTTTTCTCAATAAACTAAACACATTACTTAAAGAGGGAAGTTTTGAAAGGGGAAACAAGCGAAATTCGATTATTATTTGTAATTTTAAAGGTCTTAAAACTGGCTGGGTAGAATGCTAATCTTCTTGAGTATGCATGTTTTGTAATTCCTTTTATTTTAAAACAATTATTTATATTTTGACAATATAGGACGTACTGTGGAGAATAACAGAGGACTAATCCAAAACTTGACCAAGAGGAAGAAAAAATATGTTATTCCGGAAATCAGTTAGCGGCATATACCTACAGACGCCTTCATATGCTGAAAGCGATACATAAAAGATGAAACGAAAAGACGACATTATTTTTTGAATGCACTTAAATACGTCAGTACCACACATAATTCTGTTACTGTAAATAAATTGATTTAGGGACGCGTTCTCCCCTATTCCCCTATTGATTTGCGTTTGCCGTTGATCGAAGACACTCACAAGACAGAGCAGAAAACAGTCATAGGTTGTTATTTGTTATATGTAGCCTTTTCGGTGTAGTACAAACTGACTAATGTAGAGCTAAATGCATTTCCATCGTTCGTCTATTGCGGTTCCATGACTGAACGAGATGACTTTTGTCTTTCCAACAATCGCGAGTCGGAGCGCCGTTTTATTATTTTATTGAAACGTTTACTTGAGTATTGTGAACTACTCCAAACTTCAGTGTTTCAACAGATGATCTACCCACTACACAGTGTGGATGAAAGATCTCCGCCATGTATTGCTCACATCGAGCGGGATTAATTACCGAAGTATTTATAAATCCTATATGTGCCGTTATATTGTCAACACTCTGCAAAAACCTTCATCATGTTAACTGAAAAGAAACCGTAAAGAATATGGAAACACTTACCTTGCTAGCCGACTTGCCGATATTCTCCGGGTTATTTTCCTAATTAGTGGCATGATACATTAATAAGTAAGGCAAAATGCAATTAAAAGAGGTAATGTGTAGGACGTATTGTTCTTAGTGTGATAAGTCGTGACTCACTCGCATTCCTCTCTTTTAAAGACGGTTTCTATGTAAGCTTATGTAGCCAGTGCTGCCGGTAGGTTTTCGTGCCTACAGTAGCGCAGGATATCATTGCCAGCAGTTTATTGAAAATTAACGGCTTTTAACAATACTGAAATCACAGAATACCCCCATAGGTACGCCTGTAACAAACTGAGCAATGCCTTCGCAAGCAGTTTTTAACTGTCCTGTTGCTTTTCAGCACACAGGAAAGTGACTTGAATTAAAGCCCAATTATTATCGTTGGTTTCTGTTCTGTGTTTTGAAATAGAGTGAGGCTTTATGAAAAGGTAAATTGTAATTGCCTTTTCCTATACAATTGCAATGTTCTTGTTCTTGCTTTAATTTTTTTGCCCTTTATAAATTTATTTAAACATATCAATGTACAAGGCCAGGAAGCCCAGGGAAGCCAACAGTCCCGTGAGCGGGCGAGATGAACCGAATCTTGTGTTGTGATTGGCTACCCAAGAGGGTAGGTTGGCGCCATCTTGCCCACTCGGGATTGCCCGCTGTATCCCGCAGGAAAATAGTGGTCTTTTTCCATGTAATAAAATCCTTTATTGACCAAGCTTGTTCGGTCAAGATGGCTGGATATTGGCCTCGTCCTTTCTTTGTATGTTTATGGACCTCCACTCTGTGTAGGTCCATAAGCACGCAAAAGAAAAAAAAAAAAGAACTTGGCCAATATCCAGCAATCTTGACCTCTCGCTTGGTCAATAACCCATATTTATCCAGCCATTTTGTGCGTTCACAGTCCTTTATTGACCACAAGGTCTTAGTTTAAGCTTTCACTTTACATGCCTGTCTTTTTTGTTACTAAAAGCAGACCATAAAAGTGATCTTAGCATTCATCAAGAAATAAGTTTAATTATTCCTTTAAACAAAGTCACTAAACGAATGTTTCGCCCATTTCAGCATTTTTACGATTCCATTCGTCAATCAGATTGATGTATTTGTTTCCGTGGTAAATAAAGTTGTCTGATTTTGAAATTGCACTGTCTGAGTCACTGCTGAACAAAGAAGAAGATGAATAAAATCGAAAATCGTCCAAAGAACCACCAGTTCGATACCATCTTTTGTCTGGGTCATGAATCGTTACCATGGGAACGACATCGTCGATGGACAGTACAGAATTGTCAATATCATCTCTTATGTCGCTGAGCAATCTTATTATATCGGTGAGGGAAGGGTTATCTTCTTCTCGAAATGCAGAGTCCTCGTCCTTTTCATCAGAAGAACTTGCATTTGTAACCTCGTCCTCAAATGTCACGGCAGTTGTCGGCTGCCTTTGACGTACTAATTGAGGAAGTGCTTGAAGAACTTTAATTACCTCCACTTTGGTCTTCTTGGCGACTTTCTTAGTTTTCACCTTGATGTATTTCGAAAGCTTTAAGTCTTCGAGCCCTTTTTGTCCAGTTTCACGAGACTCCGTGTAAGCGTCATTAAGTATAGCCAAGAACATGTTCAGAAAGATCATTACTATGGTCACCATGTAAGCTAAGACGAAAAAAGGTCCAATAATAATACTGACTTCTTGCAGTTCGTGGAAAGGTGCTTTGGAGCCAATTAGCATCAACAGAATAGAGCTGAATGATCGTGCAAATGAACGGTATTCATAAACATTTCTCCCGAACGTTAATACTGTAAGCGAGACGTATGCAGTGATTATTGTCATAAAAGCGAACGTAAACGACAAAAAGTGCTTCGAAGCTATGGCTAGAGTCATTCTCATTTGAATAATGTGTGGGTTGAAGCGAATAATCCTCAGGAGTTTCATCGTCACTAAAAACACAACAAATGCCAACAGCGTCACTTCGAGATCTGACCACAATGCAATGTTGTCCATACTCCAGCTTTGAAATGGATTTTCCTGGACCTTGGTAATGAATTCGCTCGTGTATGTTTCTTTTAAGAAAAACATGGCTAGGGAAACGAAGGAGCTTGTTAAAAGGACCATTTCGAGCCAACTCAAGGGCTTTTTTAAATACGTGCAGCCTTCTTGGTATACTTTGCCAATTTCGGTAGCCACACAAATGAGAATAAGTAACATAAACAATAAATGGCAAGTCTCGTAAAGGCCACGGAAGGTCGGATCCTTGGGTGAGTAAACCGTTAACGTTTTGACCTCTGTTATGGTGTTTGTTCCTCCACTTGGAAACCTCTCAAACAAGAACTTCACAGCACTGAATAAAGAACTGGCTGGCTGATAAATGGTGAATTCTACGAAGACAGCAGCCGTCATATTATCAATCCAATCATTTATTTCTAAGTTGTCGATTACACGTAGCGCATCTTCTGTGTTGTAACCAAGATCAGCGATGAAACCGCCGCCCGAATATGTTGACATCAAACCCTGGAACGACAACGTTTTTAACTCTTCGGCCGTTTCATAACGCCAGGGCCTGGGACAGAGATAGAGTAGTTTGAATTGCTGTTCGAATTCGCTGTGATTGTGGACTGGAATCCATTTTCGCAAGTGATACTTAGTTCTGTCTTCAGTGCTTGAGCTGAGGTGTGATATGCATCGAGGAAACTGCCGGGCAACTTGTGGCTCAATGGGAGTTATCTTACAGTTGGCGTCTGAGAATTAAAAGATGAAAAGTGAAAGAAAATAACTATAGCGAAAAAAATAGTTCTTGGAAAACGGAAGCCACCTCCCATTTTATGTGATGACTATCTACAGAAGTGATGTCTTCTGAAAAAATTCTGGAAAGTACTATCTACAGTACAAGCCTCCTGCTTTTTTTTATGTTGAAAATCCGTGCTCCTCGCTGCCTTCCCATTATTAGATTGTCGGTGCGGCATTCAAAAATCAAAACGGGGCTATTGTCGTCATTCCTAGCTCGATCCACTGATTCAAAATATGCCTACCTCAGAAAGAAATTCGAATAATGTCATGAGGTCTTTTTTGGGATTCGAAAAATACGTCCTATATGACAAACTGAAGAGTGCTTTTGGACGACATGGTAACGATCTTGCAAGTTTAGGAAGGTCATGATTGTGCTGAGAATATGCTTTGGAATCTCTCACTACATTTCTGCTAAACATATCGTCAATAATTTTAGCTCCAATGTATTAAACTTTTACATGGCTTCTCGGTCGGTGCTGATGCTTAATGATGGTTTCTGGAACTTGCAATGAATTGAACACACCTATTTCCTCCGAAGTACTTTCAGATTGCCGTAAAAATTTACTAACATTGCCTGGTACTATTGACGAACACTGACAACAGAACGTCGCTAGCCGAAACTCTGATCAGACTTTTCCGTTTGGAATCCACCACACTATCATTTAGGCTGGACACCTGCAGAACAGAACCTATTTAAAAAAACTGCTTGAGTCACTTACCCTTTTTAAATCTCTTTTGCCTAAGTCTCGGCATTCCTACCATGAACGCCTCTCTGTTTCGGATAAACCCTTCCTTGTAAGAAAAGGGCTTTCCATTGTACCACTTGACGTCGTAAAGGCCTGGCACGAGATTTTCTCTCGTCCAAATCCAGAAGGACTCTATGCTATCTACCTGTTAGACGTAAGTAGCATCCATAACTCATTTAAGTCATAGCTTAAGAAATATAACGTATAAAATACTTCCAGAAATGTGAAAACCGCTAATTGTTTAGTCAACAAGTTTATCACACTCCTAAAACGTTTTCGTTCGATACAAAAAACTTGCGCCCCAACATTAATCAATCCCTGTCAAAGAACTGACTTTCTTAAGAACACATCAGACCCATCTCAGTCATTCAAGACATTTCTCACTGATTATACAAAAACAGAGATATAACTAAAAATAAAGATTAGCTGCCGAGTGTTCATATAACTTGATATATGGTCACGTTAGACAGTCAGTGAACGTACCCTGGGGAAAATGTATGGCTTCTCCACATCAATTCAACTAGGGAGTGATTTTGTGCACTTGCTGGCAGTTGTGCGTCCCATCTTAGCTACGCGGTTGCACCATGGACTATTGTACTACTATTGTAATAGACAACACCATACCTTGTCAAATTGTATGAAGACGTGCTTTACTGCCTCTGTGAGTGTATATCTCTTACTGTCACGGTTACCGTAACACACCATCATTAGAAGAAATATGAACAAAGCAAAGATGACCATTTCTGTCACTGCCTTGATAAATCTACTCTTTAAAACGCTCACAGAGCGTACCTTGTGCAGTTCTTCCTCTCTTAGAGGATAGGAAATGATTTTCTTATCCATATTCTGATTGGAGTGCCCTTGCCCATAAACTTCGTCGTTTTCGATAGGTTTTTTAATGATGAGTGACAACAGCGATACCACAATCACTACTTTAACTGGCTGAATCAGTATTATGTCCTGGAAAAACGAGATCATGACAGAAGCAAGCCACTGATTGGCTACTTCTTTTCCCCACATAAGGCTGTAGAAAACAACGAAGGCAGCGGACACCAATGATGTCATAAGACAGAGGGCCCAGCCAGCATAAACACAGAAACGAGGGAAGCAGCCAGTCGGTTTCTCTCCATCGTCGTTGACTTCGTGACAGTCACCTTCTTTCGAGTCGGGTGGCTTTATATTCCTAAATATTGCAACAACGAGGGCGTTGACAGGTATGGAAACGAGCCCACTCTGGAGCCCTATTTTGATCTGAGTCCACGATAGCCCAATAGGGCCAAGTCTGAACGTGTCTTCGGGTTCAATGCCCTGTTTGTAAAACATGGCGTTGGTAACCATAGCTGCAAACAAGATTGAAAGGCAGCAGGAAAGACGTTGACATCGTGTGAAAGTGTTGTGAGGAGCTTTAGTGAACAACGACAACCATAGGTGCTTCTCGCCAAGAGTTTTGGCGCCCCTGAAATAGAACAGATTACTGAAAGATAAGGATTCTTTTTTTCCCGCGCATCTGATCTCGACCTCGATCTTGCCGTCGCCTTTCTCAAGAGCAAGCCATCTGTTGCCAAGAAAATACCACTTATCGTCAGTTGCATTGCAGGTGACCAACACCTGATGGAAAAACCATGCCGGACTTTCTCCTGAGTTGTCATGCCAGATTTTAATTTTGAACAACGAGCCTAGGGATTCTGAAAGGTGAAGAGTGAATGTGTTTACACTTCCTCGAGCGAAGAACTTCTTTTCTAGATGACTTTGTGTTAACAGAATTGGGGGCGTACACCCGTTCTCACCAAAAAGGATGATAGTCACGTTCGCTGTGGTTCCACAGTTTCTCCAGATCCCTGTTTGGATGGAGATGTCGTAAGAGTAAGTACAGTCACCTCTTGCCTTGAGATGGATGTTCGGTGCAACCTTAAAGCAGAAAATCGAAATATAGAAATGAATGACCGTTTATAGTTTATTGTAACGGAAGCTCAGAAATTCCCTCCTTATTTGCATGACGTTGGTTTAGTCTTTTTCAAACCCTTCTTCGAAATGTAAATATTTCTCGATACCGATATTCATACGTACTTTTCTTCCTAAATAAGTTGCGGTAATCCATTACTTTCATTAATTGGCCATTATTGCTTGTTTATTCTTGCGTGTTTGTCTTTCTTTGTTTTGGTTATGAACAATTTAGTATTTAATTTTCAGCTGAGAATGATTTAGTCTCAGGCTGGATTTGGTGCTTTGATTGTTTTGTGTATTTATTTTCTGCTTTTAAAAAAATGTATTGATGCTACTTTTATTTTGTTAGGAAAAATTAGATACTGATATCTCTCTAAAACTGAAGCTCTAATCTTTTATTTTGAAAAGCCACCAGATTTTTTTCCCTAAATTTCCGGATTTGACCATATCGTTTCACTCCTCCATGGAGATAAATATATGAAAGATCATATATTTGAACTGCGAACAAAGATGCAAAGACCTAAATGACCATTTCTTTTACTCCAGAAGTAAAAGAAATCACTCTAAAGCTAACTAGTTTAAGTGAATAAACCGATAGCTGATTACTTTTTAAAATTGAAAATACATGTGGAGAGCCTGGGCGGAGAGGTGCTATGCAAGTTCAGCGTCCGCTTATTTAAGGACACTTAAGTTGCATAGTAAGCATGATCCCGGCCAGCGATGCAACCTAGACAGCCCTGTCCAGAGTGAAAGCAAGCAGGCAAGTGTGTCTCACACGAGAAAATCAGAAGAAGCAAAACGATATATACGAGGTCTATAAGGGAGAAAAGTTTGATCTGGTACCTGTAAATCATCTTTCTTATCAGCTCTTCTCGCAAAAACAAGACCAATGGCATACAGTCCAAACACCACGCAAACAAAGGACAAGACGACAAAGTTCCCAGTTTCGCCCAGTTTCCCAAACTCAGCGAAAACTTTGTCAAAGTCGATTGGATTTGGCGCCACAAATAAGTCTCCACCAAATGCAGACAGGTGAGTACATAAACAATGAAGTTTAGCTGGTGTAGCCTGACTGCCAACCTTTTGAACGATAAAAGAGTAAAATGAACTGTTAATTGAACGAGAAGCTCATTACCAAATGTTTTCTCAATTAGCGAAATCCTTCCTTGGATAAATTGGTGACCTTTAATTTTCAGTGGGTGAAAAGAATCTAACAATGAATTGATTGAGAATGAGTTACGAGCCAGAGTGATTTGATACATTAATGCCTGAAAGAGAGAAATGATTTGAAAAGGGGAAAGCCACAAAAAGCAAAACATAATGGCAATTTTCATCTAACCAAGAGCGAAGTTTCTGAGTTTTCTATCCATCGGACTTGTACTTACCACGCAAGCACTTACCAGAACCCCCAACCGAAAATCGATAATTTTTTAGCAACTTCAAGACGAAAAAATTGCTCTCAGTCTGGCCCAAGGATAGGCGTAGAAGGAATCTTAGCAGCCGACTGTTGCATGCAATATGCTTATTACAAGACTTCTTAGGACCCACTATCCCACTAATCTGCAATCTTAAGAACGTTGCAGGTGTTATTTGGAAGAATCGAAATGAAACAATTCATTTCTGAGGCATATTTCCAGTACGCTGCACAGAACACTAGGGCTGTCTTAATAACCTTAAAAGAGTAGAGCTGTTCGGCAAATTGGACATACTGAGTACACCAGTACATGCCTCATGCAATGCATGAAACTTTATATACCTGACATCCTCTGCTGGTCCACTCGTCGTCCTCCACTGACCAATACATACATGCTCCCATGGTAACAAACAGATCATACTTTACGTCAGAACCATTCTGGAACTCTAACCTCCCAGTATTTTCCACAGATGGAGGACTCTTCACCTCTACGCATGACCGTTTCTGACGACCGCTGGTATCACGACATCTCCTTCTTCTGCGTGTATCGGTTTTCGTATTGTTCTTCTCGATGGATTTTACAACGTAACGAATAGCCAGAAAGTGAGTACCTGTGTGTCCGGTTATTTTTGGTGATATAGTAAACAGATAAGGATCGGATTGGCAGTCGAAGAATCCATCGTGTTCCGTGTAGCTAAAGCAGGAGGAAAAGTTCGGGACAATCGTTGCAAAGTTATTTTCTGCCGGTGTAGGTCTTACTTTGTATCTGATGTATATTTCAAGTTCCTGGTTATTTGCCGGTATGATCCTAATATTTGCCTCGGCATCGCCATAAGGGAGAAAAATCTTGTGATAGCGCATGTTTTTTATAGAGTCTGAGGGACTTGGTTTAACATAGAACTCTCGCTGTGGCTTCTGTTTCTTGAGATTCTCTTCTTTTTCACGTTGCCAGTTCTTAATGTACATTTCCACGGGTTTGGTGAGGCCCTCCACATGGAGCGGTTTTCCTGAGGTGACGTTTTTTAACGTTACGTCGAGAACAGAAGATTTAATATCTCTAGATTTCGGATGCCACGTGTAAGGATTCACTTTAAATGACACGAGCTAAAAAAGAAGAAGAGGAAGCAGCACCTGTTAAATAATATCTTCAAGCGAACACTTTTTCGCAAGGAGTCTCCCATTTATTGATTATTGAGTTGTTCAGCTGTCCTTAACCTTCAGGGACAAAGTCCATCACACAGCTCCGAAAACTGAAACACTGATACCCTACCGTATGGATGTGCTGACGCAAAGATGACTGATGGACCTGCGCACTTCTGACTGTTTTCTCAAATAGGTGAACGATAATAATAAAGAGGAAAACTAGAAAAATAGAAATTTCAAATGATTGAACTTTTTACTTAACTTTAACAAAAATCATGAATAAAAAGACATATATTAGTTATGCAACGCTCTCGAGTGCTACACCATGGGATATCCCAAGAAAATTCAAGTGACAAGTGGTGTATTCCACGGTATGGCACGAGGGAGCGTTGGATATCTATTTTATTCCATGCCATAGAAAATACAGTGCCCATCACCATCAATGCGACATGCGCGCGGCGCATGATGAGAAGGTTGGATGAAAAACCGTCAAATTTACAGCGGCTTCCTGTATTCTGATTGGCTGTGTTTTCTGTAACAGAAACTGCATCAACCTGATAATTGCATATAATTTAATCAAACAATTGCCAACGACTGCAGCCAGTCAACCAGCGAATTAAGCAATCAACGATCGATCTATCGATGGAAGTAAGGATGCATTGATAAATCAATCAACAGTCGGCTCAGCCTTTCAGTCGGCCTGTCTGTTAAAAGATACCTATTTCGTTTCAAAAAAGGCTAAAGATGATTCATTGTGAATACCTTGACATCGACTACGGTGTTTTCGTCCAGTTGGTCTCCTGGAAACAGGTCCTTGGCATCAGGCAGCTTAACTCCGTTTTCTCCTTTGAGCAACTTACTGACTTTCATTTCAGTGGCTTTTTCAATGCAGGCTGTAAGGTTTATGTACGGAGTGGTAATTATGGTTGGGTTTGCACATAATTCTTCTTCAGTTATGGTGTTGACCATTTCCACGCAATCGTTGGTGATTTTCTTACCCTGTAAAAACAAAAAAAAGAAAAAATCAAACAACAATCGAGCAAAGAGAATGGGGTGTAAAATGTAAATGTAAATCGTATTCAGATAGTGATCATGCACTTAGCTATACAAGCACTAAGCTTAGCTAGTTTACAGGCATGCCACTGAAACAAAGGAAACAAATATTTCAAATAAATGTAACTTTGTGGTAGTATTGTGGTATTCCTTTAATCTTAATTGGGAAAGGGCGTCTTACCTTATTTTTATCGATATGAGCATTCTCCTTTTCGGAATCAATGTCCATGTCCTTGGACGAAGCGGCCAAGACATTTCCTAACCCGGTTAAAATGTTCAAATTGATCTCTGTGCCAACTTCAAGTTCTTTCGTTTCCCTGCTGTTCATGGTTTCCAAGAAAGAAGTGGTTTTTCTTAATAATGCCACTGCATCTTCCTTCAAATAAATGAAAAAAGACAAAATTGCAAACACTATATAACAATAACGAATTATATGCAACTAGCAATGAATGTTTTCCTATTAGCATTTTCCAGATGATACTAGTCTCGAAAAGTATTGTTAGTGACAGTTGTTCTTGAATCAGCAATTTTTGGAGACGTCAATTTTTGCCTTAGTTCCAGAGAGTTTAGCCTTCGAGAGCAACCGGCTTTTTCGGCTCTTGTTTCACGCAGCGAGACAAGAGCTGTAAATAAGGCTATCATTCTCTGCTTGAGATATCGATAGGTTACTATCATTGAAAGCCATACCAACTCTGAATTGGATTGGATTTTTATCACGATTGGTTCGTTTCAGTTCACAGTATAGACTCAACTACAAGAACCCTGGCTTCGGTCCTTCTTCATGCCATTGATATATAATTATAGCTAGATAGTAAGACTATACTCTTTATGCTCAACAAATTATAACAAATAGGAACCAGCTGTTTCAATTTTAAGTCTAAAAAGCTTCTAATTGAAGAAAAAATTTAATGGCCATATTTGTAATCTATACGTCAGGCTTTGAACCACTACAGGTTCTCATACGCAGGTAGGGTTTTACTGCACTGTCTTTAGTTTTAGCGGTTTAAAATTTCAAGGTGGCAGTTTATTGAAACTACAATTAAGTATACCTTAACAAAAGATCATAGCGTACCTGTGAAGACTGTGGGAGAGACTGATCGACTCGCTTCGTGGAGTAAGCTGTAATGACGGCCACTTTGGTAACAAGGTTTAGCCGATCTACTTTAACTCCAGACATTATGTTTAACACGGAGTCTTTAAACTGCAAAATACAGACGGGGCAAACATGTTAAGATAAGTGGTGTTCTTTAACATAAAAAAGAGACAGGCGCGAGTCGGTTCATTGCAAAAGCGATAATGTTCCCCCATAGTTTTCCATTTCCTACTGTTGTGGAATGACGCTAAAATGAATGAAGTTTTAATAAACACACTACAGAAGAAACATTTTGGCAATCTTATATGGATCGAGAACCTTGGAGCGCTAGCTACATCGCACTAACGAAAACCGCCAACTGTCTAATGTCCATATAATTCCTATTGCACGCACAGATGTGCCCGAATTAGTTTCATCCGGCGGCCCAAATTCCCAGTCTCGGCCTTTTAGAACAAAATGGTTCCTTAACGTTTAATACTGCTCATTCTGCTAATGACTTCATTCACTGTTGGTGTTCATGAAGAACATCGCTGTACCTCTCACCCACTGTTATCTTTACTAACAACCTTTCGCAAGCTATTGACATACATCTCACCGATTCATCTTGTTTCAGCTTATCATTGTCATCAACTACAGAGAGAATAGTTATGGCCATATCAGCTGCTTTGTCGACATTGTTGTTCCGAACAAGGTCTCTCATTTCACTCTGTGCTTCGTCAATAAGTTTCAACAACGCTTCTGACGCAGGCGGAGGTCTCACCTAGAAACGCAAAATATAAATGGATATAGCTAAACTGGATTGCAATCCATGTTTACTTCAGAAAAAACCTCGATAATTTTAGCGAGTAGCTATATGTTATGTAGACAGGATGAAGGGTGGCGGTGGGGGGGGGGGGGGGGGGGGGGGGGGGAGGGGTGAAAATTTGTGGGGGGGGGGGGGGGGGTTTTTTTAAAAAAGTAAAGAAAGGGGAAAAATTTGGGGGGTTAGGTTTTTTTTCTGGGGGGGGGGGGAAAAAAAAAGCAACTACGAAAAAAAAGGGCAAGCGG